>ERZ1027160.15-NODE-15-length-87983-cov-80.799086_pt1 | contig 87983 bp, 116 predicted proteins | sample MGYA00519275_ERZ1027160 | MGnify/ENA primary metagenome ERZ1027160 (study PRJEB26926, sample SAMN06164707) | human gut metagenome | biome: ENVO:00009003; feature: ENVO:2100002; material: ENVO:00002003 | host: Homo sapiens | place: USA | collected 2012 ...
TACTTATTCAGCAGCTTTCTTCAAAGAAGGACAAATACCTCAATCTGGTAGTACCGGTACAGCTTATTTTAGTTTCTCTGTAATAGATGATACCTCGGTCCATAAGTATAAAAAATCCGAAGGTATAAGAGTAAATTTACGAGATGGTAATACTGAAATAGCTTACCCCGGTGATCATATATCGGCTTATAGGTTTACTAACCAAGCTTGGCAATTAATGTCTACTTTCATATTGCCTTCATCAGACCAATCAATCACTTTATAAATTTCAAGGACATGGAAAAGAAAAATGTAGTATCATTCCGTAGGGGGAGGAGATCACCACCCTTGATTTAGAATTTGCAGGGACAGGAGAAACTACTGCAGTAATGGTTGAATCTCTAACCTACAAGTATATCAATGGTAATTTAGCTCAAGAATATGCAGCTAATTGGAAAGTGGAATCTCAGAATTTACCTTCAGGTAGTACCCTTGAGACTTCTGAGGTTCCTTCCCAATTAACCATTACAGTACCGGCTAATAATACCTCTTCTACTCGAAGTGGTAAGATAGTACTTCTCCAACCTGCATCCGGTAAGAGGATTACCATTAATTATTCTCAACCTACCAGTATACAAAACAATGGTATCATTATATATATGTTTACTCAGACCCCTCAACTCAAGGTAAAGGTGTAATCCAAGTACCACAAAATACCTGGGCTGATAATGGTGGTGATACTGCAATCTATACTCTTTATCTGAAGGGTAGTGAAATAAAAGCAGGCTCTACTTTCTATTTTCAATGTAGGTTTTATGCCATTAATGGTTGGGAAGGTTTATTAGTGGACCCAGAATATAACAAGGCTCTAAACTATAAGATAGATACTGTACAACCTTCTTGGAATCCCTCTGGAACAATTCAATCAGGAACAATCTATCTTTATAAGGGTAATCTATCTCCATCTGATTTCTCAGGAGGTATACTTATAGAACTTACCTTAGGAACAGAAATAAATGGGTATGTTAAGAAAGCTATGATTAGAGTCAAGGTCAATTAGTCAAAGCCATAATCATTGCAATTACCCAAAATATAAGTGAGATGGTATATGCAAGAGAATATCTATGCCAAGGGTACCAGCAGGTAATATAAGAATCTACTTTTAGTATTTCTGGATGTTCTTCTTCGAATTTCTTATCTTCTTCTCTAGAGGCATACTTATGCAATATAAATAAGGGAAGGAATATAACGAATAAGAATATAACAATGGGAAAGCAGAGTAGAAGTATTACCTCCCACCCTTGCATTGATGACCCAGCATAATTACCATCTCTATCAAAAAAGTATCTCATACCAGTTTATGTTTTATGAATTTCAATAATAGGTAAATCGGAAACAAAGGTAGCAAAAACCAGACCGATAGAAATAATACCAGTGAATGTACCCTATGTGATTGAGGTAAGTATTCTAATGTTGCTTTTACAAAGAACACCGTGAACGGTAAGCATACCATGTAAATTATCAATATTACCGTAGTCATTGTTCCTCCTTGAAGTATTTATTAATAATCTTGGTAAACTTCTTATCGAATTCGATAAGAACCTCAACTTGTTCCTCCTCACTTATATTCCTGAGACCCTTCTCCAATATCTCTGAATTTCTCTTGATTGAGAAATATGCCTTGAATGCCAGGAAATGTTTCTCATTTTCCTCGGTAAGAGGTAATATCTTTCCATCTTTCCCATCTAATCTTGCATAGGTATCATCAGGACCTAAACTTCTAGCAACTTTTACTCGGTTGCTTAAAACTGCAAACCCACCTTTCTTATCAATGGATTCTACTTTCACCTTCTCCATGATTTGTCTTTCCCCAAGTTGGAAGAATAGTTCATCACCTTCACGAAGCTTTTTGATTTCTTTCTTTTCTTTTTTCATATCTAATTAGTTAATTAATTCTTTATGCAAATATACGAAATTTATTTTATATTATTGCATTATTAATCATATTTTTTATCTCATCCGAGGTAACTGTTTTGCGGTCTTGGAAGAGTTTCCATTCCATGGGAGAAAGATATATACCGTTTGGAGTATATAAATGTCTTAGATGCTCTGGAATAGTGCCCTGGTGAGACATGTTATTGTTATCAATGAACCATACCTTGTTGGGGTAAGCATCGGATATTACTGCCATGTAATAACGAGTAGCTTCTAGTTTTACTCGAGAGAAAGTACCTACTTCAATTAAGAGATTTTGAAAAGGTTTTACTATCCAATGTTCCCAATTAGGTGTAATTACTGGAATTCTTGAACTGTTAGTAGTACCGCTATTGAAGTACTCTTTTAACAACTTTTCATCATACTCTTTCCTCTTCATCCAGAAAGCACAACTAAAGCAGATGTGTTTCTTTGCCATTAACTGAGGTATTTCAAAACTTGATTCAAAATCGTCCAGGTTAATGGGTTCCCTACATAACTTGCATCGGTTTTCTTCTTTGATTCGTTCCATATTGCATTATATTTTAGAATTATATAATATAATAGAACCAACTAACATCCCGAAAATGGGTTATAAGCAATACTTTCGTTACTAAAATTGAACCATTAAAACTGATAAGTTATGGATAAATTAACAAATGAGATGATTAGAGACCTTGCTAATCGTTTAGGTCTAGAACCAGCTCTATTGAAAGCTGTTCAAGTAGTAGAAGCAGCTGGTAGAGATGGATTTTTGGCTGATGGGAGACCTCAAATTCTTTTCGAAGGTCACATTATGTACAAGGAATTTCATAAAAAGTTCCCTGACAGAGATTTAGCTTACCTTTGTAAGAGATATTCTACGATTTTCTTCCCTAAATGGGATAAATCGAAGTACTTGGGAGGTGTACACGAGTACAAAAGACTCGAATTAGCCAAAAAAATTGACGAAGAATGTGCATTGAAGTCTGCAAGTTGGGGAATGTTCCAGATTATGGGCTTCAATCACAAGATTTGTGGATGCCAAGACGTCTATGATTTCGTTCATAAGGTGTCAGAATCTCACGAAAAACAATTGGAATTGATGTATTATTTCATGCACAACTCTGGTTGTTTGAAGAATCTCAAAGAAAAGGACTGGGCAGGCTTTGCAAGAAAGTATAATGGTCCTGGATATGCACAAAATGCTTACGACCAAAAGCTAAGAAACTCTTACGAAAACTTCAAAGATAAGATATGAAAAGATGTCATTTTAACAGCTGGGTAGCAAAGGTATTCCTTTTCCCCAGTTACAAAGCAATTACGTTCCTCTATAATTCCTTCTTCAAAGATAAAAAGGAGGATTTGTTACAAGAGGATATTGACCATGAACGTACTCATCAAGTACAACAGTTTGAATGTACTGCACTGGGTCTATTTATAGGTTTATTCCTTTGTGGTATATTCGATCTATCAATTTGGTGGATTGTAATATTGGGCCTGGGACTCTTCTACATTTGGTATGGAATCGAATACCTTATCATCATGTGCTTTGCAGGTTGGAACAAACAGAATGAAAGGTATCATGATGTAAGTTTTGAAGAGGAAGCTCACAATAATGATAAAGACCCATACTACTTGGAGAATCGTAAACCATTTGCATGGCTTAAGTACGTAAAATTGAGAAGTTACAAGAAATGAAGAATCTAAAGGTATTGGGAGTGTGCGCTGGACAGGGTGCACTCCTGTTCCCTTTTAAGAAAAATTTGTTAGGGAATATAGAGATTAGAGGAGTATTCCATACACCGGGCGAAGAACAATGGAAACTCAACTTTGGGGATATACCATTCTATAAAGGTTTTTGTTTACAAGAATTTGATGAGAAAGTAGACATAATAATTTCATCACCCGATTGTGGGGCATCCTCGGTTATGAGGTTATCAAAAGTAAAGGAATTGGGTAATCCCCAGGATAACCGTAGTCTTAATCTAGTAATTGCTGCAATATTAGAGTATAAACCTAAAGTATTTCTTATAGAAAATCTACCAAGACTGCTATCCTTGCTACCTAAGGATTTCTTTGAGGAAACTCTGAAAGACTATAAATTAGTTTTTCACGAAAGGTCAGTTTCTGACTATGGGAACTCTCAGGTATCAAGGAAGAGATTACTCATCATTGGAGTGCATAAAAAGACCGGTAAGAAATACTTGAATGCTTTTGATGAAGTATTTAAAGTTAATGAGCTAAAGACAACTAGAGAGTTGCTTAAGCCGCTAACGTTTAGCTCTGAAATTGATACCAACCAGATTCCGTTTATGGCAAAAACCCTGGCAATGTATGATTATCGAAAGCTACCTGAGAAAAAGAATCTCACAGTAGCAAAGATACATCGACTCTGGGTTAGAGATTTCAACAAGGAAAAGAAGTGGCCTATCAAGACAGCTAAGATGAGTACTCTCCCAGGAGTATACAGATTGGAAGATGATAAACCACCATTAACCCTAAGACCTGCTGATAGGCAATTTAGACCTGATGGGTACCCTTTGGGAATTGAGGATTTCAAGGCAATTATGGGATTCCCAGAGAAATTTAAAATTTACCTCTACAAAACTACCAGAGGTGATACCTATGAGGGGGATTTTAAAAATCACCATTACTGGTTAAACAAGGCAAGATATACGATTGCCAAGGGTTCCGTCTACGAAATTTCAATATGGTTCAAACGTTGCCTGAAACGAGCTGATTTAAATAAGTAAGGTATTTATCTTTATCAGAATTAATTAGTCTGATTTTACGACTTACTGTTTTGTAGGGTACATTAAATTGATTACATATTTCTGATATGGACTTACCTTCTTCATAGTTATTATACCAATTAAGTATATCTTTTGGTGAGTATATACTAGCATTACCTATACGAATACTTCCATACATGGGATTACAATTTTTAGAATTAAAACCATTAGGTTTATATCTTTTAATTCCTCTAAGTTTATGATTCTGTTCTCTCATCAGAGCATTCTCTTTGGGAGTCCCCCATTGAAGATTCTTATAGTGATTATTGGTACCAATATCATCAAGGTGACATACAAAGGGTAAATTATTTGGATTAGGAACATACAATTTAGCCACTAATTTATGTAATCTAAAAGTGTATACTTTCCTATCATTAGGTTTATAAAGAGATATCTGATATTTACCAGTTTTCTTTAAATGAGGTTTAATCTCATGCCAAGATTCAGTGTAGATTCTCCTACAACCTCTATTACCAGTATCATAGGCAAATTCTACTCTACTAAATACTCTACCTCGTTTTGAAATGTAATAACCAGGAAACCCGGGAACATTATCTGTTTTCATAAAGCTTATAAATTTATATTTCAAAAGGTAATAGTATGAAGTCGTCTAAAAGGGAGTTAGCTATAAAGGTACACTTTCATGTTAATATATACTAAAGTATATATTAGTCCAAACCGCCTTTTGAAAAATATAGATATATAATATACTACGTATATATATCTATATTTTTATATACGTATATAGCTATTGTTTGTAGTAGATATTGAATATATGTTTTGGGATATAGGAAATTTATCTCACTACGTTCGATAAAAGGTAATCGCTTAGCGATTACCGATAGTTAGTAATAATTAAATTTTTCGTGATGATGAAAACAGATAAAAACAAGTGGAAGAACTTTGTGTTCCTTTTGCTTCTAGGATTTACTATTTACCTTTGCTTCAGGAATTACAAACTAACTCGAGAAGTTTATTCCTTGAATCAAGCGGTCAATGAAATCCCAGATACAGTCCACTTAGACAAACCATTCAAACCAGAGAAGAAGTACTCTGAAGAAACTCAACCAGGTAAAATCTTAGTTTACGATAACAAGAAGCAGTCAACTCTCTTTCCTGATTCCATAAGACAGCCAGTTATCAGTAAACAAGATTCCCTGGTTCAAGTTGTCTTAAAGAAGAATCAGTTGAACCTAAGTTTCCTAAACCAACAATCAGGAACTTATTCAACTAGACTATTCAATATCGACTTGGATAAGTACAACTACAATTGGTATGAGGGTCAATTAACTCGAAAGAAAGTTGCAAAGTTATCACTTAGTCCATACGTTTATGGCAAATACAGACCTTTCAATAATCTCTTCGATATGGGAGCTGGTCTTTCAATCAAGACTAAGAGATTTAATTACAAACTCGGGGTCAATACATTTTACTATCCGAAGATAAAATCTGGGATAGGTACTGACATCGAATTTCAAATAACGTATAACTTTTAGATATGGCAAAGACTATCTCAGAAATTCGAAATACTTTAACTCGAGAAGAGCTTGCAAATCTCTCAAGGGTTTCAGTAGATGTTTTCTATTTTAGCCTTTTCTGTAATGTGATACACCCAGTATTGGGAAAGGTAAGATTCGACCTATACCCCTTTCAGAAATCAGTTCTGTATAACTTCATTGCCGAAAGATTTAATATCATCCTGAAATTTCGTCAGGCTGGTATTACAGAGCTTATTTCAATGTACTGCCTATGGTTGGCTATGTATCATCCTAACAAGAAGATTAACATCATCTCTATTAAGGACACCACAGCAAAAAAGGTACTGAAGAAAATTAAATTCATGTACAAGAATTTGCCCTGGTATTTACAAACACCAATCATAAATGGTAGAACTGGAGAATATGGTTCTGCTTCAATGATAGAATTCGATAACGGTTCTTTCATTGAATCAATTCCGACCTCATCAGAAGCCGGTCGTTCTGAATCACTTTCACTCCTGGTAATTGACGAAGCAGCAGTAGTTAGGTGGGCAGCTCAGATTTGGGCAGCAGCCTTTCCAACACTATCCACTGGTGGTGCTGCTATCGTCAATTCAACTCCTTACGGTGTAGGTAACTTCTATCATTCAACTTGGGTAGATGCTATTGCTGGAGGAAACCCATTCAATCCAATTCGATTATACTGGCAAATGCACCCAGAACGAGACATTAATTGGTACAATCAAATGTCTTCTGCCTTGGGAGCTAAACGAACTGCCCAAGAAATTGATGGTGACTTCTTATCATCAGGTAACACAGTCTTCGATTTAGCTGACATCAAAGCTATCGAAGACTGCCTTAGTGATTACCCAGTGATAAAGAGGAGATTCAATGGTCAGTATAGGCAGTTCTGTGAACCAGAAGATGACAAAGAATATTTCATTGGTGCTGACGTTTCAACTGGTAGAGCTACTGACTACTCTTCATTTACTTGCATGGATAAGCAAGGTGAAGAACAATGTATATACAAGGGAAGAATGGCAGTGGGTACCTATGCTAAGTTACTTGGTGATACTGGGATGTTATTTAATCAAGCATTGATAGCTCCAGAATCCAATGACGTTGGTTTAGCAGTAACCTCTAAACTCCAGGATGAAGGTTATCCGAATTTGTATTACTACCAAAAGATGCTCAAGAAAAAGGGCAAAAGCCGACCAGAGATGGATAAATCTCCTGGTTGGTTAACCACCACCAAGAATCGTTCAGTGATAATAGAGAACCTAGAAGAGGATATCCGAAATGATAATGTAATTATCAAAGACCCATTTTTCGTTCAGGAAGCTTATACTTTCATTTATGATGGTATTGGTAGACCTGTTGCAATGGGTAAACACAGAGCAAATAACTCTGCAGTGGATGTAGACTTAGAGGGTGATGTATATTCCGATGATGACATCTTTGGGAAAGCAATCACTAATCACATAAGGAAAGGAAAAACTAACGTAATCGTACAACCAAGATGAAAAAGTACTTCAATTTTAATTGGGGTTGGGGCCGTAAAAAGGACCCTCCCAAGAATGATTCTTCCCAGAATAAGGAAGCAAAGCCATCTACACCTATCTCACCAGGTAGAGTTTCAGTTGACGATGATAGCGATAACTTAATAACATCATTACAAGGGTTAACTAAAATAGTTGAACCCTCTTTTCGTGTTGATGTAATACCTTTAATCAGGGATTTATACAAGGTAAATCCCGATATGGGCATTGCATTGCAGGATATGTTTAAGTTAGCTAACACCGGTCATACTGTAACTTTCCCTAATAATACCGATGCCGAAGCATCTAAGATGAGAGAACATCTCAAAGAAGCTACTAAAGGTTGGACTCGGTATACGGCAGGTATAGATGGTTTGGTTAACAAAATGATTGTTCAACTTCTTGTAAGTGGGGCAATATCTGTAGAGGGAGTTCCCAATGATAAGCTTGATGGTTTGGCAACAGTATTATTCCTTAAACCAGAGTATATCAAGTTTAAACGGGAATTAAATGGGGTGTATTCTCCTTACCAGAAGAACAATAATTTCTGGATGAAGCAACAAGATTACATTAAGCTGAACCCAGAAACTTACTTCTATGTCGGTATGTTTAATGATACTGATGAACCTTATGGAGTTCCACCTTTCATGCCTGCATTGGATTCCCTAAAAGGTCAAAATGATATGAAGGTTAACTTCAAACACATCATGGAGATTTGTGGTATGGTTGGTTTCCTTGAAGCTAAGATGCAAAAATCTAACCAAAGACCCAACGAAAGTATTCAAGCCTACGAAGCTAGATTGAATCGAGAACTTAACCAACTTAAACGTAATGTTAGAGAGGGTATGAAGGATGGAGTAGTAGCTGGTTATATTGATGACCATGAATTCAAGCTAAACTCTACTACCAAAGAGATGGGTAATATAGAGAAGCCTTGGAATATGAATCAACAATCAGTTGCTAATGGCCTTGGAGTTAACGGTTCTATTATTGGGGTATCTGCCACTACTGGTGAAGGTGCAACGGGCATAATGCTGTCTAAGATGATTAGCCAGTTAAAAAATATACAAATGCTTGTTGCTTATGTATTGGAAAGACTTTATTCTCTAGAACTCCGTCTGGCAGGCTTTAATAATAAGGGGATGAAGATTGATTGGGGAACTTCTACAGTTTCTGATGAAGTCAAAATCCAACAAGGTCGTCAGTATAAGATACAGAACCTTGACTTATTGTACAAAGCAGGTATTATTAGCCAGGAACAATATGCTTGGGAAATGGGTTATGATTCCCCAGATGAGAATGAACCAAGAGTTTCACTTGAGGACCAATTCTCTAAGGGTGGAGGTGACCCACAAGAAGGTACCAAGAAAAAACAAAGGCAGGATGATAAAAACCAATCTGCTCGTAGGTCAAGAGATAAGAATAACCCGGCTCCTTCTCGTGGGGACCAAAATACTAAACCAAGATGAGTAAATTTACAAAGAAAAACAAAGAGCATCTTGATTCAATGACGATAGGTCAGGGCCATACCATCATGGCTGGGTATATCCCAGAAGCAGTTGGGGCTCAGACTTTCTCAGAGAATTATTACAAATGGAAGAATCCTACACCGGACACCATTGCTCAATTTGGATTTTGGGGAGGGGATATAGATTACAACACCTATTATCCTAACCTGGATAAATCAGAACTTACTCCCAAGGACGAAGAATTTATCGAACCAATGTTCAGATTACTTTCGGAAACGATTGTATCTAAGAACTGGAATCCGACAGACTTCGGTCAAAATGGAGTACTCAAAGCTTCTATGAAGATGTTACTTGGGCAAACAGTAAATTGCGACCATGAAACTAACATTGGTAATGCAATTGGTGCTGTATCTCAAGTAATGTGGCAAGAGGCTTACAAGGATGGTAGCTTCACTATCCCTGGAGGTATCAATGGTATTCTGAAGATTGATGGTAAGGCAAACCCAAGAATTGCTAGAGGCATTCTTATGGAACCTCCTTCAATTCACAGTAACTCTGTTACAGTACAGTTTAAATGGGACAAATCTCATCCAGGTATGGAGGATGGTGAATTCTACCAAAAACTGGGTACTTATGACTCTAAGGGAGTTATGGTACGAAGAGTTGTTACCGAGGTGGTTCGGTATATGGAAACTTCTTTGGTATCTCATGGTGCTGATTCATTTGCCCAGAAGATTGGTTCTGATGGTAAAATTATCAATCCTACATTTGCCAAAAGAACTTGGTCATCCTACGAAGAATACCGGGATGATAAATCCAAGCAATACTTCTTCACTGATTACAAATCAGACTTTTCATCCTTCCAGGAAAAGGACGATACTCAAGGTTCTTTTAATGATAACCAAGAAGGCGATGAGAAATCAAAAACCAATAATAAAGAAAATATGAACAAAGAATTACAAGAATTTCTCGAATCTCTGTTTGGTAAGGATATGCTTACCTTGGGAGAAGGTCAAGAGATGTCCCAGGAAGCTGCGGTATCCTTGATTCAGAATTTGGTATCATCCAGAAACGAATTGCAAACTTCTGTTGATAACCTTACTACAGAGAAAAATTCTCTTACGGAACAGGTTACTAATCTGAATGCTCAGGTTGCAAACTTGACAGAAATGGCAACGGTAGGTAAAAATCACATTGCTTCTCTCCGTGAGAATGCCGTAGGAACCTACAAGAAGTTGATGGGTGAAAATGCAGATGAGACAATCGTTACGATGCTCAATGCAGAAACTACTGGCATCACTACTCTTATTTCCTTGACTAAGGATTACCAAGCTCGCTTGGAAGAGAAGTTCCCTCTCACTTGTGCAAAATGCGGTTCTAAGGACGTTAACCGTGCTTCTTCTGTAAGCGAAGATGACACTCAGGGTAAGACTGGAACCGAAGACACTACCCAGAACCAAGAACCTTCTTCAACCAGCAGCGTACTCGACAGTCTGTACAAGAAGAAAATCAAGTAAGTTATCATATAAATATTTAGAGTTATGACTAAAATCGTAAACGATCCTCAGCAAATGACTCTCTTTGGAGAAAGAACTCCGAGAGCGGTGATTTACAAGAGTGAATCACACAAATTGCACCAAGCCTTCAATGTAAAGGCTGACACAAAGATTGTACAGGGCATGGCAGTTGCTTTGGGTACTGACGGTTTGATTGAACCGTTTATCCCGGGTGGTACTGGTAGCCAGGTATATCTGGGTATAGCAGTAACTGACAATGTCAATCCTGCTTACCAACCTCAACGTAACTTCCCAGTAGAAGTAACCGTAGCAGTTCAAGGCTATATGATTTTGAATTGGGTTGCAAAAAAAGTTCTAGATTGTGGTTACATTAACCCAACTGCAGACCTCTTGCATGACCGTTTCACAATCGCTGAAGCCGCTACAGATGAATCACAATTCATTGCCATCACTCCTGCAGATGAGGCAAATGATGTAATTCAAGTACTCATCCGTTAAACCAAAAAGAAATTATGGGACAAATTGATATTACAAAAATGAAGGCTCAGGATTTTATGAATGAGCTGCCGGGAATGGTAAGAAGCTTGGAAGCTGTACGTTCCGGTTCACAGGAAAAGAAGCCTGTAGAAATTACCTTGGGAGAGTTGGTTACCGGTAAATGGGGTATTTCCGAAGATGAACTGTTCGAAAAGATGGGTATCAATCCGAAAGTTGATACCATGCAGAATATCTTCACTATGCCTCAGCAGAATGTTCGTTGGATTGTTCCGGAAATCATTCGCTCGGCTATCACTCTGGGTATGCGCCAGGCACCGTTCTATCCGAACATCATTGCATCAGACCAACCTATCAATGGTTTGCAAGCAATCATGCCGATGGTTAACATGTCGGATGCTGCACCTGCAAAGGTTAACGAGGCAGAAACTATCCCATTGGGTGATGTTAGCTTCGGACAGAAATCAGTTAGCCTCTTCAAAATCGGAAAAGGCTTCAAACTTACTGACGAAGTTCGTAACTATGTTTCACTCGATGTCCTGGGAATCTACCTTCGTGACTTTGGTGTTCAGTTGGGTTATGCTCTGGATACTCTGGCTATGGACGTGGCTATCAATGGTAACAACCCTGATGGCTCTGAGTCTGCCCCGGTAATTGGTGTATACGAAACAACCAACGGTATCACTTACAAAGACCTTCTGCATATCTGGGTACGTGCTGCTCGTATGGGACGTAACTTCCAGACAATGATTGGTGGTGAAGACCAAGCAATCGAAATGTTGAACTTGCCGGAATTTAAAGACCGTCACTCTGGTACAACTGAAGCTACACTGAATGTGAAGTCTCCGGTTCCCAAGAATGCCGACTTCTACATCCACCCGGGTACTCCAGACCAACAGCTGTTGCTGATTGATACATCTGCTGCTTTGATTAAGCTGACTGCTCGTCAGTTGATGCTGGAATCAGAGAGAATCGTTTCTAACCAAACTCAAGCAATCTACGCTAGCTTGACTACTGGTTTCTCTAAGATGTACCAGGATGCAACTCTGTTGCTGGCTGCCGACAAGAAATTTAGCGAAAATGGATTCCCCGAATTCATGAACGTTGACCCTTACTTGATGGTAAACCTTGAATAAGGTAGTCCGGTTTTATCTATATAAATTCCCAAGGGAGGGTAGGAACTAAAAAGCCTATCCTCTCTTTATCACTTTTTAAATCTTAGAAAATATGGCTAAAGAAAAATATACAGTAACTGTGGGACCAAGAGCTTACAGTTTTCATGACCAATCAACGGGGATTACCGTATGTAAAGGAGAAGATAAAGAACTCAGCCGCCGTCAATGGAGATCACCGAAAATCCAAAAGGCTATCGCTGCAGGTCATCTGATTATCGTTGCCGACAAAACCAATATCGAAAAGTATTCGGAAGCCGACATCGAAAAGATGGACAAGAGATTGACTGCTCAGTTCAAAAAGGGCATGACTTTGGAAAAAATTGCAAAGGCTTACTCTCTTGAGGAACTGAAGTTGGTTGCAAAACTCCACGAAATCGAAGCAGAACCGAACGATACAGTAGAGACTCTGTTGCAGGCTTTGCTGGAAGATTTTGAATCCTCTTCTAAAGGGTAGTCTATGAAAATTACATAAGACAGACTAATATGAAAGACAATCTAGACTTTTTGTACGTTACGTCAGGTCTGGAAGTTTCATTCAGAGTCATATCCAAAGTCCCGGCCAAATCTATTTTTGACTGGGACTTTGGCGATGATAAGGGAGAGGTTTTCAATGGTGGAAGACATGTTTCCTATTCTTATGAAACTCCCGGTTTTTATACAGTTACCTTACACGTAACTAACTCTGCCGGTTTAGACCTTACCGTAGATAAGACTCTGGTAGTTTGTGATTATGGTCATACGGCATTAGCCGATACAATATATAACTTAATCGATTACTACATACCTTCAGAAATATCCGATGGTATGACCAGGGAAGAGAAATCTATATACATCACTAAATGGCAATATTATATTGGGCCACTAGTAAACCATGCAATAGCACCAGATAAATATACTGATGAATTATGGTATGAAGCACTAGAAAACCAATTAATAATGGAATTGGCAGCATGGGACTTTCTTAATGTGAAGATACTTAATCTATTGACAAGTACTTCCGAATATCTAAGTCAAATTACATCTACCAAAGAGCAAACCGGTGATGGTACTTCTAAACCTGAACTTGCCCGAGGTGATAGGATTAAACAAATCACTACTGGGCCTACTGAAGTTCAATATTACGACACCTTGGCAGAAGCTGCAAGCTCATTATGGAAAACACTTTCTCAAGCAATGCAACCGGGTGGCTTAATAGATGAATTAAGAAAGAACCTTTGTATGTTAGCTTCAAGATTGGAAATATATCTGCCATTCTGTGATGCTGTATCACGAACAGTAGTTCCTCGAGTAGTTAACCGAAGGCAACCAGGTGTATTGGATGGACCTAATCCAAGTACTCCTGTGAAAGGTGGTAATAAATCAATCCTTACCGAGTTATGACAAAAGAACCCTGGAGAATGGTAAAGAACCGCTCTTGGGATAGATACAAGAAGATTATCACTGACTTCTTAGATTGGGATGCTGGTAGACAAACCATCACTTGGGCAAAAAACGTTAACCAACTTCTCAGCCATGCTGAGGATAGTATACCTAAATATTATAACATCCAAATCGAAGCATTATGTTACTACAATGCTTTCAGAAACTGGCCTATCAATAAGGCAACTATCACTGGAGAATTGGATGATGAAAACTTATCAATACTAATTTCTAAATCTTATATAGAACAAATCGGTTATCTTACACCGGAGGGTTATTGGGATTTTAATTGGGAACAGGATAGGTTTGTAATCAACGGTATAGTTTATAAGCCATCAGGTGATACTCAAACGGCTCAAGCTAAGGATGAGGCTTTGGTTTTCATGGTTATCCTAAAGAGAGACCGAGATACAAAAGTAGAATTTGTAGAATAAAAAATAAAGTATATGGCAAAGATGTTAGTACTGAGGTGGACACCAATTACTACCAACAACGGAATTTGGTTTGATAGTAACTTGGTTATCCTTAACGGTACCTCTGGAGTTCATATTGAAATGAAAGGTAATGGCAATGATGTAACGGCATTTCAATCGATGACCGGAAACAAATTTGTCACCTGCTTTCAAGATTACTTCGGGGATATTTGGGATAAGATCATACCTCATCCTGGTATTGGCCAGGTAATTAAGTTCCGGGTAAATAGGCTTCCTGATTATGCTTGCATACGGGGAGATATTGAGGACGGTGGAGAGGTAGACCCAGAAAACCCAGATGTACCAAAGAATGCTTTCTGCGGTTCAGAAGGAGAACCTTTCAGAGATATAGACTCTGAATTCCTACTGGGTCGTCAACGTGCAGTAATTAATCCTTAAATTTTTAAAAATATGTATGTAAGTAAGTATTATACCTGCGAAGAAATTGACCAGCGGTTGTTACAGGGTTACTACGATGACTTTGTTCGTGCTGGCTTTGCCGGAACTATTAATGAGTTCTGGGCCTTCGTACTTTCTATCAAGAATAAGGTAGATAAGAGAGAAGGTTATGACTTATCCGAGAATGACTTTACAGACGAGCTTAAGGCTAAACTGGATGGCATCGAGGAGAAAGCCAATTACATCACTAAAGTTTCAGAGCTTGAAAATGACCTCAAGTTCCAAACTGAAGAGGATGTTAAGAAGGCAATCAGTGACCTGGTTGATGGTGCTGATGATGCACTTGATACTCTTAAGGAGTTGGCAGAAGCATTGGGTAATGACCCCAACTTCGCAACTACTATCACTAATAAACTTACCGAGCTTCGTACTTCTCTTAGTGAAGAGATTACTCGTGCTAAGGAAGCAGAAGCTGCATTGGGTGCTGCTATTGCTGCGGTAGATGACAACTTGAAATATGCTGCTGAACAGTTAATCAATAAGATTGATACGGTTAAGGCAGATTTGAAAGCTGACATTGCCCGGGTAGAAGCTAAGGCAGATAAGAATGCCGAAGATATCAAGGACCTCAATAATAAGGTAAACGATAAGAGCGATGAGATTAAGGATGAACTTAAGAGCCTCATCCAACAAGAAAAGGACGAACGTATCGCTGCCGATAACGAAATCAAAGAAAGTGTAAATGAGCTCAAAACTCTTCATATCAACGACAAGGCTGCCCTTGAAGCTAAGATTGCTGAAGAAATATCTAATCGTACGAATGCAGATACTATTCTGAATTCGAAGATTAATGAGGAAATCACTAATCGCCAGTCAGATACTCAAGCATTGCAGAGTAAGATTGACCAGGAAGCAGTAGACCGTCATTCTGAGGACCAGGTTCTCCACAACGAAATCTCTAAAGAGGTAGCTGACCGTACCAATGCAGATAATGCTTTGCAAGGTAAGATTGACCAAGAGGCTCAAGCTCGTACCTCTGCAGACCAGGTACTTCAGAATAATATTGATTCCGAAGCTACTGCTCGTGCTGCTCAGGATTTGGTTTTGGACCATAAGATTGAGGATGTAAAACTCCAAGGTCAAGCAGATAAAGCTCAATTGTTGGAAGCTATTGCTACTGAAACTCAGGCTCGTAAAGATGCAGATACGGTTCTTGATAATAAGAAGGTAGATAAACGTGAAGGTTATTCATTGACTAAGAATGACTTTACGGATATTCTCAAAGCTAAGCTTGACGGTATCGAAGAGAAAGCCAATTACATTACCAAGCTCTCTGAGTTGGTTAATGATATGGACTTCCAAAATGAAGAGCAAGTTAACGCTGCTATTCAGAAAATCGTAGGCTCTGCTCCTGAGGTACTTGATACCTTGAAGGAAATTGCTGATGCCCTTGGTAATGACCCCAATTTTGCTACAACTATCACTAAGAAGTTAGCTGCCTTAACTGAGGAGATTAACCAAGAGAAGGAAGATCGTATTGCTGGTGATGCTGCAAACAGTGCAGAAGTAGCTACCGAAAAAGCAGACCGTACTGCTGCAGATACTGCTCTTGAAACTAAACTGAAAGAATACATCGACAATAAATCCACTGCAAGTGATACTGCTCTTAATGTGGTTAAGGATAACTTGAACAAAGAAATCCAAGACCGTAAAGATGCAGATACTGCAATCCAGGCAAGTTTGGATAAGGAAATTGCCGACAGAAAGACTGCTGATGATGCTTATACCGTAAGTCTGAATAACGTAAACAAACGTGTTTCAGAATTGGCTTTGAGCATTCAGGATTCTATTAACACTCTTCGTAATGAACTTACGGAACAGGTTAATGCGAATACTACTGCCATCGCTACTAATCAGCACGATATAGAAAGAAACTCAGAAGCTATCACTAACTTAACTAAGACTGTAGGTGATAACTACAAGGAAGTTAAGGATATGATTAACGAGGAAATCGTTGACCGTACCAATGCAGACAGTGGCTTGAGTTCTCGTATCGATAATGTAAATATTGACCTCAATACCGAACGTGTCGAAAGAACCGCAGCAGACCAAGTTCTTCAGGTAAATCTTGACAAAGAAGTAGCAGACCGTACTGCTGCAGATAAAGCCTTGTCTACAGAATTCACGGCTAAGTTGGATAACACCAAGCAAGCTTTGGAATCAGAGGTAGGTAAATTGAATACCAAGATTGACCAAGAGAAAACGGACAGAGCTGCGGCTGATACTGCATTGGGAGCTCGTATTGATACTCTAGAAGCAGGTAATACGACTGCTATGAATGACCTCAAAGAGCAGGTTAAGAATAATACCACTGCAATAAATACGGAGAAAGACCGGGCAATTGCCAAGGAAGCTTCTCTTGAGGCAAAGATTGATACCAACCTTCAGAATCATAAAGATGACATGGCTGCTATCAATCAGGATATCCTTACCGAGAGAAATGACCGTTTGGCTGGTGATACTCTGTTGCAGACTAACATTGATAAGGAAGCTACAGAACGTGCTAACCAAGATACCCTTATTAATAATGCTATTGCTCAGGAAAAGGCAGACCGTACTGCTGCAGACCAGGCAATGGATAATAAGAAGGTAGACAAAGTAGATGGCAAGGGTCTTTCGGCAAATGATTTTACCGACCTTCTGTATGCTAAACTCGATGGCATTGAGGAACATGCTAACTACATTACGAAGGTATCAGAATTGATTAACGATTCAGATTTCCAGAATGCCGAACAAGTAGAAGCTGCTATTCAAAAGATTATTGGTTCTGCACCGGAAGTACTTGATACTCTAGCAGAGATTGCTAAGGCATTAGGGGATGACCCCAACTTTGCTGCAACCATGACTGCTAAGCTTGCCGAATTAGAGAATAAGCTTACTGCCGAAAAGAATTTGCGTGAACAAGGGGATGACAGCTTGCAACAGTCTTTCACTAATCTGAGTACTACTCTTACCACAACGGTAAACGATTTGAGGACTTTCGTTAGTGAAACTCGTACAGAGTTATTAACTTCTCTGAATGCTACCAATGCTTTGGTAAACCAGAACTCGGCAAATATCCAACGTAACTTGGAATTAATCCAGGGTATTCAAGATAACATTAGTGGTAATTACACGGCCATCAAGGATTTGTTGGAAAGTGAAATTGCTGCTCGTAAATCTGAAGATATCCGATTGGAGGCAAAGATTGACCAGAATACCTCTGATCTCAACACGGAAAGAGAAGAAAGAATTGCTGCTGATAAAGTTCTTCAAGATAATATCGATGCAGAGGAAGCTGCTCGTATCGCAGAAGATAAGAAAATCAATGCTCGTATTGATAAAGAAATCCAAGATAGGACTGATGCAGATACTGCTCTGGATAACAAGTTCACGTCAATTACCCATGATCATGAGGAAAGACTGGTAGCTGAAGAAGGTACCTCTGATGCTTTGCCTGATACTATGGTTACGGATGTAAGTGCCATAACTCGTAATGATACTCAACTTACATTCAAAGTAAAAACTTCTACTAAGGACCAGGAAAATAACCAGTACGGTGATGAGGTAGAGGCAACCAAAAAACTTTTACCCGTTACCCAAACTCTTGCAGGAGTTATGTCTGCAGCAGACAAGGTTAAGCTTGATGGCTTAGACCCCAATGCTATTACAGAAATCTCAGCAGCATCCGATGCCGATAAGGTTACAGTAACCATAACTAAGGACAATGGGTTGAATGATGACACTACTGAAACTTTCGATTTACCGGTAGTATCGGCAGATAAGGCTGGTACTATGACTGCGAAAGATAAGGTAGAATTGGACAGAATCAATACCGCTAACTTTGCTTTGGGTGCCGTTACTCCTAACGAAACCACAGTGGGAATTGCTGCTACTAAGACTAATGTTGAAGATGGTACTACAGTTCAGAACCCAATTACTTTGCCTTCATCAACTCCCGAAAAGGCTGGTGTACAATCAGCTGCCGATAAGAAGTTGTTCGATTCTCTTCCTCCAAGGTTTGTAAGTTATCTTCGCAATTCAGTACCCTATGCGGAACATGTAGTCCTTGTTTCTCAACCTTCAGTAAAGAATGAAGAGACGGGTATTTATGAAGGGAAGGGGTCAAATAATATTTCCATACCTAAGGCAACTAAGGAAAAGGCCGGTGTAATGACCGCTGCTGATAAGGTAAATCTTGATGAGACCTTACCAGATGCTATTGCTCAAGAGGTTCAAGACCGCAAGGATGCAATCGAGGCTTTAGGTAATGAATCTACAGCTGCCCTGAACAAAGAAATCCAAGACCGTAAAGATGCAGATACTGCTCTTGATACCAAGTTCACTAAAGCAGTAGCTGATGAAGCAAAAGCTCGTACAGATGCCGACACTGCATTGGGTGCAAGAATCGATAAAGAGATTTCTGATAGAACAGCAGCAGATACTGCACTTGATAATAAGTTGCAGGCAAATATTGATGCTCTAGAAGCTAAACATGATGCCTTTGTTGCTACGAAAGGTAAAGCTAATGGATTTGCTTCTCTCGATGCAAATGGTACAGTACCGGCTAACCAATTACCTTCATATGTAGATGACATCATCGATGTATATGCTACCTATGATAAATCCGCTACTGGTGAACTTACGAATATCAAATTGTATTCAGATGCAGCTCATCAAAATGCCATCACTGGAGAAGCTGGTAAGATTTATATCAATATCACCAATGGTGAACCTCCTTACCAATTCCGTTGGACAGGTACTATCTTTGCAAGAGCAGATGCTCAGGTACTTATTCTTGGGCAAATTACTGGTACTGCTTTTGATGGTGGTAGAGGTAAAGAATTAGAAAACCAGATTGCTTCTTTGAAGACTAATGGTGCATCCCATTTTGATAACAACACTTACCAAGCAAGTACTGTACGATTGAATTTCAAATGTTGGTTTGGCAACGATAATGTTCAAGATCATTATTCTCAGATTACTGCTGCTACAGCATCCCGGGCTGGAGTTATGTCTGCTACCGATAAAGTTAAGCTTGACACTACTTTACCTAATCAGATAACTACAGAAACTACAAATCGTACCAATGCAGATAATGCTCTTCTTGCTAAGATTAACAGTTTGCCTGACCATATCTTGGGTAGAGATTTGGAGAACTCGGGTAACCTAATTAATCTGATTACTTCTGCTACTAAGTTGTCTATAGCTTACTGGTGGGCAGAAAGAAAAGAGGATGGTAGTTTTGCAGTAAACAAATCTAGACAGGCTTTCGATATCCCGGCAGCTACACAAGCCGTAGCTGGTGTAATGACTGCTGCCGATAAGAAGAATCTGGATAATACAGTAACCGGGTTGGCAAACGAAATTACCAACAGAGCTAATGCCATCAATTCTCTTAGAACAGAATTGAAGACTTACATCGATGAAGCGGTAGGTAATACCGATACCAATTTAACGGCATTGGAAACTAAGGTAAATCACCATATTGCCAATAAGAGTAATCCTCATGCAGTAACCAAGACTCAGGTAGATTTAGGTAATGTTAACAATACATCGGATGCTGATAAACCAGTATCTACTGCTCAAGCTACGGCTATTGCTAATGCTAAGGCTGCAGGTACTGCTGCTCAAACTTCTATCGATAAACATGCAGGTAGAAAGGATAATCCCCATTCAGTAACAAGAACCCAGTTAGGATTGGCAACTACCGACAATGTAGTATTTGCTAAGACTACTGCTCCTTCTGGTTTCTGGAAAGAGTCTTCCGATGAAAGATTGAAATCTAACATCAAACCGTTAACCCATACTCTGGAACAGATTTGCAGTATACCTACAGAATCCTTTATCATGGATGGTAAGGAAGATGAGGGTACCATTGCACAAGGTCTGGAAGCAGCTGGATTTAATAACTATGTGGAAGAAGACCCAAGAACTAAGGACTCAGTTCCTAATCCCGAGGAATTCGAAACGGTTGTTATCGATGGTGAAGAATACGTATTGGTAAAACAAGTTAAGTACCATAAGATGTCTACTCTGGCAATCGAGGGTATCAAACTTCTTTACGAAGAGATTAAGGCTTTGAAGGCTGAAATCTCAGAACTCAGAAATCTTAAAGATGTAGATTAATATGGGAGAGATAGCAACATGGAGTGCTGTCAAAACTAAAGTAGGCCTTGGTAAGGATGGTAATGACTGCCCTACCAAGGCTGAATTGTTAGCACTCACCCCTACAGGAATGGGGGAAAGTTACGTTGGCTTGGAAATCTCCAATGCTAGTTCCTATGGTAATAACGAGGCTGTTAAACTTGAGGATATTCATAAGGTAACCTATAAGTATACATTTACTCTTTCTAATACTACTTTAAATTTTACGGCCTTAGGAGGTAATCCTACTAATACCGTTCAAGGATTTGGAAGTACTTCTAATAGGGAAAAGTTTTTAGATGGGGTAGCTACTGGTATTAAAGAAAGTGTAAGTTATAATACTTCTGGATTACCTTCTTGGATATCCGGGTCTGATGCAGGAGGTTGGGTTGCTCAGGAGAACTTAAACCTAACTGCAAGGTCTAAAACAGATGGGGTAATAACCCAACAAGGTTCTGGTAAAACTTTTGCTATCGGTTGGTCTCAGGCAGCAGCCTCTCAAAGTTGGACTCAGACTTTCTCAGTGAACCCAACCTCAATGTCATTTGGGGCAACTGGAGGAACGAAAACATTTACTGTAACTTCCTACAAACAAGAATACAGAAATGGACATACCTATGGTAGTCAAGTTTCCTTAAGTTATACCCGGGCTAATACGGGAGTTACCGGTACTGGTACTTCGGTAACTATGGCAAATAATACATCTACTTCGACAAAGTCGGGTAGTGTAGTATTAACCCAGGCAGAAACCAATAAGAAACTAACAATCTCATGTTCTCAATCTGCTGGATATAGAACTTACAGTGAAATTACCTTAAGTGGTGGAGCAGTATCTGATATCCCTGCATCGGGTGGAACAAGAAGTTCATTTACAACAGTACCAAGTTATTCGCAGACTTGGGGATGGAATGGTTCTACTACGGGAGGAGGTACGGTTACAACTGGTGCTAGTATTTCTTATGGTACTGCCGTTAGTGCAAGTTCTTTGGGAACTACATCGAAGGCTAGAACAAGGGTAGGCTCTCTTACTTGTACGGTATCTCTGAATGGTAAATCGAAATCTACCACTCTCGATGTATATCAGGCAGAGAATAAAATTACCAGTACTACTGATGGTACTCCAGTAATAAGCTTATCTGCAAGTTCATACTCTATCTCTAATTCAGGAGGTAGTGTTAATATTTATGCCAGTGTAAGTATACCTACTACTAACCATTGGAGTTCAGGGTCAACCAGTGCAGGTTCTTCGAAGAGTGCTACACCTACGGTTAGTGCAAGTGGTACAGGCTTTAGCTTGAATGCTGCTAAGACGGTACTTACTGCTACAGAGAACTCGGGTACTTCAAGTAGAAGCTGTGTAGTAACTGCAACCTATAGTGGGGCAACTACTAAGACAATTACAGTTACTCAGAGTGCTGCTTCAGTATCTTATAAATATTACCTGGCTTTTAGTTCTCCTACGGGTACTAAAACTGCCAATGCTGGTAATATTTCTGCTCTTGGTGGTGATACATTAATACCCACAGCCTATTCTTTTAAAACTAAGATAATAAATGGTTCTGAAATAGATACCAGATATGCCCTAGATTTAACGGTAACTTCAAAACCTTCTTGGGTATCTTCAGTTTTAATGATACCAGGCTCTAATGGCTCATATAATATTACCGTAAAGACTACTGAAAATACGGTAGATACACAAAGGTCTGGTACCATTAAATTAAGGCAAGCAGAAAACGATGATGATGGTTGGGAACTTACCATCAATGTAACTCAGCTTGCAGCAGTGATTACTTATAAATATTACCTGGCTTTTAGTTCTCCTACGGGTACTAAAACTGCCAATGCTGGTAATATTTCTGCTCTTGGTGGTGATACATTAATACCCACAGCCTATTCTTTTAAAACTAAGATAATAAATGGTTCTGAAATAGATACCAGATATGCCCTAGATTTAACGGTAACTTCAAAACCTTCTTGGGTATCTTCAGTTTTAATGATACCAGGCTCTAATGGCTCATATAATATTACCGTAAAGACTACTGAAAATACGGTAGATACACAAAGGTCTGGTACCATTAAATTAAGGCAAGCAGAAAACGATGATGATGGTTGGGAACTTACCATCAATGTAACTCAGCTTGCAGCAGTGATTACTTATAAATATTACTTTAGTGTTTAAAATACAACACCATAGTATTTTATAATGTTATATATATATTAGAGAAATCAAACTTATTTATTAACTTTCTAGAACTAAACCGTTATGGGAGTCGAAGTTAAAGGTGCAGGCTTCAATCGTGTAATGGACCGTCTCTGCAACATGGAACACGAACAGCAAAACTGTTGCTGTGAAACTAAGGGCTTGATTAAGGAAGTGAAATCCGATCTGGCTCTTCAGTTGGAACGTTGCTGCTGTGATCTGAAGAATGGTCAACAGGAAATCAAGTGCCTCATCGAGAACACTGCCAAAGACCAGGAGATTGCTCGCCTTAACCGGGTAGTTGATGCTCAAAGAGACCAGAACATCATTAGCCAGGTAGTTGCCGCCTTGAAAGGTACCACTACTACACCGGCTTAAATTTGCCAAAAACTAAGATGATTGAAAAGGAGTGCATCTAACCGGTGTACTCCTTTTTTCGTTTTAACCCAATAACTAAGGAATTATGGAACAAGAACAACTCACCGAATTTAAGATACAATTGGCATTACCCGCTCCTAACATAGAGATTACACAAGAAGTAGCAAACAAAGCTCAGGTACTCATAGATCAATTTGGATACTATCAATTCTTAAACCTGGTAGACTTCATGCAGAAGAACCCAGGTGCAGTTTCATTTGGTTTAAATTTAATAAATAAGAGGTAACATGAACGATAAAATGATTTTTCAAAAGTTGCAGAAAGGGGATATAATCTTCTCCTTAGAAAGAGACCGACGTGCTCTCTATCCTATCTTCGACCAGGCAAGGATTTTGAAGGTAGGTGAAAGTAAACCCATGGCATCCATGGTTAAGGATGGGTTTGTAAATAGCCTTGAACTTGTGATACAAGATTCAGTATCACAAATCACAATCTATTTGCCATCTCAGGCAGAGGAAGGTATTTACAATGGTATTTATTATACCACTAACCTGGATAACATTGTCAGTGAAGTTTCTAATCAGAGACAGAATGCCGTGAATATCCTCAATAACCGAGAAAGGTATGAGGCAATTGTATCAGAATGTGATAAAATCTTAGGCTCTATCAATTACAAAGAACCCGGTAAACCAGCTCCTGAGTTCGAAGAATTTAAAGCCTATATGGGTAATGTGGATGTCAGATTGAATAGGTCAGAAGCACTCCTGGAGAAAATTGCTGAAGAGCTGGGATTATTTAAAGACAAGTAACATGCCAAGTAAGTCGGTTAATATTAATCTATCGACCCCAATTGGTTCACTAGAAATATACGTAGATAAACGAGAACAAGCTCGTGCAGAAAGGTTGATTGCTCAAACCCCAAGTATCTTAACAAAAGGCTATGCGAAAGGTACAGAGAAGTTTGGCAATCAACTTCTTCGTATAGTAAGGCGTAGTTTAAATACGGGTATGCCTCCAAAGGGTTCTGGAGTATCTTGGCCACCCCATTCTCCGGGTACCATTAAGAAGTATGGAGAACATACCATGCTAAACCTTACTGGTCAATATGCAAAGTCCGTTACCATAGTAAAAGGTAAGAAGAGGACTTTTGTAGGATTACCAATTGGAATCAGGAAGATTACCTACACAGGTAAGACTTCTAGAAAAACTTTGAATCAGATTGCTATCATGCTCGAGTATGGTAGTAGAGATGGTAACTTACCACCTCGTCCTCTCTGGGGTCCTGCATTTAAGGCTGCAGGTGGAAAGGCGGCCTTACAAAAGGAAATACGAAATGAAATCAGAAAAGAAATAAGGAGGGTAAAATAATGGCAGCAGATTTTGAAATATCCGCATTATCCGGAACAGGTACTGCCACTATTCGTGTAAAACCGAAGGCAATAAATGAAGACCGAGATAATATCAAAGAACAGATTCTCAAGGTAGTAGTACAGGGCGTAGAAAGAGAAGTAACCTTGATTCAGAAAGCCAATACTACTCCTGCAGAATCCTGGGGTACTTATTGGAGTATTTATCCAGACGTAACTACTCATACCTTTGATGGTACTAAAAAAGGTGAGACTTTAGAGATAGAAGTATATAGCTATCAACAAAAGTTCCTCAACAATGTACCCCAGGATGAATATCGGGCAGTAGATTGGAAAATCGAAACTACGGTAGATTGGTTAGAGGTAACTCAAGAAGTAGGGGAAGGTAATAACCCAGGAAAAGCTATTATCAAAACTCTATCAAGAAATAGTGAGTATCAGTCAGGTACTTATGACCCTATCGAAAGAACCGGAGTAGTTAAGCTAATTCAAAGCGAAAAATTTGAGAAAGCCCTTAATATAACCCAATCTCCAAGTGTTAAAGTAGTTACTTATGAAATTAGGCCAGTGGTAGGATTGGGTCACTCTGTAACAAATAATCCTGCTGTGAAGACTGCTACCTTTAGAGGTTACATAGTGTACACTATAAATGGGGAAGAGGTAGCTACGTTTATTAGGCCCTTCAGAGTACCCAAGATTGGGGAAACAGTTAATGGTAATATCCCAAATCCAAGTGGAGAACCCATTCCTTGGAAACTATGGTTTACGAATTATCCTGCAGCAGCAACTACCAGTGTTGATGAATTAACCTGTACTGTTCATTATGACTGTAGGTTTTTTGGAATTTTATACACTCCAGTAGTCGATGCTCAAATACAAGTAGGGGATGGCCAAGTAAATTGGGCAAATGCAGATAAAGGACTTAGAGTTATCCCTGACCAAGCTTAATTATGGTAAATTCAGAAGAAGTAGTTGAGAGAACATTCTATATATGTCTCCTCAGCACAATGCTAGAAATGGGTCTTACCTTAAATCCCGAAGACTTCTTACCTTTGTCTCAAGAAAACGAAAAACGTTTCGCAGAGGCTATCAAGGGTATGCCTAAGTTTATACCTTTGTTTGGTATAGGGAATAATCAAGTAAAAGGACCTAAGACTCTTCCCAGAATAACAATCGAACTGCAAGGTTATTATGCTGGTGATATTGGAGTGAACAAATATATCATCGGTGATAAGTTAGAAGATGGTAATTACCAAGCTTCAGAGTTTCCCTATGAAACTAAAGATATCACAGTTGATATACACCTCGTTTCTCAAACACAAGCAGATATGAGATTATTGCATACAATCTTATATACTGGCTTACCTGCTAGAGGATATGTAAGACCATACTTTAATGACTTAGAGGAATGGAGCAAGGGCAGGCTTGACCCAACCGGAAACCTATTCATTGAAATTGGTAATTATTATGATCATCCCGATGTAGAACATGGTATACTTGAGAAGGTATATACCTACGTATGTAAAGATGGTATTCTCCCAGAAAAGCTTTTGGAAGAAGGTACACTTACACCTATCAAAGATATTACTGCTCTCATTGGATTGTTCGAACAAAACGAAAATGAAATGCTAGAGTTGAAGATACCTAAGGAATAGGTACAATACTCTAGGGTATAAATTAAACGAGTAATTAACTTTAATCACAATAGAATTATGCCAACTTCACCTCATGTAGATTTTAAGTTTAAGAACAACAATGTTCTTCAAACTACTCCTATGTTAGGAGTTTCTTGTGTATTGGCTAGAACTACTAAGGGCCCATACGATGACCCCTCAGAAATCATCTCTACTTTCTCTCAGTTCCAAAGGATTTATGGTTCTGAGATTGTTCCCGATGGTTCTGTATCAAATATCGAAAAAGCCTTGACAGGTGGTTCTAAGCTTCGTGTTATTCGAGTACTTGGTAAGGGAGCTACCCAGGGTACAGTGGCTGCAACTGCAGCAAGTAAAACAAAGGCTGCTGCTAAATCTGAAGAGGAAGGTATAGTACCGGCTTCTGCTACTCCAGACCCGGCTACACCTGCAGCACTCATCACAATTACCTCAAGTGGGACTACCTATAGCTTAGGCTTAGTAACCAAAGGCTATGGAGACCCAATCGGTAGTACCGATAGTTTCCAGGTAGGTTTCTACAAACAGGCTAACACCCTGTATTACAAAATCTATTCTGGCAATGGGCAGGTACTTGAACAAGGTCCAGTAATCACTTACAAAACTGCAGATAAAAACAATGATACTTCGGTAGATTACCTGGCTCTTAGTGCATTTGCTAAGAATTCAGAATATATTAAGCCGGTAGTAGTTGCTGGTTCTTCTTTCGAGAACCTTATCAAATGGCTTACTGATAATGTAGATGGTACTAAGAATGCCATCACATTAACCGTAGGTGGTGCTGCTCCTACCGAAGATGAAAAGAAGTTCACCGGTACTATCGGTTCTGCAGGTTCTACACCTACTGCCGAAGAATGGGTTGCTTCTCTGGACTTCGTAAAGGATTACACTGATTTCTATCAGTTATTCATTTCCCATATTTCTCAACACCTTACTGCTGATGCAGATGTACTCAAGGTATACAAGGCTGCTGCAGATATGGCAAAGGAATTGATGGAATGGGTACTCTATATCGAAGTTCCGAAACATCTTACCCATTATACTCGGGGTACTCAGGCCAGAGACTACAAAGCTCAGGTAACTTGGGTACAGACTTGCTTGGGCACTGTAGGTAACTCTAAGTACATTGCCTACTTCGGTGGTGGACTTAAGTACTACAATGAAAACGGTAATCTTCAGGATTCCGATGTAGTAGGTACCATTGCAGGTTTGGGAGATGCTTCTGCTACTCAATACGGACCCTGGAAATCCTTTGCAGGTATGAACCGAGGAGTTATTGGGGATGCCGTTGGACCAGTATGCCCGAACTATGGTTCTCCTTCTCGGTATTCAGAATTGAATACTCTGGCCCAGAATTACATCAATGAAATGGTAATCAAGGATACTCCAGATGCAGGCAAACAAACCATGCTTTGGCATTGCTTCTCTTCTCAGGTAAAACAAGATTCAGAACGATTCCTTTCAATCGTAAGACTGAACTTGTATCTGAAGAAGTTTCTTCGCCCTGTACTTAACAAGTACATTGAAGAGCCTAATGTTTGGAGTACTTGGAAGAGAATTTGGTTGGAGGTTAAACCTACACTAGACTCTCTGGTAGATGAAGATGCCATGACAGAATATACCTGGATGGGTGACCAAGATGCAACCTCTTGGGATGATCTCTCAGTTAACAACGAGGCAGATGCTCGTCAAGGTAAGTACCGTGCTATCCTTAAATATAAGGATGTAGTTCCTATGCAAGAGGTAACTATGGAGATTGTAATTGATGCAGCTTCCAAGTCTGTATCAATTGTGGAATCAAGTAATAACGCTTAAACAATTATAACGATGGGAGCAAAAGTAAAAAATCCACGGAAGAAGTTCTTGTGGAGTATCATGTTCCCCAAGCACCCTATCAATACTTATCTGTTCCAAACTTGTACTTTGCCAGATGTAGAGATTGACCAGGTTGCTCATGGGGATGTCAATAGAGACGTTAAAACTCCAGGTAGGGTTTCAGTTGGTAATCTTATCGTAGAGAAACTTATGACTACTGCAGGTTCAGATACCTGGCTTCATGATTGGCTCTATGCTTGCCAAGATATGATTGCCGGTGGGGGATTACCTCCTGCTCAGATATGGGAAACTGCAATCGTAAATGAACTTGCTGAAGACGGAGTCTCAGTTCTTAACACCCATATCTTCGAAGAGGTTTGGCCCTGTAAAGTTACTGGCTTAGACTTGGACAGAATGGCTTCAGAGAATACCATTGAGTCCATTGAGTTCTCAGTTGGTACTGCAGATAAATACTAATTCCTTAGTCTATTTTCACTAAGATTTGGTGGAGGGGTGGGATTCCTGAGATAGGATGTCTCACCCCTTTCTTGTTGTTATAGGGAATACTATGAACATTTGTAAACATAAAAAGTAATTAACATGGAATTTAGAACATTTGGATTTATTGGACCGTCTGGTTATAAATACCAGATTAGAGAACAGAATGGTGCTGATGAAGATATTCTCAGTAACCTTTCAGACATGAAAACTTTGATGAACCTTACCAAGTTCATTGCAGCAATCGTAGTAGCTACAGATGCAACACCCAGTGGGAAGTTAACCATTGAGGATGCACTTAACTTACCAGTTAATGACCGGTACTGTATTATCTTCAATTCTCGAATCTTCTCTTTGGGAGACGAAGTAGAATTTGAATATGATTGGGGAAAAGAAGGAGGGAAGGTTATGTATGGCCAAGATCTTCACGAATATCTTTTTGATTACGGTCAGGTACCTTCTGAAGAAGAGCTCAAGGAAAAACCGGATGCCATTCCTTTCTACCCGGAAGGTAAAAAACTTACGGACCATGAGTACACTCTCTCTTCAGGTAAGCTTATCAAATTCGACTGTATGACTGGTAAAGGAGAACAGATGTTCATGGCTTTGCCTATGGAAAAACAAACAAAGAATGCTCCTCTCCTTTGTCGTAATCTTTACTTGAATGTAGATGGCAACTGGGAGAAGGTATCAAACTTTACACCATTCAGTGCAAAGGATATGGCTGAGATGAGAAAGTATATCCTATCTATAGACCCAGTATTCAAAGGGGATTCTCATATCACCCATCCTGAGACTGGGGAAGAAAGAAACTATCCTATAGCTTGGGCACCTAATTTTTTCTACCTGACGGAAGAGTAAGTTTAGAAAGTGATTTTGTTTATATCACTAGAGCCGAGATAACCTTAGATTATTTCGGCTTTTTACGTCTTCCGTATAGGATAAGAAAAATATTTAAGGATATGGCCGAGCAATATTATAAACAGATTAAAAAGAAAACGAAATGATAAATGCCAGTAGGAGTGTAATAGAGGTCGGTGTTGCCATGGTTTTAAGAGACCGATTCTCTCAGGAAGCTGGTAAGATATCTGGTTCATTTAGAACTATGATGAACGATATGAATACCTGGAACCGAGGTATTCAGATGTCAGCTTCTAATTCACTAGACTTCGGAAGGCAGCTCGTAGGGGGAATGGCCAGGGCCTATAAATACTCTGCAGGTGTTCAAAATGAAGTTTGGACTGCTTCGAAGATTGCTGGTGCTACCATTGCAGAACAGAAGGAGATGTTACAATTGGCAAAAGATGTCAATGCTATAACACCTCTTACTGCTTCGGATGTTGCATCAGGACAAAGATACCTGGCTATGGCAGGTAATAAATTCGATGCTATTAAGGAAATGATTGGGCCGGCTTCTAAGCTGGCTTCAATCTTTACAATGACAGTGGGAGGTAAAGGTGGTGTAGCTGACTTGATGACTAATATCATGTCAATGTACCAAATCCCAATGACTGAAGCCGCTAGAGTAACCGATGATTTATATACTGCAGTTACTAATGCAAATATATCTTTACAGGACTTAGCTCAGTCCATATCTTATGCGGGAGCAGATATGGCAACTGCTGGTGTAGACCTTAGGCAAACTGCTGCGGCTATTGGTGTATTGGGAGACATGGGTATACAAGGTTCTATGGCTGGTACCTCTCTGGCAAATATGATACGTTACTTACAACTATCTCTTGTTAACCAAAAGAAGAAAGGCTATAACGCTTTAGCAGACATGGGCTTAAGTCCAGATGACTTCTTCGATGCTCAAGGTAATCTTATTGACCTGTACTCTGTATATCAGAAGTTTGCTAAGGCAGCAGCAGACTTACCTTCACGGATAGAAACACCAACCTTCTTCAATATCTTTGGTGTTCGTGGTAATCGAGGCATGCTTCCAGTACTTAGAGATATTGCTTCTGGTAGAGATAAGATGGGTAAGATACTTGCAACCTATAATAAGAACATGGGTGCAGTTAACCGGATGAATGAGGAAAGACTTAAAACCGATGCAGGTGTAATTGACCAATGGGAATCCTCACTTGAGAACTTAACGGTAACTGCAGGTGCTGCAATGGGTAGAGTATTTACTCCAGTTCTCCAATTCGGAGTTAAGTTCCTGGACATAGTTAATTCTATTTCAGAAACTTGGGGAGGTAGTTTTGCTTTAAGAGTAGCTGCTACAGGTGTAGTAGTAGGTACAATAGTTGCAGGCTTTAGGACTGTACGAGGCGTCATAAGGTCAATAGGTTACCTACAAACTATAGCTACTGCTTCTACCGAAGGTATGTCAGCTGCGGCTATAAAGACCAATACCCAATTTGCCATCATGGAAGCTCACCTGGTAAGCATAGTTAACCTTATGAGAACTATGGTTCAACTCCAGATGATGTCAAGTGGTATTGGTATGAATAGCAAGGGTAGGTTCTACAATATGCCAAATGGTAGATATGTTAAAACACCTAACCCAGGTGTACCAATGGCAACTACTATGGCAGGTAATCTTATGGGAGGTGCAGTCGATGGAGCTGCTGCTAATGCTGGTAGTAGAGCAGCAGGTCAGGTTGCTGCTAAAGGTTTAACTGGTATGATGGGTAGATTTATGGGGTTCTTAGGAGGACCCTGGGGTTTAGCCATTAGCATAGGTTTACCTCTATTAATCGAGGTAGGTGGTAAACTTATCAGTTCGATAGATAAAAATACCGATGCTCAGAATAACAAGGAGGATGACCCCTTAGTTATCAGAGCTCAGAATGAAGAAAGGTTTATCAATGCCATGAAGTCTGCCATCAGGGATGGTTTAAAAGAGGGCAAGATTGGTATTACAATTGATGGGCAATCTATGGGTGACTATTCCCTTGGTAGTCAACAGGATTATACTGGAGTAGTATTAGGATTATAAACTAAAATATTATGGCTAGAATATTAGGACAGGCAGCTGGTAAAGTTGTTGAAAAATACAATGACCTTACTCGAGATACAGCAGGTGTTCTTACTGGCCCTTTGAATAAACTTTGGAGAGCTCGGATATTACTTAACCGAGCTACTTCTACTCTTCCAAAAGATAGTGCTCTCAAGGGTAAAATCTATGACCCTAATGGGGTACCCGGAGAAGCTCAGATATCTTCTAAGAACCCAACTCTGAACAAACAACTCCAGGCAAAATGGAGAATGGAATTACAATTTCCAAGGATGGAGGAAGGGGAAGGAGTAGACCCAGCAAAGGGTAATAAGAATACCACTAACTACAGAAACTTCGAAGTAAAGGCAGGCATCCGATATCAAAACGAAGTACGGATTTATAATATGTCTGCTAACCCAACCCAATATATTACTTTACAGAATCGACCTCCCGAATTAGATTTTCGAGGAGAAACTACTTGGGCAACTATTAAGTCTATGGGTCGTAATACACCTATGTATCATTTCACGGGAGCTGAAGATATCATTCAATTTAATGTATCTTGGTTCTCAACTACTTTGGATAACCCAGAGGAAGTGATAAATAAATGTAGATTACTTGAAGCCTGGACGAAGGCAAACGGTTATCAAGCAGCACCTCCAATAATCCAAATCGAGTGGGGAGATTCTGGTATATTCGAAAATCATTATTATATCCTTACCTCTGCAACCTATACTCTGAAGAACTTTCAGAATGGTTATAGAGTAAGGGTACCAGGTAAACCTGCTACATTTGGCAATGGTAAGTTATTGCCTGCAGCAGCAACTCAGGAATTAATCTTCAAGAGAGTAAGTGCTTATAATTTATCCTATGGAGATTTTATTAATACTGATTCACTTAAGAAGACGGAGGGCATTAAATATGATTGATACATCTCAATATTTAAAAGGTGCAAGTCCCTATAACCAGGCCTATGTTTTAAACTATGGCGATGGAGATTATTCTTTAGAGGCAGTACAGACATCAGTACCTTCTTCTAACGATGATCTTCAACATACCGTTAAGGATGGTGAGACTTTGCAGAATATTGCTTATCGGTATTATGGGGATTCTGGTAAATGGTTTCTAATTGCTGAAGCAAATACTATCCTCAATCCATTTAAGGAATTAGAAAGTGGAACCATTATAAAAATCCCAGTGTATGCCGGCTAAACAGAAACCTATATTGTATAATGGAATGGGCCAACCTTATTTGGCCCTTTTCGATTTTAAAGGAATGCCTATTAAGAATCCTCTTACGGGCATTCCTCTTGGAGCGTATATAAGTACCTGGAATTATAAATACGATGAAGAGAAAGAGAATTTGGCTACCATCACTTTTGATACTGGCAATCCAGATACCATAGATATCGAGGCTTTACAAGAGGGTCAGGTAATCTGCCTTCAGTGGGGTTATATTTATCCCGATGGTCAATTCGTATCTGGTCCCATAAAGGTAATCAAGGTAAGGGACTTCGAAGATACTTTTGATTCTACAGGTACTCATGTAACTATTAAGTGCATTGATTCCACAGGTGATTTAAGGTATCAGCCTGCTTATAACTTTTCGGATATGGAAGGTTATAAGTTATCTACCTTCTTGGACAATGGTTGTGATAATTCTACTGGTGTAATCATAGAAATCTTTCAGTAATGGAACAACAGATAATAAGTAATAAAGTATATGAGTCACTACAAGTGCCTACAGAAAATACTCGAACTACTACTGGAAAGGTGCTTTATGCTAACCGGTTTAGTGGAGTAGCTCAAGTAGCTATGCCTGAGGATTTAAAGGCTTTAATTGATAGCGACTTTGGTTTGGTGGGTAAGAATATCTTGGTTCAATTAGAACAGAAGATGAAAGGTTATACTAATGGGCCTTGGTATGTAGATTCCAGGGATGGAGTTATCTATATACATAATCGTAAGTTCAATGAGGAACCAGTTCATACTTATACCTATCAAGGTGAGAATGGTGAGGTACTTAGTGTATCTTTTGCCATGGAGAACATTACCAAAAGAGTTAAGGCAACTCTATCTCCTTTGGTAAGTCCAGAGACTAAAGACTTAACTGTAGTCACTACAGGTATAAAAGAACCAGAAGATAACAACTTACCTCAAGTAATGCCCAATGAGGCAAATGGTGTATACTACAAAAATTGGCCTACTTCAGTAGGTAAATATGGGGCAGAGAATAATCCCGAAGATATTTGGAAAGTACAAAGTATTCAGATAGAACATGCTCTAGCTAATGATATGAATTTCAAAGCAGCGGTTGCAGCAGAGAAAGAATTGAATTACGATTGGAATAGTGACGTAGCTGAATACAATGCTGCTAACCCTGCAGAAGCTTATAGGAATGGTAAACAGAAATATCTAGATGAGATGAGCCTTACTGAACTAAAAGAAGCCATCAATCGAGCAGTTTCTAATTTACCAAGTGACCGTAGAGCTGCCGTACAACAAGCATTACGTAATTCAAAAACAGATAAAGAGTTAGAGGCTAATCTTTATAAGATATTGAAGAATGAGAGGTATCTATTTGAAGGTGAAGACCAAATGACTTACATGACTGTAGAAGATGTAGACCCAAGAGATTATGACCCTCAACATGCTAATAAGGGAGGTGCTACTGCTTGGGGATCTGAAGACATGGCAAGTGTAAATCGAGGTATACAAGCTTTAAAAGATGACCCGTATGCAATCGTAATAGATGACACTCCAGTTATCAAGTATAAGAACCCTCTTAATCAAAGCTTGGGAATTTACAGTATCAGTGTGAAAGTACAACATTGGAAAAAGGCTAATATGGATGTGCCCATCTATAAGCTTTATCATAACCTATTTGGTAGATATGGGGGAGCCGATAAATATGTTTGGGCAGCTAATGCTAATGCTAATGGCGGTTTAAAGCATACAGAGAAACGTATTGTATGTAAAATGCAAGTAGTGGGCAGACCTTCTCTAGCATCATCTCAGATTATCATAATTGAGAATGTAGGTAAACGTTGGTCAGGACCTTGGTATATTAAACAGTGTACTCACTCTATGGATGCAGGTCAAGGTTATGTAACTAATTTAGAATTAGTTAAGAATGCTGGTAAATCAGGTTCAGTTACAGCTAAGTCCGGTTTATCTACTCAAACTATTGTAGCCAATGAAGCTAAGGCAAACAGTAAGACGGATAAGGGTAAAGATAAAAAGGCTTTGAGTAATACTAATGAATTGGTACTTGACTTCACCGATAACGAGGTAGTATACTTCGTAGAGAACTTCATGGACAAGAAGGGTCGATTAATAGACTGGAGAGCTGCAGATGAGTTTATACGGAAGAAAGCTTACTATACCGAAGTAGTTGCAAAAGACCCACTTGAAAAAGCCGAAGGTATGATTATCAGTGAAGGTAATCTTACTACATCTACCGGTAAGTACATACCTGGCAAGATTACAATCAAGGAAGTTCAGGTGCCAGATGATTATTGGGTTAAATTTGATTATCAGGCAGTGGCCAGGAAGAACTTCAAGGAATACCTAAAGAAAAATAAGATTAAGTAATTATGGGATACGAAACTGCAAAGATAATAACCGAAGAAGGCCTAGAAGGCCTTGGTAGGTACTACTCAGTTTATCGAGGTATAGTCATAGACAATGAAGATACTGAGAAGAATATGAATAGGGTGAAAGTATGTATCCCAGAAGTAATGGGAGGTACTTTTGCATGGGCCTTACCAAAAGGACAACATGGTTCAATTAGTACAGGCTTCAAGTTCTTGGCTCCTAAGATAGGCGATATAGTTTTTGTTACTTTCGAATTCGGAGACCCAACTAAACCTCTTTGGGAATATCATGGATGGGGATTACAACAAATCCCTGAACCCTTGAATGGGCCCAATAAGATGGGCTTAGTTACTCCAGAAGGTAATCTGATTGTTATTAATGACGATGAAGGAACTCTGAACTTATACTTCAATGGTACTGTGTCAGTATACTCTGAATCAGATGTAGTGGTGGCTTCTAAGAAAAGCATTGGTATTAACTCAGGTGATACCGTAGTAATAAATGAGGGAGAAAATAGAGGTATCATCAACATCGAACAGCTAACCGAGAAACTAAACCAAACGGTTAAGGAACTCGAACAATTAAGAAGTATGTTCAACTCTCATGTACACTCAGGTGTAACTACTGGACCAGGTTCTTCAGGTCCTACTGTAACTCAAGTAACTAAACCATTCTCACAATTTCAGATTGATGATTATGAGGATAAATCTTGTATACACTAATGGAAAAGAATTACTTCACAGATATAGTTGGTATAGGAGTAACGTTTCCTATTCAACTTACTCGAAACGAAAAGGGAGAAACCGGTTGGTACCCAGTAAATGGGGATTTCAAACTTATCCGGGATAATATAAGTGCTATCCTATATTACATGATTGGCCAGAGATTTCGACAGGAAAACTTTGGTAGTAAACTTTGGCAATGTATTGAGGAACCAAACTCACAAGCCCTAAGTTTTATAATTAAAGAGTTTTTAAAACAAGCCATAGGTGCATGGGAACAGCGAATAACCTTCCAAAGCATCACAGTTACTAGAGTTGATGCAAAAATACATATAGAAGTAGCTTATGTAGTAAATGGAACAAATTCTAATCAGTACCTCGACATCACCTATGATCACTCGGATAATTCATTAAATACACAATAATATGGGAATCACAAATAAATGGCTTAACCCATACCAGAGGTCTTACCAACAGATTAAGGCCAAGCTGGTAGAATCCCTTATGGGTCTCAAGGACAAGGATGGTCAGAAACTCATAACGGACTATTCGGAGGGAAACATCCTTATTATCATTCTCTCCTTGTTTGCAGCGATTGCTGAAGTACTACATTACTATGTAGACAATATGGCAAGGGAAACTTTCTTATCTACAGCTCGTAGATATGATTCGGTAGTTAAACATGGTGCCTTGGTAGATTACCATGCTCGAGCAGCGATTGCCGCTACCGTAGATGTAATCTTATCTAGAAGCATTACTGCTAACTCTATTGGTGCAAAGTTAACCATACCACAAGGAACTCTATTTACAGACCAAAGTGGTAATAGCTGGTTATCTGCCCGAGATGTTACCTGGTATTCAAATGTAACTACCTGCAAGGTACCAATTATTCAACATGAGAAGTATACTACAAGTGCTCTCAATAACATGGTAATACCTACAGGAGATAGAGTACAACTTAACTTGGGTACATTACCCAACGGTAAGTATTATGAACATGGCTCTATGTCTTTACAGATAGGTGGGGAATCTTGGGTATTGGTAGAAACCTTTGCAAAGTCTAAACCTACGGATAAACACTTTATGGTATCGGTAGATGAATCTCTAAACCCATATATAATGTTTGGAGATGGTACCTTTGGTAAGAAACCTGCAGCAGGTGCAAAGATAACCAATGTGGTATTCTACTTAACCAATGGTTCTCAAGGTAATGTAAAGAGTAATACCATTACATCAGTACCCTCAGTTATATCCTCATCAATCACTGATGCTACAGTAAGTAATGCTTATGATGCAGGAGGTGGTTCTAATTATGAGAACTTCACTATGCTCAAGGAACATATACCTTTGAGTGTTAAGACTCTGGGAGTAGCAATTACCAAAGAGGATTTCGAAAGCTTGGCAATGTTAGTTGATGGGGTTAACAAGGCAAAAGCAGATTACGAATGTGGTAGAAAGCTTACGGTATATATTAGCCCAGATGGTGGAGCAGTAGCTTCTTCTGAGTTAATTAGTAGAGTATACAACTTACTATCTCAGAGGGCTCCTATGACTACCTGGCTCAAGGTTAAATCTGCAGGAAAAGTTCAAATCATCCTGGAGATGGATGTCACTGGAAAGAAGTCTTATAAGACTGCAGAGATACAGACACAAATCCTTACAGCATTATATAATGCCTACTCTCCAGAACAAGCAGAGATTGGAGGAAGCGTAAGGGTATCTGATATCTATGCTCTGATTGATAATCTGTCTACCATAGATTACCTACACCTTACCAAGTTTTATATCAAGCCTTGGCCTACTACCATTTATGGTAACAAGGAACTTGCATTGGGACAGTTCAAATTGAATAAGGCTACTGGGTCTATGACCTACTCCATAACCTTCAATTCTTCTACAACTTTTACAGTACGTTCAGTATCGAATGGTTATGTAGCTACAGGTTCTGTTGGTAGTTCACTCCAGGTAGTAGATAAGGCAAATGGGTTTGACTTCTCTCTGGATATACAGAACAACAGTTACCAATCCGGGTACCGTTATTCAATTACCGTATCAGAACCTAATCATGATTACGAAGACCCCGGTTTTAATTTACCGGTATTCGAAAATGCTTCACAGTTAACACTAACCGTAAATGAGATAGTATGATAAACCTCAAAAACCTAATTGATTTTTTACCATTCGAATATAAGGACCAAGATACTTATAAGGTAAATGGTAAGGGCATTCTGGAGAGGTTTCTAGAAATTTGTGGAGAGCATTTTGAAGATTATATTACTAAAGACATTGATAACATTCTGGATATTATCGATATAGATAAAACTCCAGACATGTATCTCAACTTTCTTTGGCAATTCCTCGGAGAAATGCCCTTCGCTTATGGGAACACAATAGATGCCCAGAAGTGGTCAGAGTACTTTAATGGTTTCTACTCAGACAGTAAACTCCAGGAATTATCAAAGCTTTGGATAATACCAAAGGAGGGGCCTTTCACTTTAACCAGTACTCAAGTAAGAAATATTCTAAGATATTCGGTATCTCTATTCAAGATACGAGGTACAGCTGAATTCTTCGAAATAATGATGAGGCTATATGGGTTAACCTGTACAGTCTCAGACCCAGCTAAGGCAGATTCTTACGACGGTTGGATAAAAGGTCACCCTTACTTTGACCAATACTTCTTGTATGATGACAAGTATTCTTATGATAATACTTTCGATTGTTCTCAATGTATACCGGTAACATTTAGCCTTACAGGTCATGGGTATACTTCGAACTCTGAGGCATTCAAAAGATTTAGGGAAGCTGTAGAAAGTTTCTTCCGAAGATTCATACCTTACCATGTATCATTCAATATCCAATATGGGTTTACGGTAAATGATGGGTATGCAATCAAGGCAGAATTAGTAAATCCTGACCAACCAAATCTGATAACTTCAGAAGTATATGAAGTACCTGTTATGGTAACCGTAACTGCTGATTGGCCTAATGCTGATTTAAGGTTTCAGATATCAAGTGATAAGGTAAATTGGGGATATACAAAACATCCCAGTGGTTTTGTATTTAATATACCAAGAGCGGGTACTTATTATTTCCGAAGCGTTGGGGATAATTCCAAGATAACCCAAATCACCGTAGGTCAAGAATCTTATAACAGGGTATACTCAATTACCTGTGACCCAGTTACTGCAGAGATAACACCATCAAAGCTAAGTGTGTATACGGTAGTAAGGGCTAACGTATCCTATAAGGGACAAATCAAAACTTGTAATGTTCGATTGTCAGGAACTGACCAAGTAAAAGTATCAGGAGCAACTTGGGAATTTAAAGAACCCGGTACTTATTACTTTGAGATTGTAGAGTTCCCAGTAAAACAAACTTCCTTTGTAGTAACCAGACAAGAGATTACTTATAAAGTAAGATGTACTCCATCAGAGTTTCGAGTTGGTGATAAACAAAGTATAAGGGATGCAACTACTACTCTAACCATCGAATCTAATTACCCGGAATCCTTTACTGGAGACTTATACTGCAGGTTGGTAGGTGACACTAAGTTATTTAAGAATGGAGATAAGTTTACTGCCAGCAGTTATGGTACCTATAAGTTTAGGTGTACTCTTGATAAAAGGGAAACCGAAGAAGGTGTGGGTATCTTTGAAGTAGTTTCAGGTAAAACTGCTATATATAGGATCAGTATTAACCCACCATCTTCTACTTTGTTTAATGGTTCAGCCAAGACCACAGTAAGTATTCAACGTATCTCAGGTAATGGTGATGACTACAAAGTAAGAGTAGTAGAAACCGGGGAAGTATTCGATGCTAAGAATGGTTATGTATATAATACTAATAGGTCAGGTACTTATACTTTCCAATCTGTAGCTTACCCATCTGCAAGGACTATCTGGACCGTAAGCAATTCTCCAACAGTATATCAGAATAAGTTAAAGATAGTTCCTTCAGATACTACCGATGAACATTGGCAAGAACCAGATTGGACTTTACCAGAAGACCAAATCGATGATACCTATGCAGTATATGCTTTGGTGGATGAGAAGTCTGCTTGTAAGTTCTCACTGGAAGAAATGAAGAACGGAGTAAATGTAAAGGGTACTGCTACTTGTGATGAGACTGGAGAAACCTATAATCTGGGTGAAGAGATTACTCTTACCAAAGCAGGTACCTATACTTTCGTAGCTGATGATGGTTCTTCTCTAAGATGCCAAGTAATCCTGGAAGATTATCCAACTATCATTGAGATATCTTGTACTCCAGAGTATGCCGAACTAAAGGGTACTGTTAAACAAGTATCTACCTTAATTAAGTGTACTTCGAATAAACCAGATTTCAATAGTAGAATTAGGGAAGTGGGCAAGGTTAATACCTATGATGCTGGTGGACAAGGTTATGAATTCATTACTGCTCAAGCAGGAGAATATATCTTTGAATCCGTTGCAGATACTTCTAAGAGAACTAAGTTCACAGTAGTAGATGCAGACCTATTAAGTGTTAATCCTCAAAAGTTGGAATGGGAATTCGATGACCTATCGGAAAAGACCTTCACCATTACAACCTACAGTAATCAATCTTGGCAAATAGTAGAACAATGATAAATACAATCGATAGAATCACTGAGACCACAACTCAGTCTTTATTCAAGACATTTACTGTGGGCATATTGGGAGAGTGTACTCAAATTCTTTATGATTTGAGATGGATGATAGTACTGGCAATAATCTTAATCCTATCAGATTTATGGTTTGGAGTATCTGCCAGTAGAACCCAAGGTATAGAAATTCGAAAGTCTAGAGCTGGAAGAAGAACTCTAAATAAGATAGTAGATTATATCTGCTATGTTTTATTGGGAGCTGTACTTGGTAAGGCCATAGGCGAACCATACGGAATGGACCCAATCGTAGTATCTATTACAGTAATGGTATTATGCTATTGCTTTGAAGTAGATAGTATCTATGGTCATATCTGCGAAATACATGGTATCAAAAAGAAGTACAGTATATGGAAGATTCTCTTTAAATTGTTAACCTTCAAGTTTAAGGATTTGGGTGAAGCATTTAAAGATATGGCAGAACAAAAGAATAACTTTAAAAATAACAATAATGAAGACGTACTTTAAGTATGAAGGTATCATTAAATCAAAGGAAGCAGCAGAGGCAATTGCTGCTCCCTCTGGTTTAGGACCATTCTGTGGTTTTGGCTCAGCCACCATAAATGGTAATAGGTTAACAGTATCTCCTCAGGGAGTATCAGGAAGTAAGTATGCTAATGTAATCAAAGACCGTATCATGGCAAGGTACATGGCAAAAGCTTCAGAAGATGGGGAATTACCTGATGTAAACTTTGGTTGTATCTCAAGAGATGGATATGTATTTATCTCTGATGAGCAAACCCTTACCATTGAAAACATCCAAGGTACTCAGGCCTCAACTGAAGAGGTATTACTTTTTGCAGTACATACTACTATCTCAGAACCCGTAGATAATCCAGTAGACTTCGTAGCCTATTGGAATGAATCCTCAGAAAGCTTCTATGATTTATTCAAAAAGGCTAATGATATCTACTATCCGATTGCCGAGGCAAATCGTACTCCGAGTATACTTAATAGTGATGTATATTCCGATTATAATATGACCTATAGCAATCTTCTAGAGATGGTAGAGATTGCTTGCCCTTATTACTCTAATAATAAAAATTCGGTTGTTCTTATTGGTATCTATGGTAAAGGAACCGATGCAATGACAAAACGAAATGAGAACTTTGCCATCGTACCTTACCAGGGTAAATTCCAGGAGATACCCTTTACTACTGCAACTCACAGTTCATTCAAAGAATCCATAAAGAGAACCGAAGAAATGAATACTGGGTTCCCAGTAGTAGATGAAGCAGGTAATACATTGAACATCAAACAATACATTGATGCTCAACTCGAGGCAATCAGAAAAGAGTTTGCCGAATCCCTGAGTACTGCTAATCTCCCAATCGGTTCTATTATCCTCTGGGAAACTGATGTAATACCTGAGGGTTGGGCAGAATATACTAAGGCATCTGGTAGAATAGTTATTGGTTACCAAGCTGGAGGTGTTCAAATTGGGGATGAAACTATGTTGCAGAATGTGGGAGATTATTATACTCCTACTCAGGGTAACTTCCTTATCCAGATTAAGGGTGATGATTTGCCTAAGCATAGACATGCTCTTGGTGTATCTAAAGGTAAGCAGGATAATGCTAACAACTGGGAGAACGTTCGTCCTCAATCTTTCTTTAATAGAGAGACAGGTTTAAATGGTGACTTTGGTAGAGGAACTCCAACTAAAGGAATCCAGGATGGTGCTATTGTAGTGAGCTGGAATTTGCTTGGTGAAAGTTTCTTACAAGAGACTTCGGTAGAGACTCTGAATATCGAAAAATTGCCACCGACTATTACATTACGATATATCCAAAAGATATCATCCTAAGTAACTTCATTCCACTTCATAATATAGATTGAATTAGTTATTAGTATTTGACACTTTACAAATCGTGTTTGCATAGTTGATTTTGAAAATCTGTTGGAAAGGGACGTTGGGAAACGTCCCTTTTCTTTTGTGTTAATACTTAAGTTCTTCCTTAGCTCTATCTTCCCAGTATTGGATATCTTGTCTAAGTTCTGAGATATATCTCATAGAATCATTAGTCTTAGGCATTTCGAAAAACTCTATAAGCATTATGTTGGTAATTCGAGTACTATCTCCAAGCCTCTCTTTAATAAAAGGAGGGGGAGTTAATAATACCTCGAATAGGAGATAGGCATCGGGAGAAAGTTTATCCTTCATATACTTATACATCATATCAAGCATTTCGGATTTAGCTTTCTCTTGTTCACTATCATCCTCTAATTCTTTGTCATTATCAAACAAATCATCAAGCTTAAAGAGATTTTGATTATACTCTGCTTGTTCTCCGTATGCCGAACGAAGTAGTTTATTCTTGAATGTACTAAGTGATGCAAGGATTCTTGCTTTAAGATGTTCTTCAGTACATTCACCATAGTATTTGTTGAAAACAAATAACATCTTATCCCAGAAATAAGACTGAATGATATCAGGTGTAAGATTAAACCTTTTATAATCAATCTGTCGGGTAAGATTTCTGATTACTGGCTTACAAACTTTATAAAGTCTGTTGAATGTAGCTTCATCATATTCCTGCATAGGTTTTAATCTATGAAGCTCTGAGCCATTATTTCCTTTACTTTTTCCCATGTTCTTTTAAATATTCGTTATGCAAATATAAGTATTTTTTCTTATATAAAATAATAATATTAAATATACTTGAGCTTAAGGTAGTGGATTAGTATGTTTCTAGATAGTTGTCAACATGCTCAGAACTATCTCGGTACTATCAAAATCTATTAGTTTATAAATATTGCAATATAGATATGAAAAAGTTTAAAGATTCAGTTAAATTTAGTTTCACTCCGGACTTCCAGTTAGAGATACTCCGGTTCATTTTAAGGGATAAAGAAGGTGGTTTAGTCCTACGTCGGGTTAAATCAAGTTATCTGGTTCTCATAGAACATGCTCTTATATTCGAGGGCATATCAAAGTATTTTAAAAAGCAAGGCAAGATGCCTTCAGAAAATATCCTGAAGCAGGTGATAAAAGAATTGCTAGAATCAAAGGCATACGTCGATTTAGTAACTAAGGATGACTTGCCCAGTATTCAAAAACTGATAAGTAATCTGTATCATATTCCTTTATCTGATTCAGAATATATCAAGGAAAGGATATATCAGTTCTCTACTTACGTTGAAATGAAGAACCTAAATGATTCCTTCGACTTGGATAACTTCGAACAATATGAAGAGTATTCAAGGAAGATTGAAAAGGTACTACAGAAAAGTAAACCTAAGAAAGAGGATAAACCCCTATATATGATACGAGATGTTACAGAAAGACAGTTTAAAAGACAATCTGAACCATCAGTAATACCTTGCCCATATAGGCAATTGAATGACCTTACCAATGCAGGAGGTTATCCAGAGCATTCTGTAAATGTGATATTGGATAAACCCAAAGCAAAGAAGACATTCTTTATGGTAAACCTTGCAAGAGGTTATCTCAGAATGAAGAAGTCAGTATTATATATAGATACAGAAAATGGTCAGGACCAAATCATGGACCGTTTCATTCAATCAAGTATTAATAAAACCAAGAAGGAATTATATTCAGGTGAATATGATAAACTCGAGGCAAAGCATTTAAGAAAGCTTGCAAGGTTCGGAGTTGAGTTGGTAGTTGAAAGGGTTCCTGCCATGATTACAGATGTTACGTATATCAGGGAGAAGATAATTCAATTGCGTAACCAGGGCATAGATATAAGGGTATTAATGGTTGACTATGCAGGTAAGCTTGCATCAATATCTAGAGACAGAGAGGATTTCGAAAGAATATCTAATGTATATGTAGACCTGCAAAACTTAGTAGAAGAATTACACCTGGATATTATATGGACTGCTCACCATATTACTCGTGAAGGTAAGAAGCATAGACTTACCCGATATGATGAAAATGATATCTCTGGGTCAATTGCCATTGTACGTAATGCCCAAGTTATCATGGGTCTTAACTCTACCGAACAAGAAGAGAAGGATAATATTCTTCGAGCTGAGATAGTAGTACAGAGAGATGGTCTTCCTTCCGGTAGAGCTTTATTCAAATGTGATGTCGAAAGACAAAGATGTACAGAGTTTACCAAAGAACAACGTAAGCAATATAACGAAGTATATGGCAGTAAATTGGATGAGCAATTTAAGAAGAAAGATAACCCGGATGCCGATAGTAAGAAAAGGGAAAGAACTACTGGAGATATCTAAATGCAAGTTAGGTTATCATGAATGGGTTGCTGTACATTCTTATGAATATAGGCAACGTCCTCGTAGAGCAATCTTCTCTCATAAAGGAGGTAGAAAGAAAGCTCAGTATTATACCAAAAGAAAAACCGAATATTATTGTAATAACTGTGGGAGGAAGAAAAGGTGAGAACAAAGAAAGTAGAGATAGTAAAGGATAGGTGGTCCGATGGATATGCCATCGAAATATCTCATAATGGTTGGCAAACTACCTCCATAGGTAATCTGGATTTAGAAGACCTAAAAAAGATAAGAAGGGTTATTCGTAAAGAGATAAGGAGAATTCAGAATGAAAATAACAAATCAATTTAAGTCTAAGCTCCGTACTTACTTTGTTAAAAGACTTGGAGCTTACGATTATAGACATGGCTGGATGAGGGTCCCTACTTGCCCATACTGCGGTAGGGAACATAAGTTAGGTGTAAACCTTTCAATGTATCGAACCCATTGCTTTAGATGCAATGCTCACCCATCACCCTCTCAGTTGGTGATGGATATCGAAGGGTTTACAGAATATCATGAACTACTTAATTTTTTGAACAATGGACAATTTGATGAACTTACATTTAAGGAAGAGAAAATCGAACTTGCCGAAGGAAAACCAATCTACTTACCTGAGGGGTTTCGAAATATCTCAATCGGAAAAAGCCAACTTGCAAAAAGCATCAGAGGCTATGTTAAGAAGCGTGGATTTGATATCAGTAGCTTTTCGAGATATGGCATTGGCTATGGCACAATTCAACCATTCTACGGGTATCTTATTATCCCCTTTTATTACAAGGGACAACTTAAATACTACAATGCCCGTAACGTCATTGGTAAGGGACCACGGTATAACAATCCTGACAAAGATATCACGGGTCTTGGAAAACAATTCATCATATTTAATCATGACGCATTGGAAATGTACCGGTCGGTATTCATATGCGAGGGAGCACTTAATGCTCTCACCATGGGGGATAGAGGCATTGCCACAATGGGCAAAGTTGTATCTAAATATCAACTAAACGAATTAATAAAAGCACCTTGTCAACGGTATATAATTCTATTAGATTTTGATGCTCAAAAGTATGCTATAGAATTGGCATTGAAACTTATACAATACAAGAAAGTGAAGTTAGTTCTTTTTGAGGATAATAGGGATGTAAACGATTTAGGTAGGAAAGCCGTTCTTAAAAAAGTTTATGAAACTAGATATGCTACCTATCAGGGATTAATTAAACTTAAAAACTCATTATGATGGAAGATAATGTACCAGGTTTTATAGGTTATCATATTACTAGAGATGGAAAATTATATTCAAGATGGATAGAAAGATCTCCTTATAAGTTTGGTAAATGGCATAAACTAAGGCTTTCGAAAAAGGCCAGAGTTAAGGTAAAACTTTATAAGGACGGTAGAGGTTATAATTTGAGTATTAGTAGGTTGGTAGCTTTAGTATATGTATATAATCCTAATCCTTCTAAGTTTAATGAAGTAATGCACTTAGATAATAATCCTTTAAATAACCATTATAGGAATCTTCAATGGGGTACACATAGTATGAATATACAACAAATGATTTTCGAACAGAGAAGGAAATCATTTAAAACTATTCAAAATCCTAATTGGGAGAACTTTAAAATTTCTGATAGAAAATTGAGAAGATTAAATAGGTTATTGAGTTTAGGTAATAGTAGGATATACATTAGTAAAAGGTTAAAGGTGTCACGTAAAACACTCTATAACTTTATTCATAGAATTCAAATCCGAAACTCTTTGGAGTAAGGATTACCTATTATATTATATAACTTAAAATATTAATGATATGATGAAGATAATCGATTATGTAGTTAAGACTTCAATAGTTTTGGCTGCTCTTTTAATTATGGGATATTTCTTCCCAGTTGTAAGTTGGTTTGAAAAACCCCAACCAAGGAAGAATAGGGTTTTCAGATGTGAGATGGTTGATGGTAAAGTTAGGGATTATACTTTAAACTTACCCGAAAATGTTACTTGGTATGTAGGTACCAATAGAGGTTCATATTATGTATCATTTGGTTCTCCCACTAAAAACCTTTATGGGAAGAAATGCCCAATAAATAATAACGAGGGTTGTATTAATGGTGTTTTAGTTTGTAATAGAGTAAAATGAGAGAACCAAGTATTCACATTACAAAGTCTCAATTCGAGGAAATATTAAATACCTTAGAGGTAAATAACTTCCCAGTTGAGGCTTTTTTTGTTATTGCTCGTAAGGAGGCAATAAATCATAGAGCAGTCTTAGTTTCTAACAATAAGAATACTAAGCGAGTTAAGAACATATTACTAGCATCTAAAGGAGATGCTGCCCTTGTTGCTGATATTTTATATGCAACTCGTATAAAGTTAAAGCATAGAGGAGTTCGTAAAATAAACGAAAGTAATTCTCGGGAATGGGCAAATTGTAAAAAGCTTGCAGAGATATGTAATACATTCTGTGAAGATTTTAAATTTGATACCCGGGAAGGTTTTATCAAATATATAGAGATTGGGTTAAAGAGAATGACCGATTATCGGAATTTGATGCAAAGGTTAATATCCATGCAGGATAATATTACCAATCAAGTAAGTGCTGAAATGGAATTAGCCGAAGATAATGACCCAGGTTATACTAAGGATATTCATGATTACTTTATTAAGAAGATAGCTAATGCTACTGGTATTTATGAATCCTATGAAAACCAACCTGAGAAGTATGTACACTTTATGAGGTTAGGTAAACTTATGGGAGAAAGAGATTGGAATTCTATCTGGTTCATAGATGCTCAATTTGAATCTCTTGCATGGTGCAATGGTTTACCAGAACCCAGTCAGATGTATAATGAGAAAGCAATCGAAAGATACAATAAGTATTTATATAAGAATAAAAATAAACAAACTCTGGAGACAGAACCTGAAGTAGAGGGGAGTCTCTGGGATAAAATTAGAAAGTAATATGAAAGGCTTACAATTTTTAGGCAATCGAGTAGAGGATGCAGCTAATGCTTTTATTGACGTCCTCAAGTATTCAGACCAATCCGTGGATTATCCAGATTACGATGATGTGAATTATTTCCTTGAGAAATTGATTGCCGATGAGGAACATCATATCAAACTTCTTAAGGAAGCAATGGGCATGGATAAAGCTACTAAAGGTGTAACTGTAATTATCAAATGAGTAAGCTAATTATTCAGAATGGAAATATGTGTGAACTTGACTTACCTCTTAAGTTCGCACAGAAACTTTATAATGAGTTTGCCATTCGACATCCAAATGCTTTCTACTTACGTACAAGGCAAAGAGGTATGCAGAATTGGGATGGTAAAATTCACTACATTACCAAGACTGGGCAATTTAAAATAGGTTTACTTCCTAAGGTATACGATATGTGTATTGAAATGGGGATTAAACCCAAAGTTGTAGATATGAGACAACCCTTACCTAAAGTCAGTAAAGTAGTTACGAATATAGGTAAATATAAATTAAGACCCGAGCAAGAGAAAGCAGTTAAGTCTGTGATTAATAATCGAGTAGGTGATACACCTTTCCATATTGGTGTATTAGATTACACGGTTAATGCCGGTAAAACTCTTATCATGTCGTCTTTATATTTAACCTATAAGAAGCAGTTAAAGACTTTGCTAATAACTAATGACTCAGATTGGTTAAATCAAGCTAGAGAAGAATTTAAGCAATATCTTCCGGGAGAAGATATCACTTTTGTTCAAGGCAAGGTTTTAAACTGGAGTAACTTTACTATAGGTATGGTTCAATCCATCTCAAGGAATATGAGGTTCTATCAAAAGGAATTATCTCAAATAGATATGGTACTTGTGGATGAGGCTGACCAGGGAGGTAGTAAGCAATATCAGAATGTAATCACCCGACTGTTTAATACCAGAATTCGTATAGGGTTATCTGGTACCATTTATATGAGTAAACTTGCTAAGGATAAGGTCAAGAACATGAACCTAGAATGTTTCTTTGGTAAAGTGATTGCTGAGTTTAAACTTAAGGATTCCATCAAGAAGGGTTACTCAACTAAAACTATCGTAAAGATGGTACCCGGTAAACCTTGGTATGGTAATTGGGAATCTGATTGTATATCCTATAAGGAGATATATGATGATTCTATTACCGAAAATAATACCGCGTGGACCATGGCTTATAATCGATTACGATGGAATATTAATCAAGGTAGATATCCTGCTCTTGTAGTATGCAAGCATATTGCACATTGTGAAAATCTATATAAGTTCTTTAAAAAGAAACTGGGCGATGCCTATAATATTGCCTACGTGCATGTTAATACTCCCTCTAAGTTAAGACAACAAATAATGAGGGATTTTAGGGAAGGCAAAATAGATATCCTGGTATCAACTACAATCATTGCTCGAGGTAAAAACTTTCCTAAGCTTAGGTATTTACTTAATGCAGCAAGCATGGATAGTCAGGAAAAATCTATTCAGTTTCTTGGTCGTTTGGTAAGAACCGATAAATCGAAAAAGAAAGTATACCTGGATGACCTTCATTATCCTGGCCCTTATTTAGATAGGCATGGTAAGCATAGGAAGCAATATTATCAGAGACAAGAATTGAAAGTAATATTGTTAGATAAGCTATGGAAGAAACATCCTAACCATAGCCTTATTAAGAGTTAACTAGAAGTACTATGAGTATTTACTTTTTCTCCGTAGGAGGAAAAGAAGATTACAATTAATAAGCATATAGGCATTATGAATTTATGAATAATGATAAACTAATATGTATCAGAGATGAAGATGATACTAAACTAACTACTCTATTATCAGATGGTTGGAAGATAATCCAAATCTCTGCATCAGGTATTTATTGCTGGGTACTCTTAAGGAAAACCCAATAACACTAAAAAGAAAATCAAAGGCTTTCAGTGATGGAGAAATATATTTTAATTACAGCGGTTGTTATTATGATAATAATACTCGCTTTAGACTTCATACTTTCTAAGGATGGCTATCAATGCCATTCATGTAAGAAACGTTTTCATAAAGAGGATTTAGAAATCAAGGGATGGCATTTAAAAGAATGGGTCTGTCCCCATTGTAAACACATTAATTATACTTATGATGAAGAAGATTAAAGAATGGTTTAAGTCGTTTAAGTCTCTTGTTGTGGGAGAGGTACATAATCCTAAACATGTATTCAACTGTAGAGATTTGATATGGATATCAAACTTGGAAACTTCTCAAAATACCCCCGAATGTTTTACTCATTTCTTTTGTTTGTACTGGAGTAATGGTATGGTAGTCAAAGTATGTCAAGAGAGCCCTGATAGAAATTCATACCAAGAATTATATAAACTCAGGGAACTATTTATAAATAACATCGGTTATTCCTATGTTCCCATAGAAGATAACAGTGAAATATACATTTTATAAACGTAAAAAAAGATATATAATGGCTAAGAAAAAGAAACAACTCCCTGACTTATCAAAGCAAGATATTCTTACTCCCATAGATGTAAGTACTCTGGGAACTAATGGAGACCCTTGCTTTGGTATTGGGTATGATTTATCAACTAAAGAATGTAAATTATGCGGAGACTCAGAACTATGTGCGTTCAAGATGTCCCAGAACTTGAACATTACAAGGAAAGAATTAGAACAGAAGAATCAATACAAAGATTTGGATGTATTAGAAGATACGGTTGGTATCAAGAAATACATCCGAGGCTTGATTCGGAAAGGGAAAGACAGAAAAGAAATTATCTCAAAGACAGTTGAGAAATTCGAAGTACCTAAGAAACGTATTAGAGAACTTTATAGAGAATGCAATGGGAAAGGTCAGTAAGTTAAGAATGATATGGGCAATGTTTAAGTTATATCTTAACAACCCAAATTATTATGTACGGCAAGATGATGTTCTTGCTGATTTGTTTATGCAGGGTGAATACGACGTAGAAAGATTCTGTCATTCACTCGGAGTAATTCCTCAACAAGGATTAACCTTTGAACAACTTTTAAAAAAATGTAATATATTATGAACAGATTTAGATTTATCAAAGTACGGGAGGTAATATCTCCCAACAGAGCAAACCCAAATGATGCTGGGTTAGATTTTTATGTACCAACCGATTTATATCCAGAGCATATTCATTCTAAAAATGAATTCGACTCAGAAGGTTATAATTTAGATGTTCCTTTTGGTGAAGCCTTTGTAAGGCATATAGCTTTAAAACCTGGACATCGTATACTTATCCCATCTGGTATTAGGGGATTGCTTGAACCACCTGCCTCTATGTTAATGGCTGCTAATAAGTCAGGTATAGCCACTAAGCAAGGTTTACTCTTTACAGCTGAGATAGTAGATTCTCCCTATGTAGGAGAGATACATATCGGAGTATATAACACTTCTCAAGAAGTACAAGTTATCGAAGCGGGTAAGAAGCTGGTACAATTTATTCATGTACCCATATTTATTACTGAACCAGAAGAGATTCAACAAGAAGAATTCTATACTGAGTCTCAAATGTGGGGAAGTAGAGGAGATAAGGGATTTGGTTCGTCTCAAAACATAAAATAGTGGAAGATAATATATTAGGATTCCCAGGATATCATATTACTCGGGAGGGTAAGCTTTATAATAAGGGACATCCCGTAAAGACTTTCTTCCATAAAGGATACGAACGTACTAAACTTAGAAATAATAAGGTATCTAAGAATGTAAAAATACATAGATTAGTAGCAGAAGCCTATATACCTAATCCGAATAATTTACCAGTAGTAATGCACTTAGATGACAACCCTTTGAATAATCGTTTAGAGAACCTTAAATGGGGTACTCAAAAAGATAATGTATATGATGCCATTAATAAGGGTAGGTTGAAATTAAAAGGTATAAATAATCCTATGTATGGAGTAAGTAGAAGAGGTCTATTTGCTCCTCATACTTCATTAACAGTACGTAGTATTCGAAGATTAGAGAGATTGAAATTAAAAGGTAATACTAACAAGTACATAGCTAAAAGGTTGAAGGTTAGTAATGCTACTGTTGGTAATTATCTTAATGGTAAACATTATAAAAGTTAACATTTTGGACATAAGAAATATAAGTGAACCAGTACCTAAAGTAGAAACTAATGGGGTACTATTAAAGATGTATGAATTGGGGTTAGAACAATTGCAGGGATATAGGCAAATAGAACAGTTACCTGATTACCCATTTGATATCAATAATGCAAAGAACCAGGTAATACTCAAGGACTTTATAGGTAGGGTAATTGAAGAACTTACCGAGGGTTTTGAATCTACCGAAGAAGTATTTGAATTATGTCAGAAGAATGGTTGGAATATCGAGATGTTCAATGAAAATGAATGTCAATTGATATTGAATTCTCTTGCTAATGCAAATGAAGAACAAGCAGATGCTTTAGGCTTTTTCTTTACTCTTCTAGTATATTCAAATATACTTCCTGAAGATATTCTTAGCTATAATAAGGCAAAGAACTTATTTGATGTGATGGCTATGGGTGTTAAAGAGTTAGTGGTAAAATATTCCGACTACCAGAATTTATTGAAATTCGATATTATTTGTGAAGAGGATTTTTTTGATGAAGATGGTAAATGGGAACAAATCATCTCTTACATCCCCGGTTTTCATAAGATGAATGAATTATCACATGAGGCAGAGAAGTTATACTTATGGGAAGTGATATATGAATTGAACAAGGCAAGGAATTTCCTTAAGTCTAGACCTTGGAAACAAACCCAAGTAATGACTAAAGAGATAGACTTCCAGGAATCACTGGTAAAAGCTTTCTACCTATATATGGGATTCCTTGCATTGAATGGGTTCACAGACCAAGGGTTATTCAGTTTATTCTTTAAAAAACAGCGTCTCAATAGATGGAGGCAACAAACTAATTACTAATGTCAGGATGGAATAAAAAATTAGAGGGACTTCAACTCAATACGGAGGAGTCCCTCCATTCGTTAGAATTTGCTACCTCACAGGAAGCTTGGGAAAAACTCAATGAGGGGTTTTTAAGATTAGACCCAATCCTATTTGGGAAAGGGGCTATGGCTAATAGTGGGGTAGCAGTAGTGTATAACGTATTTATAAAAATACGTAAGGCATGGGTAGACCCAGAATTTGATTATGGGAGATGTTTCAATTACAAAGAAACTAAGTGGACTAGCTTATTGAATAACTACATAGATTTTAATAAGCTTGATTTGTTGCGTAGTAAACTGAGAGTACTGAGAAATAAGTACAATCAGAATTACAATATAACTTACATGTTTAATAATCACCACGATAATGGTAAACAATGTCTAATAGCAGCGACTTTTTCAAAACGATTCGGGGAGGACATCCCAGTTATTACAATGGTAGTTCGGGCTTCAGAGATTACCAAGAGGTTAATATTCGATTTCCTATTAATTCAACGAATGTCAGAGTACGTATATGGTCCGGACCAGTCAGTACAAATCAACCTATTCGCGACTCAAATGTACGGAAATGTGGAGACTCTTCTAATGTATCATACCCATAAACCTTTGAAGAAGGTACTAAAGGGTGCAGAAGAAAATTCATGGAATAAAAGGGTAAAGGAAATATGGAAGAAATTCCAAAAGGGTACAGAGAAAGACTTCTCATCATTTAAGGTATTCTTTAGAAGTTTTAAAGTACTCAGACCAGACTTATATGAGGAAACATATAAATCAATGAAAGCAAAAGAATTACTTCTCGAGTATGAAGATATTGAGTACCCAGAGAATGTAATCTCTTACTCTCAGAGAAAAGCATATAAGAAGAAACTCTTAAAACAGAAGAACAATGAGAATATTTAGTAATTCATTCGAGCTAATGTCTGAATTGGGCAGAGAGCTAAACAGTTATGGTCAAACTGTAAAACCAAAGACCTATCAGAATAAAGTAATTGAGGGTAATGATGATTTTATAACCAAGGAGATAATTTGCCAACAATATTGCTTGACATCCTTGGGAGACCCAGTATGGTTGTTCATATTCTCAAAATCAAAAGAATGGGCAGATGCTGAGTTTAAAGAGAGGGTTAGTTTAGATGAAGAATTTTGTAGACCTTGGAATCCAGGGAAAGCTTGGGAATTAAGAAAAGATTTATGGCAACCTCTTTTCTCTAAGTCAGATAAGGATTTCTTTGATTATACATATTCCGAGAGGATGATGTGTGATGTAGTTTACAAGGGTTATCATACTACTAAACTAAACTCTATAATTCAACTCCTGAAAGACGATTCGGATACAAGAAAAGCAATCTTATCAATCTGGGGAAGTAATATGAATGAGTACGACCAAGATAGGTTAGATGGTAGTTCACGTATACCCTGTTCTATGTATTATGATTTCCTTATCCGTCAAGATGGTAAAGGAGAAAAGGTATTACATATTTGTTATCACCAAAGAAGTTCGGACTTCGTTACTCACTTTGGTAATGATGTATACCTTGCATGGAGACTCATGCAATATGTAGCTCAAGAGGTAGGAATAAAACCAGGTTATCTGTATCATACCATTGATTCTCTCCATGCTTATAAGAAGGATTGGTTAGCTTTGAGCTCTAATCTGGAAGACTTACAAGATAAATACTAATTAAGAGGGATGTATCTGCTACTGGTAGGTATGTCCCTCTTTCTATTTATAATTATGGAGACAAGATATAAGATAATAAGAAACAAGAAAGAACTAAAACGACTTATTGCTTGTTGTATAGCAACGGGTTATGCTTGCTGTGACTATGAAACCAATGCAGAACCCATATACAACAAATCTTTTAAACCAACAATCTTATCAGTATCTTGGATGCCAGGATTTGGTGCTTCTATACCATTAGACCATTTTCAGACTAAAGAATATACTGCTCCAGGATGGAATTGGAAAAAGATGCTAAGGAAGTTTGGGGAAGAGGTAATCGAAAACTATGATGTAGTTAAGGTTGCCTGGAACTGGAAATTTGATGACCAGATAAATCAGAAGTATAAGATATTCTATCGGGGTACTTGCTTAGATGGCATGCTTGCAAAGTATGTACTCAATGAGGAAAAACCTCATGACTTAAAATCAATGGTAAGAAGGTATTTGCCCGAGTATGGTAATTATGAAAAGCAGGATGCTTTCGATAAGATACCTTGGGATAAAAAAGAATTAGACCCACTTTGCCATTATGGATGTCAAGATACCGATTATACTTTGAGATTAATGCTATTCTTTGAGAAGAAGTTAATTGACTTGGGAATGTATTCAGTATTTCGTAATCTATTTATGTGTAATTCTCGAGTACTTACTTCCGTAGAGAAAGAGGGATTATATGTAGATACCGAGTTCAATAAAAAGCTTCTGGAAGAATATAAGCCAAAGATTGATGCTGCTAGACAAGCAATATATGACTTGCCAAGAGTTAAGAAATTCGAAAAGAGATTTAACCAGGCTAAGATTGATAAATATATAGAAACTATCCAAGCTGAACTTGAGGAGTTAGATTATAATGACCCGAAAGACAAACGAAAGATTGCATCAAGGGAACAGAAGATATCTAATATCAAGGCAGGTATATTCACAACTAAAAAGGAACAGGATTTGATAAGACCAATTAACCTTGGTAGTCCAGTTGATTTACCTGCACTCATGTATTCAAAACATGGGTTTAATTTTGAGGTAATCAAGGATAATGAATCTGGTAAACCAAGTACAGATGAGGAAACTTTAACTAACCTTAGGCTTAAGGTAGAAAATCCAGAATCACCAAAAGCAATATTCCTTGACAAGTTATTGGAACTTAGAGGATTAGAGAAAATGTATAAGACTTATATCTATGGGTGGTGGGAGAAAGTACAGGATGACTCTCGATTACATGGTAGATATAATATACATGGTACGGATTCTAATAGGTTTAGTTCTGCAGACCCAAATATGCAGCAGATACCAAAGACATCGGTAGACCCCAATATCAAGAAACAATTAGTTGCTCCTCCTGGATATCTGTATATGGCATTCGACTATTCCCAAGCAGAGTTAAGAATGATGGCTCACTTATCCGGAGATGAAACTTATCTTGAAGCATTTGCTAAGGGAGTAGACCCTCACCTTGGTATAGCAGCAGCAAAGTATGGTGTACCAATTGAGGAAGCTTCTAAAATATACGAAGATGAATCACACCCGGACCATAAGTTATGGAAGGTAAGGAGAAAGCAAGCTAAACAAATTGCTTTTGGACTTATCTATGGTATTGGGGATGCTCTTCTAGCAGTTAAATTATCTGACCCAAAAGCTGGTATTATAGTTTCGAAAGAGGAAGCTCGTAAGGAAATGGATGAATTCTTTAAGAAACACCCAAAGATACTTAAGTTCAAAGAGAAACAAGAGAAGTTCTTACGTAAGAATGGGTATTATACCCAATTATTCGGAACTAAAAGAAGATTACCCCAGATATATTCTAACGATAAACAAGAAGTTGCTTATGCTATTCGATTAGGTTTGAATTTCCCTTGTCAAGGTGCTGCAGCAAATATGACAAACTTTGGAGCAATCTTGGTATACTGGTTAATGAGACAAGGCAAATTGCCAATGATGAAAGAAGCTTGTACAGTTCATGATGCTGTTTATATGTATTCTAAGCCACAGGATATAAACACATGGACAGTATATACTATCTGGAATATTCTACGTAACCCAAGTACAAAGAAATACTTTGGTTTCCAAGTAGACGATGTAACTCTATCAATGGATTTTACAATAGGCCGGTCTATGGCAGAAGAATTACCATTTATGCCCGGATATGATTATACTAGAATGTTAAAACCAGACTTTTCGGTAGAAGAGTACATGGAGGAATACCATAAGTTTAAGACTCGTAAAATTGGTAATTTTAGTGCAGCTTCACCAGAAGTATTTATGGAACTATATAAAAAGGAAATCCATAAATATCAACGAGAATATGAAAAATCGAGAAAAGGGTAATATACCCGGGTTTAGTAATTACTACATATCCCGTACTGGGAAGTTATATTCGAAATTTACTGGTAATTGGAGATTGGTAAAACCTGCTATGAAAGATAGTGGTTATTTATCTAACTCTTTAGTAGGAGATGATGGTAAACGGAAGAATTTCTATAGACATAGGTTAGTGGCTTCCACTTATATACCTAACCCAAACCATTATCCTCAAGTATGTCATAAAAATAACAATCCAGAGGATAATCGGGTAGGTAATTTATATTGGGGTACAGCTAAGATGAATATGGGTCAGTGTATAGAAGATAAAAGATTCTATTTTGTTGGTAAAGAACGAGAACGTAAGGTAAATGTAGAATTATTAATTTCTAGGTATATAGAGGGTATACCAAGAAAAGATATACTAGAAGAATTCGGTATATCAACTGGAGTATTATATAAAATATTACGGTATAATAACATAAAACTAAGGAAATGAAGAAGATTTTAAACGGGCCCACGGTATGGAGGGCTAAATGCCCAGTATGTGATTGCGAATTTGAATATGATACCAGTGAAACTTTTGGGGTTTATAATAAATCTGGGGATTATTTTAGGATAGTACAATGTCCTAATTGTAAAACTAATATAAAGCATTCAGATTCAGTATCTACCATTACAGGAGTGAAAAGAGAAGATACTATGTATACATAAATAATATAAATTTATGGAATTATGGCAACACAGAAAGAGATTGATAATGCAAGTAAGTTAACTGCCCTTACTTATATGGTTGCAGGTTGCTTAGGTTATTCTATCGAAAATTTACTTAAGTATTTAGATGTGGTTAATCTAAGGTTGAGTGGACAAGAAAAAATGTTACTTAACCGATTAAAGACTCAGTTATCTCAAGTACAAACTAATCTTACTACTTTAGAGGGATTGGCTTTTAAAGTAATGGCTACGGATGAGGATGGTAAACTTGCTTATGAAGATGCCACCCATATTTATTGGGCTGCATTTTTAGCATTACTCGATAGAGGTGGTACTGATAACTTATGCGACTTAAGATTAATGGCTTTGGTAGATAAGATAAGCATCTATAAATCTCTTCTTAATTTGCCAGGTATGAAACTCTCTTATCAAATGGCTTTTGCTCAAGTAACTAAAGCAATAAGCAAAGGGGAATTTAGTAAAGAAGACTTTAAAAACCTATTAGAAGTTTATGAAGACGGAACTGAAAAAACTAAAGGTTAAATTTGAAGGTAAACTTATTGAGATTGATATTCAAAAGGAATTATCTATCAATGAGAATATCATCAATTCTCAGCTACGAGAATCTCCTTCTAGTTATTATATCTTATGCTCACTGAGAGATAAGTATATAAGGGAAAGGGACTTACTAGCAAGGGAAAAGGAAGAAGCCTATTCCCAAGCTTGGATATATTATAAGGATGCTAATGAGAGATGGAATAATGATTACGTATCTCATAAGGCAAATCTTAATAAGAAATATGCCTCTATATGTGAAAGACATCTTAAAGCTGTAGAGAAAGCAAATAAGTTCATTAGTATATGTAGAGCTTATGAATCAAGGGAAAATATACTAAGAACTATTAATGCAAACCTTAGAAAGGGATAACCTATTGAACTATAAACAATTACTAACTTTTAAAAACAGTATTAGAATATGAATTATTCAATGTCATTTATCTCAACTCTTGTAGCTGAGAAATTTAATCAAGAATTACCCGGATGCCCAACAGAAAACCGGGTACTTATTTTATCTCCAAAGGAGGTAAATCAAACTAAATCCGGTTTGATTATCCCTGAACAAGTAAAAGAGGGAGTTCCTCGTAAAGGGGTTGTAGTAAAGAGTGGGGAAATTACCGAAGAATACAAAACCTACCGAGAATTGGTTGCTGTAGGTAGAATAGTTACCTATGGTTTGTATGCAGGTAAAGAACTTGAATTCGAAACGGACAAACTATCTTCTGCTCTCAAACAACTTTTAGAGAAAAACGTTCTTACCGTATTGAGTATGAACGAAGTAGTTTACTCAGAACCGAATAATTAAAACTAATCATTATGATAAAAGACAAGAAGAAAAAGAAAGTTTCATCAGAGGGACTTTCTACAAAAGAAAAGATGCTAGCTAGAAAGAAACAGCTAGAATCCAAGGGAAATGGTAGTGGGTTAGTATATCCAAAAGAGGGAACTCTGAGGATGAGAATTAAATCTCCGGGTGATGACCAAGAATTGGGTATCGAAATTATTCAATTCTACCTGGGTGGCAATTTGGGAGGAGTTATATCTCCGGCTACTTTTGATGAACCTTGCCCATTCATGGAGAAATACCAAGAATTGAAAAACTCCAAGGATGAAGATGACAAGGAACTTGCCAAGAACCTGGTACCAAGAAGAAGATATGTTATCGGTGGTATCATTTACTCAGATGAAAAGGGTAGTAAGATAGATTACGAAGGCAAAGATAAGGGAGTTTTAGTTCCTCGCTCAGTATACCAGGATATCATTGACCTTTACCTTGATGAAGATGAGGCAGGTGATATGACAGATCCAAAAACTGGATACGATATCAAGGTAATTCGTTCCGGGTCTGGTAAACTAGATACTACCTATTCTGCCCGTGCTTGCAAACCAACTAAATTGGACAAGAAATATCAGGGTACAATTGACCTTGAGGGGATAGTTCGTTCTCAAATAAAATCCTATGATGAGTTGGAAGATTTGCTTTCACAGTATCTAAATGAAGACCATGGAGATGATGATGAGGATGATAAATCCAAGAAGAAAAAGAAAAAGGGAGTTCACAAAGACCATTACATGGAAGATGATGAACCTAAGAAAAAGAAAAGAAAATACAAATCGGATATTTAAGGGTTAGTAATATGGTTTCATTCGAAGGTGGTAATTAGATTCGTTCTGTTATCACCTTCTTTAGTTTAAAGACATTACATTATGGCAAAGAAATCTAAGGTTGGTTTAAAAGTACCAACAGCAAATGAGATGGCAAAGAAATATGGGAGTATGATTAAATTAGCTTCAGAAGTAACTGATACCGATTTATATATACCATCAACATTCTTTGCTTTGAACTACTTATTCGGTAAGGGTATTCCTTATGGTAAAATTGTAGAGATTGCTGGAGAAGAATCATCTGGTAAATCCTTGGTAGCTTATAACTTTGCTTATGCTACTCAACAACTTGGAGGTCATGTGATATGGGTAGATGCTGAACAATCCTGGATGAATTCTTGGGCTGAAATAAATGGGGTAGACCCCGCAAGAGTAACCATTGTTAATGATACTCGTATTGAATATATTGCAGATGTAGTAGCAGACTTAGCAATATATTTACGTTCTCAATTAACTCACAATGAACCGATACTCTTAGTAATTGATTCTATTGCAGCTACAGACTGTACAGATAATATCGATGCTAAGATGGTTGATGGTAAAGCAGAAATGGGAGGTAGAGCAAAGGCTCTTTACAAATACTTCCGTATCAGAAGTGAGTTATTCTACAAGCTGGGAGTATCTCAGATTTATATTAACCAATTAAGAACTGCTTTAAATGTCGGATTTGGAAAAGATAACACAACAACTACGGGAGGTGCTGCACTCAAATTCTATGCTTCAATCAGAGCTGCTTTCTATTCGGGAAGGTCTGTTACAATCAAACAAAACGGGAAAGAAAGAAAAGCTGGAAAACTTGTCACAATTAGACTTATTAAAAATAAGGTCGCTCCTCCTAGACCTACAATTAGTAAATGCCCAGTATATTTCAACCCTAAATTCCATGAGGTTGGATTTGATAGATGCTATGCTTTAGAGGATGTATTAGTAGATACCGATGTAATCGAAAAAACTACTGGTGGGTATAAATTGAAAGGGAAAACTCTTGCAAGAGGGGAAGAGAAATTCCAAAAGCTTTTGGAAGAAGACGATGAACTTCGTAGAAAACTTTTACGGAAAGCCGGAGTAAATACCATAGGTACTACTAAAAAGCAACTGGAGAAAATAGAAACAAATCTATTCCCAGTCGATGGTGTAGAATATGAAAACTATTCAGATTCAGAAGAGGAGGAGGAAGACGATGAATAAGAAAGAGGTAGAAGGTATAGAGAAAGTAATTAAAGAGTACCTTAAGAAAAATTTGAGAATGGAATCTAGGGTTAGGTATCTAGATGCTTATAGCCAACCCGAGAATTATTTAGATGTATATCTTGGAGAGGAAAAGATTCAAGAAGTTTCACTTTATGAATTAGATTTTGGACGATGAGCAAGAAAACACAATTTACAAGGTCCAAGAATAAGATAGGTAGTCTGTCTTGGACTTCTCCAATCTATACTCATGGAGAAGGTAAGTATCAGAATAAAATACTTCATGATAATATCCCAGGATATCCAGGATACCACATCTCTAAGAGAGGTAAAATATATTCAAGGTGGGATGTTAATGGTAAGGGTATATTAAGTAAACGATATCACTTAAAACAACCTCATCTAAATAAGAATGGGAGGTATATAGTAGGATTATCTCAACCAGGTATAGGTACTACAAAATGGTTATTACACAGATTAGTGGCTTTAGTTTATATACCTAATCCCGAAAATTTACCCTATGTTTGCCATAAAGATAATGTACCTACTAATAATTCAGTTAAGAACCTTTATTGGGGTACACAAAAAGACAATATGTCTCAAGCTTCTAGGGATGGGAGGATGGTAAACAAATTAAAAGGTAAATGTATCAAAGGTACAGAGATTCAAAGGTCATATATACCTAAGTTGATAGGTATGGGGTTTACTAGAAAAGAGGTATCAGAGATAACCGGGCTGGGACATCAACTAATATCAGATTATTATATTAAATATAAAAATAAATATGAAAAATAAAAAATTAATATTATTAGTTGACGGCGAAAATATTTTACACCAAAGTTTTCACAAATTTGAAAAACTTAAATCTACCGATGGCAAACCGAGTGGAGCAATCTTTGGATTTTTCAAATCACTTCACATGTATCTTACACGGTTCGAACCAGATGATGTTTATATATCATTCGATAATGGGCATTCACCTTTGAGAATGGAACTGTTACCCAATTATAAGGGACACAGAAAGAATATATCCGTAGATTACGAATCATTGCAAAGTCAAAAGGCAATTATCATGAAGTTATTGGGTATGCTAAGAATTAATTATATCTTCGATAAAAGAAAATCTACAGTCTATGAAGGAGATGATTTCTTAGCATACCTTGCAATTAAAAAATTCCAATCCGAGAAAATGATACTTATATCATCGGACAAGGATTTTAATCAACTGTTATCAAATAATCTAAGGATATATAATCCGAGAAAGGATGAGATGATAAGGATGGATAATTGCAAAGAGTTATTCGGATATCATTCTCATGAGACGGTAGAATACCTTGCTATGGTTGGAGATACTTCTGATGATATTCCGGGGTTCCCAGGTATAGGTCCAGTAAAAGCAAGGAAAATCCTTGATGAGGGTAGGATTGAAAAATTCATTTCTCACAGTAAGAACAAAGAATATCTTCAGATTTGGAAAAGGAATGAGCAATTGATTGACCTTTTTTGGTTTGTAAGACATAATCCTTTGAAGGAATTACCATTAAAAACAAAAAGGGAGTTTAAATATGAGAAATTCAAGAAAGTATGTATCGAATACTCTTTAGCATCTTTCTTGACAAATGAATTTATAAAACCATTTAAAGCATTACATCATGAGTAAAAAAATAATGTTTGTAGGTCCCTCTGGGATAGGTAAAACCACTTTAGCACAATACGTGGCTAAATCACAAAACATACCTTTTGTATCAGGTAGTATGTCGGATTTATTACCGGCTATGAAAGATTTATCTCATAATGAGGTATTATCACTCGGTTCTCAGGCAATGCAAACGGCAGATTATCAACTCCTTAGTTTAAGAAACAGACTCTTTAGAGGTAAAGAAGAATTTGTTACAGATAGGAGTTATGCTGACCTGGCTGCATATTTTTGGTATAAACAATCTAGAACTATTCCGGAATGCGAATTAGAACACTTTATAGGTTGTTGTAAAGCATCAATGGAAGACCAATGTGATTTAGCAATCTTCCTTCCTCTAAACCTTTGTAATTATTCTGATTGGGCAATGGAAGATAATAAGAAGAGAATTACGAATAGATTCTTTCAGATTCAGATATCATCGTTGATGGGAGAACTTCTTGCAGATTGGGAAATATCCACATTATGTTTATCAAGTCTGGATTTGGAAGAAAGAAAAGAACAAATAGACTATCATATAAACCGGATATGGGGAAAGAAGTAGTATTTATAGCATTCTCGGATTTGCACATAAATCTATGGGCAAAGTTTAATGAGAACAATAATAGGACCTTGAACTCTTTCAAGGTCCTGTCTATTATTGCAGCTAAATGTGAAAAGTATAAATGTCCTGCTTTATTCTGTGGTGACCTGTTTCATAAACCAGAGTCAATAGACCAGGATTTGGCATTAATAGTAGAAGAAGAATTTGAAAAGCTTACTAAATATAAATGGAATCTGATATACATAAATGGTAATCATGATTTGAAAGGTATTAATCGAATTGATAATATACGAAAAGGGTGGCCATATATATTTTGGAAACCTTTCATGATATGCGTTGATGGTAACCGATATAAACATGCTTCTTATGGGGATTACCATATATATGGTGTACCATATATTGATAATAATGTGGGTCTAAGTGAATACCTTAAGAAACTCAAATTAGATAAGAATGTAAAGAACATTTTACTTCTTCATACTGATTACCCGGGAGCAAGAGATACTGATGGCAGGGAGGTTGATTCTGTAGAAAATCTGAATGTGAATACTCTAAACAAATTTGACTTGGTATTATGTGGACATATACATAAACCTCAAAGATTGTCAAAGAAGGTTTATATGATAGGTGCACCTAATCACCAAAGAAGAACTGATAGAGGTTGTAAATTAGGATATTGGGAGATATATTCAGATTTATCCATGAAGTTCATCCCCTTAAAAGAGTTTCCGAAATTTATTGATGTAGAAAAGGAAGATGATATTAAAGATGATGGTAATTATTATACGGTAATACCACAAAAAGCTAGTACTCCAGTTAATAACAAACATAAGATTACTAAGCAACTTTCTAAGAAAACTCTAGCAAAGAGATACTTAAAAGAGAAAGGTATAAAAGATGAGGTTAAAACCAATCTTTTAATAGAAACACTTAAAAAAGCTGAATCATGTTAACATTTCTAAGTATGGATGCAGAGGGATTCTGTTCAATAGAATCCCTACATTTGTTATTGAATACCCAATGTACCATACTAATCAAAGCTCCGAATGGCAAAGGGAAATCCACTATCCTATCTGCTTTGGTATGGGCAATATATGGGAAAAACCTAAAGGGAGTTTCTGAGGTAAATACATGGAAACAAGTAAGACCTAAAGATTACAAAGGTACCAGAGTTCAAGTATACTTTCAGAAAGATTCACATACTTATAAGATAATAAGATGTCAAAAGTATGAGGAAGTACTTGATGATGGGGCTAAAGGTAAAGACCGACTTATATTTATCAAGGATGGTGATGTCATTGATATAAAAGGGAAAGGTAAAATACAAGAGGCCATAAACAGAGAAATAGGTTTATCATATACTCTGTTTATGAATTCAATTATGTTTGGCCAGGGTATAAGGAGGCTTATACAAGAGTCTAATTCAGATAAGAAAAAGATATTCGAAGAAGTATTTGATTTAGAGTTCTTAAACCTTGCTAAGGGAATTGCATTGCAAGATAAGAATAACCTTATATCTCAGATAAACGAAGTAGAGCATGAGTCTCAAATGCTGAAGAAAGAATTAGAGGCTAACAAGGAGGCTTACTTTGATATGAGAGATAGAGAGAAATCATTCAAACAAAAGATTAGGGAAGAGAGGAAAGAACTAAAACAGGATAGGGAGAAGCTAACTAAGTTACTGATTGAAAAACAAAAACAGATTAAAGATGAAGTAGATGCCTCACTTCAGATAAAAATTAAGAAACAGAATAAGATAATTCTGGATTTGAGAGGTAAGATAAAAGATGCTAAGAGTTTATCTAATGTACCTTTAAAGAAGGTCATTAAAGAATTAGTAATACAGTTAGAAGCTGGACACTACAAACGTGCATTACGAGATGCTAAATCAATATATAAGGCATTCTCTGACCTTGACAAATATGATAAAGAGTATCAAGAGGCTTTAGAGAGGTTAGAGGAATTAAGTAGTGTTAATGATAAGTACAGAAAACTAAAATCTGAATGTGATGATATTGCTTCTGACATTGCTACTGTTGATGAGGATTTATCTAAACTCAAAGCAGAGAAACTTAAAGTCATGTCTCCCAAGTATAAACAAAAACTTAAGGAGATTAGGAAGAATTTACGGAAGGTTGATGAAGACTTTCACAATAAAGAGTTAGAGTTAGAGAATTATAACTGGTTAATTAATGACCCATTGGGTAATAATGGGATTAAGGCTTACCTATTTGATTCATCACTTGAGTTCTTAAATAAATGCCTCGATAAGTATTCAGAGGTATTGGGATTTAGGATTGAGTTTAATATCGATTTGGGCACTGCTAGAAAAGAATTTGTTACTCTTATTGAAAGAGATGGGCAAATAATTGATTATGATGAACTTAGCGGTGGGGAAAAACAATTATGTAATGTTGCAATGGCATTTGCAATGAACGAAGCCCTTACTGCATCTAAAGGTATCAATCTTGCTTTCTTAGATGAGGTATTTGAATCTCTGAGTTCAGATAATGTTGAGGTTGTAACTTCCCTGATAAGACATATATTCAAAGATAAAACTCTATTCTTGATTACTCATTTAGACTCACTTCCTCTTGGTAATACGAAAATCCTGCAAGTGGAAAAAACCAACGGCCTTAGTAGGTACCAATTACTATAATGGTATATAAAATACAATACACCATGAATAGTAAGAAGAAAGGAAACAAATTCGAAAGAAAAATAGGAGCCTGGTTCACTAAGTGGACCGGGTTTAAGTTTGAAAGGAATCGGGCAGGCTCGGGAGCTTGGCATTCGAATAAGGATTCTACTTCAGACCTTACCTGTACCGATGAAAGACATGCTCATAGATGTAAGATATCTGTTGAGTGTAAAAATTACAAAGAGATTAAGTTTGAACATATATTACTTGGTAACAAAGGATGTGATATACTCAAATTCTGGGAACAAGCTTCTAAGGATGCAAAGAGAGGTAATAAGGTACCAATTCTTTGTATGAGATATAACTCAATGCCTGCAGAGGAATTCTTTTTCGTTGTAGGTATCAAGCTGGGAGATTTAATTGCCCAATACGTTGATAGGGTAATGTATATACAAGTACCTGGAAATACTCTTATGGTATTTATGGCTAGTGAAGTATTAAGAACTCCCTATAAGTTAATCCATAAGCAAGCAAAATTAATTCTTAAAAACTCCTAAGCCATGAAGAAACGTACCCCATATTCGTATTGCATCTTTTATATCGAAAGAAAGTACTCCGATAGGATTAATCAAGAACTCAAGGAAAAGGGGTATGACCAACTTAAGGCGATTATCCCTACAGTAAGCATATTGAAGAAAACTATAAAAGGTAAGATGGTATTTGAGGAAGTACCAATATTATTCAACTACGGTTTTATGAAAATGCCTACTGAACTTGCATTCTCTAGACCATTTCTCAACAAGTTACGAAGAAATATATCTGGTATCAGAACCTGGTTGAGAAATACAGAGACAATGCACCAAAGGAAAAAGAAGGCTAGAATCGATAATGGTGAAGACTTCGATGATTTTTCATTGGTGGCTACTGCAAGTAGAAAGGAAGTAAGGAGATTTAGAAGACTCTCTAAAGAGAACAAAAGATTTTCAGTTGAAAATTTAGTCAAAGTAAATCCTGGAGATTACTTAGTATTACGTGGGTATCCCTATGAGGGGATAGATGCTACGGTATTAGAGGTTGACCATCTATGTAAGAGAGTAAAAGTACTTATCTACCCAGAGATGGGAAGAATGGAGGTATGGTTACCATTTGATAATGTAATCTACAGTGTTTACTATAACCACGACCCTGATAAGCTTTATGCTAATCAGGGAGATTTTGACCCAAATCAGATTACCAGTGAAGCGATAGGTAATTTAATTAACTTTAGACGATAGTGTTATGAATGAAGCTCAAAAGAAAGCATGGAGTTGTTTAATTGATAAAGAACAACAATCTTTATTCCTTCAACTATCAGAGAGTAAGTCTTCATGGGAAGCTGGTGAAATTTTAAAGTTGTCTCATTACAAGTATCTTGAAATCCGAGAAAGGTCTGAGAAATTCTTTAGGCTATTCTCGGATTTTTTTGAGAAACACACTTCTATCTTTCGACCAGACTGTCCTTGTGAAAGAAACTTTCAAGATTACATGGAAGGATGTTTAGAGAAACGACTAAAAAGAAAAGAGGCAAGTCTATATACTGGAGACTCTGCTCAATTACTCCCGAAGGTAAATACTAAGAACATCGAGAGGAATATGAAAAGGTTGAAGGAATCAGAAGATGAATGGGATAAGGACACTCTAAGATTAATTCTTGAATTTGATAGATGGAATAATTTTAGAATACTACCAAGAATGCTACAACAGCCTTCTGCGTTTAAAAGGCGTTCGAATAAAAAGGACAAGATATACATCAAATATTTACTAAATAGGGTACCTGATTGGATGCACACTAAACTCAGAGAAAGGTTTAGGTATAAGGTAAAACCTGGCAAAAAGAAATATTGGGTAGCCTTAATATCCGAAGAACTATACACGGATGGTTACTTATTATTGCCAGTAAGGCCATTGCAAGAGGTAATCGATGAATTTAGTAGATTTTATATGTATGTGTTTGAAACCAGGGATGATGCCGATACTTTTGGTTTCATGGTATCTAAGTTTATGATTAAAACAGAGTCTGTAAAACTGGGACAAAAATTCTGGCCTGAGTACAGATGCTGTGTGGAAAAAGCATTGAACTATAATTCTGTGAATAACATAGAATTCAATATCAAGAAGTTGGATATGGCCTATAATATCCACACACATAAAAAACCGAAGAAACCTAAGTCCACTGCCGTAGAACGAGCAAAAACCTCGGATTTTTATAAAAATAAGTAAGAAAGTATTTTTATATAAAATATTATTCTTATATTTGCATACAATTTAATGAATACTTAAAAATATTATAGATATGGCAAAAAAGAAAAGAAAAGACCTGAAAGCTCCATCCAAAGAGAAATCCAATTTTCTCGGAGCATCCGGGAGAAACATGACTTACAAGGATTTGAAAAGGAAAGCCATTATATTGGGTATGCCTTTTCCAGATGCCTGCTCTGCTGGAGTATTTGATTTATTACATTACATTCAAAGTTCAGAAGAGAGACCAGATAAATCCCTAATTGATAAGTATGATGATTGGATGGATAAACAATTGGAAACGATTGGTTATTCAAAAGATGACCCACTAAGGAATTCACGATTAAGGCTTGGGTTTCTCGGAGAAGAAGGGGAAAACGGGCAAAGAAGAACTAAACGGGTTCCCGGGATAAAGAAACCAAGAGAGAAAAAGCCCCCAAGAGAAAGGGATGAATTTAATCTCATCAAGGGTACTAAGAAATCCTATGTATGGGAATTAACTGCAAAGGGATTTGATATCGATAGAATTATTCGAAGGATGAAAAAGAAGTTCCCTGAAGCAAACGAGAAATCTATTAATCTTTGGTATAGAATGGCAAAGAGGAATATCAATGGTAAAGCTAAAGGAAAGTAATATTGGACCAATTCTTCCAGATAGATATTATATATGGACATGGCGACCAGATACAACCAATAAGATTATCACCGAGAAGAAATTATATCGGAAACATCTAACGGGTATTCCATATTTTACTAGACACCACGTAAAAGTTACCCTGGTTTATCTATATGGAGTAGATGTCCTACAATATATTCATATTATATCTGGAAGGAAACTCTTGCAACAAGGTATTAGAGAATTATCCGATATGAATGGTAAACTCTTAAAAAGGGGAGCTACTAAATTCTGGTTTAAGGGTAAATTCGTTAAGGCAAAGAAATTCATAATACCCGATGAATATAAGATTGATAAACACAGACGAAGAAGATTTATGGTTCAAATGCACCGGGTCTTTAAGTCAAAAGGAAAAAAGGCATTCGATGAAAGATACTCAATCAAACTCTATGGACAACGGCAAGGCATATCTCCCGCCTATACGAAGCAGAAGAGATTACAAATCTATTCTTCTATCTTACAGGATTTACGAGAGACTGAGTCAAGAGGAGAAGGTTAAATTCAACCTATTATTCCTACAGTACCCACCGTTGGTAAGTTCATTGGCTTTATATCTGAGAAAGAAAATGAATATCCCAATACAGAAAGTACTATTTATCAAAGCACAAAGGGATATGATTGAAATATTCGATGAGGCATCTATTAGGTTTATGGGATATTTACCCAAAGAAAGGCATATTAAGAAGTCTCTTCTATTTCAATGTTTTGTTCCTTTAGAGAATATCAAAATCCGAAAGGCTTATGCTTACATAATGACCAATCGGATGATAGAAAATCAATATTGGGTATACCCAGTTAGATTAGCCGATAACTATAAAATAATGCAAAAAGGGAAATACAAATTTTATACCGAAGTATTCGGAAAGGTTGGTATTCCTGGAATAACTAAAATTCAATACAGCAATGAATGATAAATTATCAAAAACAAACCTGGTTACACATAAACCACTAAATCCTTTTATGGGTAAGACTTTTAAGATACTTACCTATAATCAGGTTGACCAAGTAGTTAATACCGAAACGGTAACTATTGAGTCTCAAGAAGAATTAAAGACAACTCTTGATAGCATTAAACAATATAATGATGCACATGCTCAATTAGAGGGTTTTCTTAAGCTAACGAAGAAACTTATAACAGAGTGATATAAATTTATTAATTAACCAACTTAAACATTACGAAAATGGCTAAGAAGAAAAAAGAAGTGGAACTGAAAGAAGTTTCCAGAAAAGAAATCAATGGTGCAATCATCATCACTTACGAAGATGGTTCAGTAGTAATTATCCCTGCCCCTATCAAACTTACGAAGGAGGAAGCTGAAGAACTCTTTGGTTCAGAGGAAGACGATGACGAAGAAGAAGAGGAAGACGATGACGAAGAAGAAGAGGAAGACGATGACGAAGAAGAAGAGGAGGAAGATGACGAGGAAGATTCGGATGATGAGGACGAAGATGATTCCGATGACGACGAGGAAGAGGAGGAAGAGGAACTGACTGACGAGGAAGAGGAGGAAGAGGAACTGACTGCCGAGGCTCTTGCCGAAATGGACTTCGAAGAATTGGAAGATGTCTGCGATGACAAAGACCTTGAAACTGACCCGGATGACTTTGACGAAGATGATATCGAGAAACTCCGCAAGGCAATCGCCAAGGAACTCGGTCTCAAATTGCCGGCAAAGAAGGAAGCCAAAGGAAAAGGCAAAAAAGGAAAAAAGTAAACCTGGTAACAGTATTCAAGATTTAAGGGGTGGGTAATTCCATCCCTTTTAACTATTACCAAACGTAGAAGTTATACTTACAAATTTTTAATCATTAAAACCATAGAAATCATGGCAACAAAGAAAAAAGAAGACACCAAGAAAAAGGGTGCAGAAAAAGATGCTGAGAAAGAAGCTAAACGTAAAGCTCGTCAAGAGGCACTGAAGAACAGACCGGCAGAGCAACGTCCGAATAGTAAACAGATTGACGTTATTGCCATCAACGAAAAATCCGAAGTTCGCAACTACGGTTATGCCGTAAAGAACAAGGAAGGTTATCAGGGAGTAGTGGTTACTTCTGTTCTGGTAACTGATGGTAAACCAATCTCTACTTCAGTTTCCTTCGTTCCGGGTAATCTGACTGTTAAGTCAAAGAAGAACCACGGAGTTATCTGTTCTCCCAAGAACAAGAAGAACAAAGAGGAATCAGAAGAAGAATCTGAGGACTGATTATTTTCTCTAATTACCGCCGAACCAATGGTTTAGGTTTAGAAAGTTAATGTTATACGTAGTAACAACCCCTCACTCACACTTAGGACGTTGTTCAGCCAAAAGCTCATTGCCTGCGAAGGTAGTGGGCTTTTAATTTTTATACCCGTATGGACCAAGAAAGATTAGCTATTCGAAAGAATATTAGAATACTTGCATTAGATAATCTAATAAATACTTATACTGATGCACTAGAAGATAAACAATTAAACCTGGGACCAGATGAAAGGGAACTTGCTATTGATATAATAAATGAGGCAAGATTAATGCTATCAGAAGAAACCCAGGAAGTAAATAACCAAGTAATACCAAGACCAAAATGGAAGAAGTAAACATAAGAACACTCTTATCAAGTATCAAGGTAGTAAGGAATGATATTCAGTTCACTCACTACCAAATGAGCATAGCCCTGAACAAAGGTAAGAAAGGTGATTGGCAAAGACATAAGTTAAGATTAGATTATCTGAAAAGAAAACTCAAAGGTTTAATGGACAGGTTAACTAATAAACTAAAAGGTACCATACTAACTGTTACTTATCAAGTAGCTACTCCCGTAAATACAAAAACTTTTGAACAAACTTTTACGAATCTCACTCAGCAAGAGATAGTAGACATAATGCAAATAAGGGCTATCATGGAGGGAGTAGAAATAAATATCCTAGAAATTAAGGAAATCCCAACCCAAATAAGGGAAGTATAACTATGGTATTATGTAAATCGGATATTCATTATTCACCATAAAATTTTAAGAAAATGGCTAAGAAAGAAGACAAGAAGAGTAAACCGGAATCCAAGACTCCAGAACTCACAAAGGCAAAGAAAGCTTTGGACGCTTATCTCAAAGAGAACAAGTTGGACCCAACTAAGGATTGGACCAAGGACAAGAAACATGGTAAAAAGGTTACCGAACTTGTAAACAAGCTTAATAAAGAACGGGACAAAGTTGCTGCTGCCTATCCTGAAGCTGACCAAGAAAACAACAAGAAACTAGTAAAACTCAAGGAAAAAGAGAAAAAGGAAAAAGCAGAGAAGAAGGCTGCCAAAGAGAAAAAAGAGAAGAAAGGCAATGGTGGTAGAACAGCTACCAAATACGATTATCCTCTCATCGACGGCAGAGAAATGACTTCGGCTGAGAAGAAAAAATATCGTATGGAGCAAAGAAAACTTGCTTCAGGTAAGGCTCCCAAGGAGGAAAAGGAAACTAAGAAAAAGAAGGAAGAAAAGGTAAAAGAAAAACCAGCTTCCGATAAGAAAGATAAGAAGGCCAAAGACAAGAAAAAGAAGAAGGCCGCTAAAGAGGAAGATTAACCCCAACTCTCATAATATTTATTTAAGTATTCGTTAATGTGATGAAAGGCCTGGCAATATAAAAATTGTTCAGGCCTTTCATTTTCTAATTAAGTCGAAAATGGAACAAGAAGTATATAAACCAAAACTTAGAATCACTACACTATCAGAGAATGGTACTCCCTTATCTGATAGGTTGGTAGATGCCTATACCGAGATGAATTCAGGTCCAAAGGTACAGCATAACGGTCCCATAAGAGTAGAAGTAACTCTTACTAATAAACAAGATATTGATAACTTCAAAGAATACTTAGATAGGTTATCTGGTACATTGCCTGCTAAGGCACCTAATGTTGGCAGAGGAAGACCTGCAGGGTCTACAACTAAGGAATTGGAATCACCAAGGGAGGATATTCTTGCAGATGTAGAGAAAATGGTTGAAGAAGGTAAAAGCCAACAAGATATCATTAAATATCTTAGGGGATTGGGATTTGTATTTATCCTTACTGAAGATTTTCTATTTCACTTTCCTGGATTTGAGTTTAATAAAAAAGATGTGGGAGAAGCAACAGACAATAAGCAATATCCCAATTCATTTTCTTGGATGGCAAGATGTATCAAACGGGCTAAGGACCCAAAAGCAGATAAATTTGACCCAATGGTAATCTTTGGTTTTAGCATTCTTGGGGGACCCTCGAAAAAGATTATCCCATATCTCTATAAGGAAAGGAAGAAACCATTAAGGGCCCAAGTTGGTAAAAACGTAATCTCTTTCTCTCAGGCAGAATTCACTAAACTTCCTACTTTCATGTTAGAAGATGAAAGGGTTAAATTCTCTACAGAACAGAGGCAATTACTCCTTAATCCAGAAAAGAAACCATCTAAATTCTTTATGAGATGGTCAAGGGATGTGTTATTGCCCAATTCGGTATACGAAAAGTTAAAGAATAGAGATGGGCTAATCTTTAAAAATGATCTTGTAAATGAAAAAAGATAATATACCAGGTTTAGAGGGATATTATATAAGTAGGTTGGGTATTTTATGGAGCCGATATCATAAATCTGGTAAATTAACTAAAGCCCAAAGAAAGGAAATACTCTATAGAAGTAAAAGAGGTGAATCAATAGGAGAGCTAGCAAATTTATTCGGAGTATCAAAAGTAACGGTTAGAAGGGTATTAAATCCTAACCTAAGATCCTTCAATAGAATCCGCTAACACTTACCTCCGTATTTATTAAAAGAGTATTTTATATAAAATAATTTTAGTATATTTGCATAAAGAAAATTTAATTATGGACAAGGAAACAAAAGACATCGTAAAGCTCATTGCTGGTATTCAGATTGAATCACTCAACTCAATCAAAGAGGACGTTAAAAATGGAAATGATATTGCCCAAGACTTAATCAAAAAACTCCTTCAGATTGAGGATGACGAAATAATTCGAGCACTAGATGAGCACATTGAATTATACGTGGAAATCGAGAATACTCCTCAACTGATAAATATGCTAAGTGAATACCAAATGCTGGTATGCTCTCACATATTATTCAGAATGGAAGATGAATGGGTACATACTAATTCTCAGGGAGTACTTGGTACCTGGGCAATCTTCCAGAGGGCAAATCTCAAATTCCACCCAGAACTAACACTTTTAAAATTTTAATATAGACATGGAAAAGAACGGATACTTAGAATCAGTAGAAATGAACACAGGAGTCGAAATGATTCCTTGCGAATCCTCTAACATTGAGGGTTATGGTTATGACTCAAAGAAAAAACAACTTTGGGTAGCTTTTAAAAATAACCGAGTATATCGGTATGATGGAGTACCCTATGAAGTATGTAATGGTTTACACCTTGCAGAGTCTAAGGGTAAATATCTGGGAGAACATATAAAGAATAAGTTTAAAACTACCGGATATGAACTCAGGAACTAAAATAAGCCAAGTACTCATAATTGCTACAGGAGCAATGCTACTTTTCTTAGGGACAAGATATAATGCCCCAATAGAAGAAGTGAGCATTGCTCCTTCTGAGTATAATAGGCCTAAGCCCATAGATATCAAACCAAAGGAAAAGAAACAATGGTATAAATATAGGGTAGAAATAGAAACTATTCCAGAAAAGAAGTTATATAAGATTGAGAAATCTGGATATAACCAATATGAAATTTCTAGAAGAGGTTCTGGTGAAAACTATTCCTATAAAACCTATGAGTTTATATCCGATAAGGTAATGAATACCCAAGAGGCATATAACTATGTTATCAATAACTTGGATAAATGCACTCTGGTATCTAATATATTAGAAGAAAACATCTATGACAGGTACAATGATGACTATGAAGGATATATAGATGACCCGGAAGACGAAATCAATTATCCTCCAGAAATCTTTGACTTCCTAGCCGATTAACCCGAGCAAATAGAAAATAATTCAAATAAAATTTTTCTATTTAAAATAAAGTTCTTATATTTGTATCAGAAAAAGAAATTAATCATTTTACTAACATTTTAAATATAGACGTTATGAAAAAGAATGAAACAAAGGTTACTAACCTGGTTGCAACTAAGGTTGCCGAACAACTTGAAGGAATTAAAAATTCTAAGACTGCTAAGGCTTCTGCTCCTAAGGCCAAAAAGACTAAAAAGGAATTGGTACAAGATGCTCAAGAAGCTGCCACTAATTTTGCCAATGCCAAATTGGTAGAACTCTCTCCTAAAACCCAAACTTCCAAAAAGGAACAGGTTGTCAAGGAAGTTAAGGAACAACAAAAACCCTCCATCATCGAACAGGTAATTTCTAATCGGGAAGTTAAATACGTATACCCTGCCGATGTAGTTGATACACTTGCTCGGAAGAAATGGAGACAACAAACTCGAAACGAACTCCATCGATTGGAACTTGCAATGGCTCGTATCAAGGACCAGAACTCCAAGGAATTCAGGGCTGCTGCTAAAGCATACGAGGACTTTAGAAAGAAAGTCCTCAAACCAGAACAAGTTGCATAAACCTTTATTAACCAGGTGCCCGGGATAATTACCTGGGCATCTCAATTCATACAAAATGGATTACACTATCTTCTCTGATAAAGAGATGCTTAAGCAGGACAAAGAATTGGTAGAATTACATAAACGATGTTGTAAGTCCTATCTAATCCAACATTCACTTAAGCACTCCAAGATTAAGAAGTTCTTTATCGTTTACGATTGGTATATAAATACTGATAACGTAAGGAATTTCTTTTTCAGGCCTATAAACCTTTTCATTCAGGCATTGCTTTTAGGGCAACTTGATGAAATATCCGATTACATTAATCCTAACAAAAATGGAAAACGAAAAAAGAAACGAACCAGAAAAGTATAACGTACTTTACTGCAAAGGCAAATATCAGTATAAATCTAAATATCCCCAAATAGAAACTAAACATAAGGTTATCTATGCAGGGCCAGTAGAACCAATGGCACCCATCTGGGATAATGTATCAGATATATTAAGGAAATCTGATAGAATTTGTACTGAATCTCGAAGAGAATTAAAGAAGTTAGAGGAACGTTCACAGAATAACCTTTACTTCAAGAAAAATGGTATTACCCATATAATCGTATACAAATGTTTAGAGAAATAGTTAAAGACCTATATATAGGCAAATCGAAGTTAACCATAGAATGTAACCAAAAGGAAATACCCCAAACTACTCTGGTTCAAGAAATATTACAGAATACTGGATTTACGGGTAATATGCCCGACTACGGTACCTATGGTAATTTCAAGGGTGGGAAATTTGAGATTACTCCAATGATGCCTAAGCATTGCTTATTTATTACTGGAGTACCCAAAGGGGCAATCCTTGATAATTTCAGAGTTAGAAGAACATATTGGTCCTCTTATTATGAGGATGATGTAAGAGGGTACTTATTTCAAATTACAGATGAAAGTATACCTCGTTTAATAATCACAAACTAAATCTATATGGAAGCAATCGATTACGTAAAATTATTTAAGCTCGACCAAGAGAATTATGATTTTAAAAGGGAAGAGTTTATATCTGAATTAGGTAAAGAATTTCTAGATTATTGCCAAACCACTACAATTGGGATAGATAAAAAGACTGGCAATATATACTACTACCGATTTAGGGAAATAGTTAAGAATTTCGAAACTAAATTCTGGGCAATCTCAGAACTTAAAATAGGAGAACCATTAACCCAGAAATTATGGAATGCCTTTTTCGCTACTCAGGTAGTTCCTTTAAGGCAAAGGTTATTCCCAAAGGTTCAGAAATTAATCGAAGAGCAAAAGGGGATAACCCATAACCGTAGTAAACAAGACAAAAAACCTACGAACCATAAAAAGGCAAACTATGGCAAGGGAAATCACAGACCTGCATGGGAATAAATTTAAGGTAGGGGATTATAAGCTTGGCCTTAATATCCCCATCACTGGGAAAGGTAATTTAGTATTCACCAGGGACCTAATCTCTGGTGAAGCTTTTAATTTATCAGTAGTAAGGAGTAGATACTTAGGATATTTCTACAACCTATCTTTGAATTTGTATGTAATGTACGATTTAGAGTATGTAGGTTATGATGAAAGTTCGGACATAAGAAAATCTCATTTGTATGTTAGAAAAAAGAAATAAAATCGTAAGGTTCCCAAGACCCATGGGAGTTACGGCAATGGCATTAGAATATCAGAAGAACCCAAATGATGAACTTCTGATAAAGATACATAATTATATCATCAATCAATGGCTAATGGGAAATGGTGTATTATGTGGTATCACATACGACATAAATACATTCTCATATCGTATGGGTATAGATATCAATTACATACGGGTATTTATGAGAGATAGGCTATTAAGCTCAAGAATCTGGGACAAAGAAAAATCAGAAGATTTACTGCAAGCATTAATGGGAGAACAACTTGCTTGGGTACTAGAAGACCGTATGGAGATAGCCCATCAGGTAAATGTATTGAGAGAATCCCAGGGCGGTAAATATATGCCATTTATATCTGCAGAGCTGGGTAAGGCTTTGAAGTTAAAATTGGAATCTTCTACTTCTCTTCAATCCATCGTACGTAACATTACAGGAGGAAGTACTACCAATATATTTGCTCAGTTCAATCAGAACAATGTAAATCAACCTCAGAACACTATTTCAATCGATGAGGCTCGTCAAATAGTATTAGAATCTCAGAAGATATTGGATAAAACCGAAGAGGCTAAGTTATTGGAAGAGAGATATGATATATCCTCATTACCTGAAGTAGTTGCTACTAAGCAAGAGGGAGTAGATACCAGTAAGGAGGGACTTAATCTTAACAAGGCAGAATTAGCCCAGATTACAGATGATTATAAGGGAGCCATGGAGTTATTCCCAGATGAACATCATGAGATACGTAGAGAAATAGAAATGCGTATTGACCCAGATGAAGAGGACCCAGAATTATATCAGTATGAAGAAGTACCAGAGGAAGAAGATAATGGCTCCTTTGCATCTCAATTCTTACGTAGTAAGAGGCTCTAGTAGTTAAATAGGTTCATTGCATATTAAATTGAAAATTTATATATTTGCATATCAATTTTAAAATAGACAAAAATATGAAAACAGATTGTTACATCTACACGCTTATTACCGGAGACTTCCTATTCCAAGTAATGGAAACATCCGATGAACAAGCAGAGAAACGTTTAATCGACTTATACCAGGAGGGAGAGGATGATCTTTATTCAGACATCTATGAACATCATTCCTATGATGACCTTAGGAATTACTATGGCAGTGTTAAGGTATACAAAACACCCATAAACTTAGAAACAAATCAACTTGGGTTCCCAGGTTTAATCGTATATTAATATGGATATCAATTTAGAATACAAGAAAACCCAAGTTAACAAGGTTAATCAAGGGACTTACTTTAAACTCAGACCAACAGAAACTGCTCCGGTATGGGTAAGAGGCGAATATGACAAAGCATCTAAGACTTATTCTTGCTATAAGTACGATGATACTAATCACGAGAAATTCCTTAAGGGAAACAGAGAAATATACATAAATTTTACATTCTAAGCACATGAACCTATTTAAACGAAAGAAATGCTCCCAGAACCTCATATACCTTGATAAGGGTAACCTGGTATTCAAAGGGCAAGTAAAACAGATTTATCGAATTCTCGAACTTTGCATGATAGAATCTGGTAAATTTGACGAACGTCTATACTTCGATATGTACAATGAGTATCTTAAACATTACGTGATATATGATACTACTCCTCAGTTATTACAGTATAAGATACCCTTGATATTCGGTAAACGTTTCCCGGGTATAACATTCTCTAAACGTTTTACATTCGAATACCTGATACCAGATAGGATTACTTATTCTAAAATACCATCTTGCTTTGAATTACCAAAGTACATTGAGGAACATCTAATACATATCTTCAATAGGGTAGGTGCTTATATTGAAATTCCCTATGATGAGAATATGTTTACCAATCTGATTAGGCTCAACTTCCTAAAAGAATGGGAACTATTCGATAACTCCTCAATGTTAGATGCTTATATAAGCAGTCAGCTGGACCTAATCCATAGTTATGCTAAAGTAGAGAATCAAACCATAGTTAAAAACATCATCGAAAGGACTCTGGAAGAAATTATAGAAGAGACTATCGGTAAAAACAATGAAGAACATGGAAAATAAAGAGAAATTCACTTTCCGAAAGGTAAGTATGACAGAGAATGTCGAAATAGAGTTTATCAAAACTCTGGAAGACAATGCTAACAAAAGTGATGAAGACTTGCTAAAAGCTTTCAAGAACAAACTATCTTCGGACAATGTTACTTGTCATGCAAGCATGCTTTCAAGAACTACAACTCATGTTATCTTTCAGATATCCAAATTTAGTAAGATAACAAATTCTTATCGGGACCATGAATTATGGTTATTCGAAATTGATAATAATAATATCATACTAAATAGGTTCCGGATATGATTACGATGAAAACCCTCCAGGCTGAGGATTTAAAGAATGACGAATGGTTATACAATGCCTTAACCAATGGTATCAAGGAATGCTTAACTGCTCCCATCCTAACTTTGGACCCAACAAAGCCTGAACATATTAGGAGAACAGAAATGATACTGGATAATTTCTCACAAGAGGATTCTCCAGTAATTGCTACAGTAATTGCTCCAGGCAATTTCATACAGATGATATTACCGAAACATGATATACTCTTATCGATAATGTTCATATACAAAGAGAAAAATACCTATGTTCAACTCATAATACAAAAACTTAGTTATGACACCAATCAACAAAAGGAAAAATCCACAAGTGACTTACCTGATAGTGGGTCTCAAGAATGAATACGGTTTATATAAGATACATACCGAAGTAAGTCCAACACAGCTAGTGGGCACTGAGCTTCTAAGAAATATCATGCCTATATTTGATGCCTGCACTGGGCATGAACCCGATACATTCTTAATACATGAGGAATTTGAGAATTGGCTCAATGATGTAGAATGGATAGGTTATGAAACCTACGAAGTATATCTCAATGAGACAATTCAATTAGTAGAAGTCAAGTCTTTAGAGGGTGCTAAAGAGGAATTAACTAAAGCCTTCAAGGTACAGAAGCTTACCGATGAAATAGCTTCTAGATTGAAAGAGGAATTAAGTCATATAGTGAAAGAATGCTTTAAAAATGAAGTAGAGAAAAAGCTTGATTCCTCTACCAGAGAATCCATAGTTAGGTCAGCCCTATATAATGTAATTAACAAAGTCTAAATTCGAAAGGCAGTCTAATCCACTGCCTTTCTTAGCGTGTATACCTATCCTCAGCCTCTTTAAAAATAAAAGAGTATTATTTTGTAGTATGAATAGAAATTTATATATTTGCATATCAATTTTAAAATAGACAAAAATATGAAAACCTCAAAAAACTCAACCGCCAAGGATATATCTCAGGTAGTTACCAAATTCCTTGAAAACAAATCAGACTTTAGTTTAGACTGCGATGAAAAGGGAAACCTTTACACTCTGCTCATGGATGAATTACTCCAATTAATGGAACTTCATCTGTTACAAGTAATAGACATCAATTGCTTTAATCGTTATGAAACTACCTATTACACTTTCACTTTCGATAGCTTGATAACTCTTGATACTACCGAGAAAAAGAATCAAGCTGCTGATGCTGCTTTGAAATTCATGCAAAAGTTCACCGATAATGATGGTATATTCACCTCATTCACCAAGCTGGATGCCAATAACTGGATTTATCAACTTAACTTCAGAATATCATAACTATGGCTACTAACTACAAGAAACTTAAATCCGACCTACAAAAACAAGGTCGGATGACTTTATTCGTACCTCATAACGAAGATCTACCTTGCATAGGCTTTGAACCTACCTGGTCTAAAACTAAGATACTAAAGGTATTATTACAATTCGATGATATCAGAAAGGAGTACACATTATGAATGAACAAAAACCTATTATCGTACCAGAGGAAATAGAATGCTCCTCTGGTTCAGTATTCAACTTCAATTACAAACGAGTTGTATACTCGCTAACTATGCAACCTGATAAAATCCTTATTCAGCAAGCTATAAGCAAATCTAAGACTCCTGCTAAAGGAACAAGTCAAATTATTATGCTTAATTCTCTAGAGGAATACCAAACCTGGTATAGCAAGCTGAAACTTTCATACGGTAAAAGAATAACCCGAAGAAGGTTACACTATGCTACCACTGAGAACGGTATTATTAAATATACAGATTATCCTAAGGCTACAAACGCAGGCATGCGTAAATCAGAAGGAATCATCTGCATACCAGAAACCATTACTACCTATCGAAGTACTTATACTATCAAGGTTGAAAATCAAACAGTAACCATCCTGGATGCCTGGGGAATCAAACAACAAACCCCAATCAAAACATTCCCATCATGGGTAGATGAATTGAAGGACAAAGAAGGCCGAATAACCAGGAGGAAATTAAGGTATTTCAATGAGGATAATGGCCTACAAATAATTCCCTAACCAGTTAATATATCTCCAGGGAATTCAGAAACACCAACATCTGGGCTCCCTTAATTATTGCATATTTAAAATATTATTTCTATATTTGCATAAGAGAAAAATAAATATAATTATTAACCGACCTCGAACAGGGTCACAAAACTTAATTTATTATGATAACTATTAACGAAATCTCAAATCACATTATGAGTTACTTTGATGGAACTCTTGATGCTTTTGGTTACACTGCTCAATCAGTTAACGAAATCTCAAATCCGGATGGATCATACATGGGAACTCTCAACCTCCAATTCCGGGATTATCCTATAGACGATGACGAAAAGGCAGAAACCTACTGCAGAGAATCCGATGCTTTTGAACAATACGTGATAGAATTCATTAATTCTCATTGGGATGAACATCACCCATTAAAAGAACTTAACCCTAATTCTCATTACATGTCAAACTCCTATGGAGATACTATCCAGGTACATTTCAATGATATTTCATTATTTATCATTATCAATTTTACGGGGCAGTACTAATCAAAATAGTTCCAGGATGCATCTCAAACACATCCTGGAACTCCCGTATTTATAAAAAGAAATAGAAATATAGTATATAATTCAAATATTATATTTATATTTGCAAGTGAGAAATATTTCTCAAATAATTTTTAAATATAGACATTATGAATGATTTAAAAAATTTAAGCGAAATCCGCAACTTGCTTGTTGCCCACCCATTTTTTACTTACGACTACGCTGATGGTCTCTGCATTAACAAGGATTCAAAACATATCTGGGTCTACTCAATCGACTTAGAGGATGAACCCCTTGCTTCTTATATCTCTGGTTACATAATCGTATATTCTTCTGAGGAAGACTTATTCGAAAATCTAAAGGAAAACATTATCTCCCACATGGATCTAACAAAGGGTGCTGACGACCAATACTATGATTATTCTCCATCACAGGTAGAAGCTATCATATTTGGTATTCCCCAATTAACCCCAGAACATCAGGATTACATAATTACTGGACTCAAAAAACATCTCCAGGAATTCATCCAGGACGAGGAACAAGATGAGGACATGATATCTCAATATACGGCAACATATAATGCTCTCGAAAAATGGGAATCCGACAAAAGAGAAACCCAACTCTTTGATTCCCTGGCTGCATCAGAACTTATTAGACAACTTAATAAATAATCACTATGGTAAACTTATATAAACTCTTAAACGTATTGGAACAGGGCATGTCCTTGTTCCAACTCAATAAATGGAAAACCGAAGGCATCTGGTATCCTATTACTCAATACAAAAAGGAAACCAACGAAATCGAAGTTGTAACCAACTTATTTCTCCCTACACCTCCACCGGAAGGATATCATATCCAACTAACAGGTAACTATGATGAGGATGAACATGCTGAATGGCAACAATTCCTGGACGAGAACCAATGGAAAATCTACCCATTGCTTGCAAATATCCTACGGGTATTCTTACCGAACCCGAAAGGTGTATCATATCAACTGTTATATACCCAATACCCACAAGGGTTCATATCAGTAATTGCTAAACCCTATAAAACTATACAATCATGATTACAGAAGAGATGAAATCCATATTGCTGGATATCGAAATCAATAACCCAGAAGGTATTCAGAATCTTAAGGCTCTACTTAAGAACTATTCTGATATCATTGGTAAAGACCAATCTACTCTCTCAGAAGAGGAGGAACAATCATTATGCGACCTGCAAGATAACATAATGATACTGGTATTCGGACCACTCTATTCACAATTCAAATTTGAATACATACAATCCTATACAATCATGGACGAAGAAGAGACTTTCATAGAAGACTTATGCAAATTCTATTTCGGGTAACAAATGAAAGACTACATCATCTTCCTATTAATGATTAGACTACCCCAAGGGAACTGCTATCACTATATTTGGTATCGGTTCCCGACCCTTAACAAAAGATACGGTTTTAACAATCAAAAATACACAATTAATACCCATACTAATATGAATGACGAAATACTTATCATAAATGAATACCCCATAGGATGGGGATGGCTTAAAGATGTACCTCTTATAGACTGGGAATGGCTCATAGACGTATTCGCTACTATGACGGATGATACCGATACATATTCTTATATAACTTATGCTGAAGAGGATGGTGCCAAACTTACGGATATAACCTTTGTAAGAACTGTGGGACTTGCTAAATTCCTATATGATGACCAAGGTTACCTTGCGGGTATCAGAGAATATGGGCATTACATTGCTGCTAAAGCTCTCGATATCAAATCAGAAAGGGATTACCTGAATCACTACAATGATATACGTTTAATCTGCAACGAATTATGATAACTAAAGACACATTTCTGGACTCATTCACCTTCAAAGTAGGGGCATCACAAGGCAAAGCCTACATCGAATCCCAAGAGATACCCTTTAACCGAGGTGGAACCATAATAAACAAGGAACTATGATACAAATCCTATACATATTATCCAAATCCTTAGTAGGGCTCTACTTCCTACTAAGGATCCTAGATGTAGAACGTACCTACTCCCAACACAAAGAAAACCAAATAAAATATCCCAAAGCCTTATACATAACCAAGTACCTAATATACCTATCACTATACAATATCCTAATCGAATACCTATTCAAGGTAATCCTATAATACTACCCACCTACAGTACCCACCCCCCAACAAAACAAATAATCAAAATCATAATAGCGCTAACTAAGGTACACAAATAATAATACCTAATACACCTATCCTATATAATCATAACCTATATACAATCAATATACATAATACATACTTCCCTTCCTCCTTGGGGTACCTCGCCGGGGGTTTTAAAAATTTGAGATCAAGGCTAACGTGAATCCCCTACTACTATACAATCCACATTACTCCACAGCTATCTAGCTATCATACCACATGGCCCTACCACTTTAAAGGCAATCACAAAAAGGCCTATGTGATGATAATTTTTCGTCCCCTAATGGCCCCTAATCCTCATTTGCCAAGAGCCCCTTTATACAGCTTATTATATATAATATATTAGTTATGGGTAGGGGATTAGGCAAATAGGATTAAGGTTTTAAGGCTAAATGGTAAATAGGAATTAGGGCTTTCATAGACAATATTTAGGCAATATTCCTAGTAACTATGTAAGTAATTGGCTTAGTATTTATATTAGCATTATTTGCATAACTCTAGGACAATTTGAGGATTTCGATTGCCTTGATTGCCTTTTGCCTCAGGTTAGTTTATATAGTATTATATATTAGTAGGTACTGGGCAAATTAGGATTAAGGCAATCTCCATTCATGGCCCTGGGGATTTATAAGGCCATTAATAACCTACGAAGGCAAATGGGGCATATTGCATATATTAATTGCTATCTCAATCCCTTACAGGGTACAGAATTCTCTAAACAAGGCTTTCACCTAATCTCTATTACTTCAACAGAGAACGAAGAAGAAGGCGAAGGTTTACATACTCTAGTATTCTACTCAGATAACACATTGAATACTAGACAAGAACCGATCTGCTCCTTAGAACTACACAAAGCATTCCCTCTCGATTATGAGGCTTCACTCATTGCTCCTACAGTAACCTATACCAATAATACATATATCGTTACCCATCTCTCTAATCCTAACTTTGACCCAGGCCTAACTAAGGTTCTGGGTTTTTACTTACGCTAACTTAGTAAGCCCTTATAGGCTATCCTAATCTCTATAGGCTTACCATAGTCCCTATATGGCCTTATTGAATTAGGACCCAATAGGTTTATAGAGGGCAATAATAGGGATATAGCTAATGGGCCTTAATTCTTTATCACCTTAGTCCATTAAGGGCCTTATCAATATACAGGTATATAATACACTCTCAAGAGGACAGGCATAAGCCATATAGGATTATCATATACATATCATATATGCCCACTACAAGGCGTGCGAAGATTTCCCCTATGAACCCCAAAATTAAGTGCAAATATTAAGTGCACAATATTTTCTATTTTATGAATTTTTCACAAAAATAATTTTGAAAATAAAATTATTCATTTTCTCAAAAATTTTTCTTGAAAATGTTTGTAGATTAAAATAAAGTTTGTATCTTTGCAATGTGAGAAAAACAAAGCGATATTTGAATGAATTTTTAATTAAAACTTTTTAAGAAAATAATTTTCTAAAAATTTTGTAGATTAAAAAATAGTTCTTATATTTGCAATATAGAAATGAAACAAACCTTATTAGATAGTTTAATAAGTCTTGAGTATCTATCAAAAAGGTTATAAAATAATAATAATAAAATATTCAAGCGTTTTTATTATGAAAAATCAAATTAACAAAGTGAATGTAGAAAAAGCAGTAGCAAACAGTAAAGCAAATAGTTTAATTGCTTTAGACGTTTTAAAATCTGTAAAAGAAAAAAATCAAGGACTTTTTAAAACAGCTTTAGGGACAAAAACAGAAATCTATAAAAAAGAACTGTTTTTGGGAGCAAACGAAAAACAAATCAAATCTTTGCGAAAAAAATTTAGAAATGTTACTTTTAATTTTCTTTCTACGATTGCAAACAATGCAGATAAAAGACTAATTGAGGGCTTTATAGACTTTTATAAACAAGTCTATGTTTTAAATGATTTTTCTTTTAACTCGATTGCATCAGAGAATACAAAAGAAGAAAAGAAAGCGATATTAATAAAAGGTCTCGAAATTGTAAAGAAATCTTTGAAGTAAAACAAAATTAATAAAATAAATCATTTATAAAGATATGGCAGTATTTACACAATATTTAATTATTAATATAGCATTGTTTGTAATTATAGCTTATTTAGTTATTCAATGCTATAGGGATATAAAAGAAATTTTAAAAGACGATAACGAAATTTTTGAGGACTAAAAGAAAGCAAAGGGACAAAGAAATAAAAATGTTTGTCCCTTACTTTTTATTTATAAATGTTAAATTTAACGGAACCGTACTCCCCTTTGAATACCAGGAAATTTTGGCTCCTCGTATTAAGGGGTACCCAGAATCCCACATGCTCACACAAAAAGACCCAAGACAGATTAACCATCCCGGGCCATTCTTACAAAATGCTCCTAAGCAAATCCCTAGTCCTATCTTTCCCTAATACCCCTCTAACCCTCCTACCATTCTTCTCATAAAAGAAAACATACCATCTCTGAAGATTAATCAACCACCAAGCCTTAACTTCCATATCAAGAAAATACCTATCAATGCAACCTTTCTCCAAATCGGTAAGCCACATCTGATACCAAATCCTATTATCTTCTCTACATCTTAGGATTCTAACAAACCCATCTTCCTTCAAAGTCTCAACCTTCACCATACTTCATTACCTTATTAATTATTAAATCAATTGCCTTCACTCTTACTTCTCTATCATTTGGGTCCCACCAATAGAAATTCTTCTGAGAAATCTCAGGTATAGAATCCCTTGCTATACCCCATATCTCTTCGAGGTAATCCAGGATATCCTTAGGTAAAAGCATAGGCCCTTCCTACAGTCCTTATCCATTAATAGGGATTCCCTTGCCTTATATAGCCTTGCTACTGCAGTTCCCTTACTTATGTAATCTGTACTTCTCATATTCATTTAGCATTTATATAAATATATAGAACTCAAGGCATCCTATGGGTAGAGGACTACAATATCAAGAGAGCAATAATTATAAACCAATAAAACTTATTAGATATGAACGAATTTAACTTTAGAGTAGCCAATGCTGCACCCAGGGCATCTGGTTTTGAAATAGGTCAGAATGTTGGAGATACCAAGACTACCTATATCTACTCTTATAAGACCAAGTACATTAATGGTAAGAGTACTGGGCAGAAGACTAATGTGGATTGGGACACGGAATCTAGCACCCCATCTTGGGTAAGTGTGAAATATGTTTTTGAGGGTAATGATTGCAAAGTAACCTTCACTACATTACAAGAGAATACTGGTTCTTCAGCGAGAACCCATACCTTGGTAATGAAGCAAAGAGAATCAGGTGAAACTATATCTTTCCCTATAAGTCAACCTAACTTCACCTATACTTACTTCTTGGAAGTATCAAATGTAAGTAGTACTGTCGGAGCTGATATAGGTGCTACTACTACGATTATGGTTCAATCTTATATGACTCGAAGTGATGGAGAGAAAATGACCAAATCACCTTCAGTAGGAGCCACTCCCTCCTTTGCAAGTAAGGTTACAGTTAAAGATGGGTCTGTTATGGCAGGTGCACCTCATTGGTACCTGATTGTAGTTGAAGCAACTGCAACAAACACCGGCTCTTCAGAAAGGTCCGGAATTCTACTAGTAACTTGTGGTGACCAACGTAAAGAAGTGACTATATGGCAGCAAGCTGCGGAACAGGATATCACCCTTACTATCCATTGGCCTCTGAATACTTATTCAGCAGCTTTCTTCAAAGAAGGACAAATACCTCAATCTGGTAGTACC
>ERZ1027160.58-NODE-58-length-58075-cov-10.663943_pt1 | contig 58075 bp, 62 predicted proteins | sample MGYA00519275_ERZ1027160 | MGnify/ENA primary metagenome ERZ1027160 (study PRJEB26926, sample SAMN06164707) | human gut metagenome | biome: ENVO:00009003; feature: ENVO:2100002; material: ENVO:00002003 | host: Homo sapiens | place: USA | collected 2012 ...
ATCAGTATATCATATATGTTTAGTATATGTCAAGTAACATAAAACAAAAAAGTTTAATATTTTTACGAAAACCGCTTGACATAACTGAATATGTTTAGTATAATCATTAAGCAAATAGCGTTAAGTTGTTTGTGAAAATTGAATATCCGTCATATATCACGGTAATGGTATATCCGCTCGGGCAAATCGGAATGCGGTCAGAAAGTATCCGACAATAAATAACCAAAATAATTATAAAGGAGGTGTTTTTTATGACAGAAAAGTCTTTTATCAGAGTCGATGAGGTTGCAGAGGAATTGGATGTATCGAAGTCTTATGCGTATAAGGTTATAAAACAGCTCAATGATGAGTTGAGTGCAAAAGGATATATCACAGTTGCAGGACGCATCAGCCGACAGTATTTTAATGAAAGAGTTTACGGAGCAGAAAGGAGAGAAGTATAATGCCGGCTTACAAAAACAAAGATAACGGAACTTGGTATGTGATGACTCAATACACAAATTGGAAAGGCGAACGCAAGCCAAAGTGTAAGCGAGGATTTGATACCAAACGAGAGGCGCAGGAGTGGGAAAAAACTTTCCGACAACAAAATTCGGGAGATTTGGATATGCCCTTTTCTGCCTTTGTTGAAATTTATTGCCGAGAGCAAAAGCCACGATTAAAGGAAAGCACTTGGCAAACAAAAGAAAATATTATTCAGCAGAAAATTCTGCCGTATTTTGAAAATTACAAAATCAATGAGATTACAACCAAAGATGTACGAGCGTGGCAAAATGAAATGCTTGCATATCGTAATGAGGAGAATAAGCCCTATTCATCATCCTACCTGAAAACGCTGCACAATCAACTTTCTGCCATATTTAATTATGCGGTAAGATTTTATGACTTGCGTAGCAATCCCGCCGCAAAAGCCGGAAATATGGGTAGTGAAGAACGCAAGGAAATGCTGTTTTGGACAAAGGAAGAATATCAAAAGTTCTCCGAAGTAATGATGGATAAACCGATTTCTTACTATGCTTTTCAAATGCTTTATTGGACAGGTATCCGTGAGGGAGAATTGCTTGCTCTTACCCCTGCTGATTTTGATTTTGAAAAAGGAACGGTAAAAATCAGCAAAACATATCAGCGAATAAAAGGTGAAGATATGATTACTTCACCGAAAACAAAGAAAAGTAACCGAACGGTGCAAATGCCGGATTTTCTTTGTACTGAAATGCAGGAGTTTTTCAATATGCAGTACGGGCTGAAAAGGAAAGACCGCATTTTTAACATAACGAAAAGCTATCTTCATCACGAAATGGACAGAGGTTCAAAAGCCGCAGGTGTAAAGCGTATTCGTATTCACGATTTAAGGCACCCGTATGTCAAGCACACGACAAAAATTTTTAGCTTGCGCTTGATGGATTTTCAAGCGCAGGCTTATCCTGATGCTCGGCGAAAAACTCGCGGAGCTTGTCAGCTTCATCGGGGAGGACAAAGCCAAAGCCCTGTCCGTCCACTCTGCAATAGAAAGCAGCTTTCATGTCTGTTACCTCAATCGAAAATGTCTTGGATTTTGTATGCGATCTCAATGCGCTTGTCAGGGTACACCAGTACCCGGTCGATCAGCAGCTCGGCCAGCTCGGTGGTCAGTGCGTCCGCATCAAAAATCGCCTTGGACGCTTCCTTTCGGCTGTCCTGCCGTGCCTGTTCGTCCTGCTTCTGCTTCGCCTGTGCCAATACTGCGGCATAGGCGTTTTTCGTTTTCAAAAGCAGCTCGTCACACGCAGTCTTTTCCGCCTTGTAGGTGTTCAGGTCAATCTCGCCCATGAGATAGCGTTCATACAAGGCGCGCTTACCGTCTTGCAGCGCCTCGATCTGCTGCTCATATTCGGTGCGTTCCGGTACGGAAGCATCTACCCGGAGCGTACCGTCCGGGGCAAGCGGTGCGGCGGCTTCCATCTGCTTTTTCAGCGTCAGGAATACCGCCTGCTCCAGCTCTGCGGCGTTCAGGCGCATCTTGTGGCAGCGGCTTTCTACGTCCGCCTCGGAATGGCGGCAGTAATAATACGAGGTTTTCTGCATGGTGCGGGACAGCGCATGACCGCAGCAGCCACAGAAGGCTTTGCCCTTCAGCGGGTAGTCCCGCTTCTTTTTGTTGGGCTGGGAAAAGCGGAGCTGGCTGGCCTGCACGGTATCAAACACAGCTTTCTCAACGATGGCCGGGTGATGGTCGGGGATGATGTACCATGATCCTCTGTCCTTTAGGCGGCTTCTGGTGCCGCCTACTTCGAGAACTGCCCGCTTGCCGATCACATACACACCGGTGTAGCGTTCGTCCTCCAAAATGCGGAGAATGGTGGACGCACTCCAAATACCGTGACAGCGGGAAATATCGTGGGTGTGATTGCCGTGCGCCGCTTTGTACTGGCCGGGGGTGGGGATGTTTCTGCGGAACAGCTCTCGCGTGATGGCGGTGGCGTTGATGCCCTCGGCGGCAAGCTGGAAGATGAGCTGCACAATGGCAGCGGCCTCCGGGTCAGGCTCCATTCTGCCATCGGCGCTTTTGCGGTAGCCGTAGGGACAGATTTTGCTCTGATACTCGCCGCGCTGCATCTTGGCGTACTTGGCGCTCTTGGTTTTAATGGACATATCTCGGCTATAATACTCGCTGATGAGGTACTTGAACGCCACGTCCATGCCGCCGGTGTCGCCCTTGAATTTGCTGCTGTCAAAATCGTCGCTGATGGAAATGAAGCGGGTATGGAACAGCGGGAACACGCGCTCAATGAAATAGCCGGTTTCAATGCTGTTTCGCCCGAAGCGGGAAAAATCCTTGACGATGATGCAGTCGATCTGATTGGCCCGCACCAGCTCAATGAGCTTCTGGACTTGCGGACGCTCAAAATTTGTGCCGCTGTACCCGTTGTCGATGAACTCCATAATCTCCGCGTTCAGAGCTTCCGGCATGGAAGCCGCGTACTCGTGGAGGACGAGACTCTGGTTTTCAATGCTCAGGCTGTCGTACTTGTAATCCTCGATGGAGAGGCGGATGTAGAGGGCGATCACATATTTCTGCATTGTTCCAGTACCTCCGCATAGGTTTCAAACTCGCTCTGGAAGCGATAGCGTACCGTGATCTGCTTGTCGTGGGATACCTCAATGCGGTCGATCAGCCGCTCGATGAGTGTGCCGGTCAGCGCACGGTCGGTCTTTATCTGCGCGGCATCCTGTTCCATCGTCCGGTGCTGCTCGGCTTTGGCATCCATCGTCCGCAGGCCGTCCTCCAACTGTTCCATTTCCACGGCGAGGTCGGCAATGCGGCTTTCGTACTTCTCCTTGTAGTCAAAGTATTCATCCTTGGTGAGAACGCCTTGGACGAGGTTTTCATATAAACTCCGCACGATACCGCGAAGCCGCTGGATTTCCTGCTTGCGGCTGGTGATCTTCTCCCGCAGCTCGGCACGTTCAGCGGCCTGCCGGGGCAGCTCTGCAAGGGAGAGGGTGTATTGCCCCAGCTCCGTATCAAGCGCGTCCTGAAGCATATCTGCCAACATATCCAGCAACGCATCCTCGCGGATGGTCACGCCGGGGCAGGCATCCTTGCTGATTCGGCTCTGGCTCAGACAATGGTAGAAGTACACATCGTCGGACTTCTTGCGGATGTTTCTCTGCCGGTGCAGGCTGCCGCCGCAATGGGCGCAGAACACCTTGCCTTTGAGAAGATTCGGCGTGTAGGCTTTGACCTCCCGTGCCTTGGCGCGGCTGGCGGTCTGATTGAGAATTTCCTGCACCGCCGCGAACTGTTCCCGGCTGATGATGGCCTCATGGGTGTCCCGCACCACCGTCCATTCCTCGGCATCGGCCTTGACCTGCCGGTGATCCACGGTTTTGGTCTGCCCCTGAACGAGATCTCCGGTGTAGACCTCGGAGCGGAGAATGACGCCGACCGTTCGGGTCTGCCACTTGCCGCTGCCGAGCAAATTTTCGTGGGTGATCTTGCCCTGCATCTTCTTGTAGTGGCTGGGGGTGAGAACGCCTGCCTCATTCAGCCGCACGGCGATGGTATTGAGGCCAGCGCCCTCGGAGGCCCAACGGAACATCCGCTGCACCACAACAGCAGCAACGGGGTCGATGATAAGCTGGTGGCAATCGTCCTCGGCCTTCAGGTAGCCGTAGGGAGTACGCGCACCGATGAATTTGCCGTCTTTCATGGCTTGCCGCTGCTGCGCCTTGATCTTGCGCCCAATGTCCAAAGCGTATGCTTCGTTTATCATGTTCCGCAGCGGGATGATGATACCGGAATGGGCATCTTCCGGGTTGGCGGTGTCGAAGTTTTCATTGACCGCAATAAAGCGGATGCTGCGGATGCGGAAATACTGCTCGATGTAATAGCCGGTGTCGATGGTGTTCCTCCCCAAACGGGAGAGGTCTTTCACAATGACGCAGTTGACGTGACCGGCCTCAATATCCGAGAGCATCTGCTGAAAGCCCGGACGGTGGAAGTTTGTCCCGGTCGCACCGTTGTCGATGTAGGTATCGTACACGCTGATCTCCGGGTACTGCTCCAGATAGCGGGCAATAATCATCTGCTGGGTTTCAATGGATACGCTGTGCGTGTGGGTATCCTCCACTGAAAGGCGGACGTAGATCGCGGCGCGGCAAGCGGCGTCGGCCTCCTGCACGACTACCGCAGCCGTTTCTTTCCTGCTTTTTCTCGCCATGCTCAGCCCACCTTTCTCTGTTCGTAATCTTTCTGCTGCGCAGCCAGCGCCAGAAGCTGCAACGCCTTTTTATATTCGTCCTCATGGGTAAAGGTAATATCCAGCTCCTTTTTCCCACGGACGCGGATGCTCTGTACCATGTGAATGAGCGCCCTGCGATCTAAGGTTTCCAGCGTGGAGAACTGCGTAAACTGTGAAATCCAGCGGTTGCGCTCACTCCGGTTTTCCAAAACCTCCGTGAGTTTTTCCTTGAGAACGCGGACGCTTTCTCGGATGTCCTCGGCCTGCTTGGTGTACTTGGCCTTGTAGGAGGCGTATTCCTCCTTGGTGAGCATACCTCCCACAAGGCTCTCATAAAGCCTTGCCTTGAACTCCAGCACCTGCTCCAACCGGCGCTCGTTGTCGGTGATGTGGTCGCTGTATTCCTTGGCAAGCGCCTGATTGATGCTGGTCTGGTCAATGCCGGTCAGCAGCGCCTCCAGCGAAGCAATATTGCCGATATAGGCTTTCAGGCTGTCCCGCACACAGTCGATCAGGCTGCTTTCTTTCAGCATGACCGGATGGGCGCAGCCCTTTTTCTTGCCGGTGGGACAATAATAGTAGTGGTACTCCTTGCCGTTTGCACGGTTGGTCTTGCGGGTCATGCGGCTTCCACAGCACCCACAGATCAGAATACCGGAGAAGAGGTACACCGTGTCCTCGTTGGGAGAGGTCCGGGTATCCAGCCCCTTGATGCGCTGCACCAGCTCAAAATCCTGACGGGCAATCAGCGCTTCGTGGGCATCCGGGACGCGCACCCACTCGGAGGCGGGGCGCTGCTCCATCTGCTTGATCTTGTAATGCGGCGTACCCTGTTTGCCCTGCACCAGCGTTCCGGTATAGGTTTCGTCCTGCAAGATGCGGATGATGGTGGTAGCCGACCACTTGCAGTCGGCCTTGTCCGCATAGCCCTTTTTCGCGTAGGGCAGACCGTTGTTCTTCTTGTAAGCCAGCGGGGAGAGGATACCCAGCCGGTTCAGCTCCGATGCGATCTTGGAGGCGCTTGCGCCCTCCAGCCGCATACGGAAGATGTCGCAGACAACGCGGGCGGCGTAGGGGTCAGGAACGAGTAAATTCTTGTTGTCCTCGGCTTTCATGTAACCGTACACCGGGAAAGCGCCGACGAAATCGCCGTTGCGCCGCTTCACGTCCAGAGAAGAACGGGTCTTGACGGAAATGTCCCGGCAGTAGGCTTCGTTCATAATGTTCTTGACCGATACGGTCAGATCATCGCCGCTGTCGTGGGCGGTGTCGATGCTGTCGGTGATAGCGATGAAACGCACCCCGTAGGACGGGAATACCCGGCGCAGATACCGGCCGGTTTCAATGTACTCGCGCCCTAAGCGGGAGAGGTCTTTTACGATGACGCAGTTGATGTTGCCGTCGGTGACATCCTGCATCATTTCCTTGAATGCGGGACGGTCAAAGATGATGCCGCTGTATCCATCGTCGATCTTTTCGGAAACGACCTCAATATCCGGGTTGCGCTCTACAAAGTTTTCAATGAGCTTGCGCTGATTGGAAACGCTGTCGCTCTCGCTGGAATGATCGTCGGTGTAGGACAGGCGGATATAAGCGGCGGCTTTGTATTTGGGCATGAAAAAGCACTCCTTTCTCCCGGACTGCTCCCGCATGAAAAGAGTGGTTATCTGGCTATTAGGTTTTCATCCTTTTCCACACCGATCATAGCACTCTCTGCGGAAAAAAGCGAGGATGTCGCTCAGCGCAAAATGCCTTGCAGACATTCCTCCAACGTAACGCCGTTCCCGGCAAAGCAGGCGTTTACCACGAAATCGCCGCAGCGGAAGCGGTAGGGATTTTTGATCTGGCGGATAAAGGCGGCGATGCGTTCTTCCTTGGGAAGATTTTTGTCAACAGATACTTCCCGGATGTCCACCAGTTCATCCGTGTGGATTTGGGTTTCGTTTGGCGTCGGCTGCATCATGGCGATCTCCTTTCTCGGTTTGGTGGGTTTCCTCAAGGTCACATGAATACGCTGACGGGGAAGCCCGTCAGCGCATGGTATCTGACTTTGAGAGGCGGCTGCGCGGGTAGAATTGGAGCCACATAACATAATGGCGAATACCGGCGCAGCCGCTCTGCTTGTCCATTTGAGAAAATCCATCCTATTTGCCACGCGCCCCGGATAGTGGGCATGATGCAGGCCGCCCTTGGCAGGGCTGTCATAACTCCACGATACCGCTGCCTCAAAGGGCTGGCGCATACCGCAGGGTTCCCCCTCAAGTCTGTGGGAGGGCGTGAGCAAGTTTCATTATCCGCCGCGCTGTCATCGCGCCCGATTTGCCGAATCGGGTCTAAGGCTGCGTAGATCGCTCGGATGGCTTTTCCGGAATCACCTCCTTGAAGCCATCGTCGTGGCGGCGCGCCTTATGCCGCTATCACGCGGGTTTTGTGCCTGCATCATGGTCTATTCAGTTTTCAACGTTCAACGAAAGGCTTCGTGGAGAATGTCCCTTCACCTATCGCCGATTTTGGGCCACTTTTGCACCCTGTTTTCAGCAATCAGGGAAAAGTTTTTTCATTTTCTTCATCGCCGCACCGATGCTCTTGGAAATATTCTGATGGCTGACGCCTTCGGCTGCGCCAATCTCATCAACCGTCATCCCGTCCACGAAATACATCCACACCCTGCGAAACTGCGTATCCGTCAGGTGCTTCCGAATCTGCGTGACCTTTCTGACGCTGCGGTGGATTGCCTCTGCCCGGTCATGCGCCTGCTCCATGCAGACATCCACGGCAGGAATGGAGGCCGCTTCCTCGGATAGCTCATCCAGCGCAAGCGTGTGATTGGCATAGACGTGAGCTTCCTTTTCGGAGGCGTGATAGTCCTCGTCCGACAGGGCTTTCCATTTCAGAAATTCTTTCTCGCTGGCAAAGTCCTCGCGGGTCAGGCGGACGATGACCTCATTGGCGTCCATATAAACGATGGCATCGGGGTCTTTCTTATTCAGCGCATAGATGCTTTTTCTATTAAACATTTTGTTCCTCCGTTCAGATCCGAGTGGGTAAAAAGGTCTGAACGAAGGGCGGCGGGGAGCGGCAGCCCACAGAGAAGAAAAACAGTGCAAACAAAAAGGCACCCGCACAGGCATAAAAGCCTGAACGAGTGCCTTGCAATTCTATTTCATAATTGGGCGGAGCTATATTGCAGATAATCTGTGATGCACAGAAAACGAGCTGCAACTCACATAGATAAGTGCAGCTCGCAAAAGTCTCTACAACACCTGCTTCTTTTTGAGATGTTCTGCATCCACTTCCTTTGCGGTGGATAGCCGCATTAGCGATACCTCCTATTGTCAGTCAATCCCATAAGACATCCTCACATATTTCGCACTTGTGATGTATAACTCATTTGACATGAGTTAGGTGTATATTTAGCTGAATTAGAACTCACCATAAAATATAGGAGAGGTGATTTCTGATGAACTTTCTTGACCTTTTTGCCCTCAAACTTCGGGAGAAGCGAATCCAGCAGAAGATAACACAGCGTGGACTGGCTGAAAAACTGAACATGTGTACGCGCACGGTTATTGAGATTGAAAACTGCAAAAGCAATCCGAAGTTTGAAACCGTGGCTCTCATTTCCAAGGAGATGAGAATCAGCCTTGACGCCGTGGTGTTTCACGACGAAAAACCGCGTGAAATTCCAAAAGTTGTGGCAGATTTCTTTGCCGGAAAGAGTGATGCAGAAGCGGAGCGGTATATTGCATTGTGCCAAAGCGCAGAGAAGTTGAAAAACGGTGAGTAAAAGCGACCATCCATGCGGATAGCCGCTTTGACTTATAGAATAGCCAGCGGGCATAGACGCACAATCTTAACCCGCTGGCTGCTTTTGTCCGCGCAGTTGGAACGACGGGCAACTTTTATTCTATTTTCCCTGTTTGTGCGCATCCCTGATTTTTTCGAAGCTGTCCTGACTGACGGCGTGTTCAATCAGGCAGGCTTCGTATTCGGCGATTTCCGGGTCTACGCCCGCAGTGATCAACTGCATCGTAAAAAACTGGTGCCGCTCGTAAATTTTCTCAGCAACTTCGCGACCCATATCGGTCAGATGGAGAAAGTAATCTTCATCCATTGTGAGAAAGCCGTCGTCCCGCAGGGTTGCTACTGCATGGCACACACTGGGCTTTGACACCTCCATGTGCCGGGCCACATCTACGGAGCGTACCATACCGAGTTTCTTTTGGAGAACAAGGATGGTTTCCAGGTAGTCCTCCCCGGACGCATGAAGTTTCATAAATATTTCCCCTAATTGATTTGCCAACCGGCTGTAGTCTGCTGAATATCCCACAAATGCCGGTATAGACCATGATTATCCATCAGTTCCTTATGTGTACCCACTTCTTTTACCTCGCCCTGATCCAATACAATAATTTGATCGGCCCCGGCAATCGTTTTCAATTTATGGGCAATCATTACCACAGTACGGTCTTTCACGAGTTCTTCGATAGCCTGTTGAACTTCTACTTCATTCTCCGGGTCAAGAGAAGAAGTTGCTTCATCTAATAGCAGTACAGGGGCGTCTTTCAAAATTGCGCGGGCGATGGAAATTCGTTGTTTCTCGCCGCCTGACAACGTGGAGCCGCCTTCGCCCACCATTGTGTCATAGCCATCCGGCAGAGCCATGATGAAGTCGTGACAATGAGCCAGTTTTGCGGCTGCTTCAATTTCTTCCTGCGTGGCATTTTCCCGGCCATAGCGGATGTTGTTTCCAATCGTATCTTGAAACAGGTACACATCCTGAAATACAACGGAAATTTTTGACATCAGTTTTTCCGGATCTACGGTTGTTTCATCTATACCGCCAAAACGAACAGTGCCGCTTTGTGGGTCATAGAATCTGGCAATCAGCCGCAGCATTGTACTTTTTCCACTTCCAGACGGGCCAACTATGGCGGTCATGGTGCCGGATGGAAAAGACGCGCTGACATTATGCAAAACCATATCTTTCCCATAGCCAAAGGTCACATTCTCAAAGGATATATCGTGATTTTGGGGGGCTTCCCCATCTCCCTGCATGATAGGTTCATCCAGCAGATCAACAATCCGTTTTCCGGCGGCTGTCTGATAGACAAAAACAGGAAGCTGGATAATTGCGCCAACCAGCGGGTCAAAAATACGGGTTCCAACCAAAAGGAACATAACAAAGATGGTAATATCCAGCGTTCCACCCATAAGCAAATAGACGCCCACCATTGTTATCAAAGACAAGCCGCATTGTAGGAAAGAAACAGCCACCAAATAGAACGGGCCGGAAACACATTCCAACTTGATGCACTCTTTCATAAAGGTGTAAAACGCCCGTTCCAGCCGTTTGAAATTTGTTCCCCTGAGATTATAAGCCTTAATCACTTTCATTCCCGACAGATATTCCTGCAGCCGGTTTGCCTGTTCAATTCTCGCTCTTGTATGCGCCGCGCCGCGCATTTTATCAATCACCTGCACACCAAGCAGAATTAAAAAAGTAATCGGAAATCCTGCAAACATGGCAAGGGACAGCCGCCAGTCAATAAAAGACATCGCTACAAATCCGAGAACGGCGGTAATAAAGCCTCCGATCAACTGCGGCAGAACATGGGTAACAGCTTCCTCGATTTGTGCGAAATCATTCATCATTGTGTTGCCCAATTCGCCGGGGTCTTTGCTCATAAGGAAGCCCAGCGGCAATTTTCTGATATGTTCCGCAAGCTGGACGCGGCCCTTTGCGCTGGCATCATAACCATCGTGATAAGTGGCATGAACCGCTTTCCGTTCAAACAGATACAAAATGATTGCAAGGATAACCATGCCACCCCAGACAAGCCAAAGCTGTTTTGTGTTAAGCGTGTCACTCGTTCCACCAAAGTATAAATAAATGCTGCTTACAACTAAGGTCAGACAGCCAAAAGGGAAAAGGTTGACAAGATCAGCAAGGACAGTCCAGACAACAGGCTTTATCAGCTTTTTCGGGTTTCCTGCGGTTATACAATAAAGGGCATTGGTCTTTTTCATGCCTGCGCCACCTCCTTTTTCTTTGAAATCTGCCAATCAGAGGAAAGCGTATAGGCATCCCACATAGCAGAATAGGTCTTGCTCTTTTGCAAAAGCTCGTCGTGGGTTCCCTCTGCTTCGATTTTTCCCCCGTTGATAACCTCGATCTTATTTGCGTTTTTGATCGTAATAAGCCGGTGTGCAATAATCAGAACGGTTTTATTCTTTATCAGTTCTTGTAGTGCCAACTGCATTTGATATTCATTCTCCGGGTCAGCGTATGCTGTGGCCTCGTCAAGAATCAGGATAGGGGCGTTTTTCAAAATGGCCCTGGCAACGGCTACACGCTGTTCCTCGCCGCCTGAAAGATAAACACCGCCCTCACCAATCAGCGTGTCATAGCCTTTCGGTAGTTTTTCGATGAACTCATGGCACTGGGCAGCTTTCGCAGCAGCATACACTTCTTCTTTTGTCGCGCCGGGTTTTCCTACTGCAATGTTATTATAAAGCGTGTCAGAGAACAGAAAAGAATCCTGAAATACAAAGGACATCGTATTCATTAAGTCCTCGGTTTTTATATCCCGGATGTCAACACCGCCGATCAGGATTTTTCCTTGTGGAACATCCCAAAAGCGGGGAATAAGCTGTGCAATCGTAGATTTTCCCGAACCGGACGGCCCGACTAAAGCGGTGATCTGGCCTTGTCCGGCTTCAAAAGAAACATCTTTCAGAACAAGCGGACTGTCTTTTCCACCATAAGAGAAAGAAACATGATCGAATGAGATTGCATATCCATCCGGTTTTTTAGGGGCGCTCGGCTCTGCAATCGGGACTTCGCTCATAATCTCGTCAATACGAATTACGCCCTCGGTAATGTTGTTCATGCTGGAACCCAAACTGTTAAATTTGAAAACAGGGGTAGCAATTCCTGGCGCAAAGATCAGGAAAAACAGCAGAGTCACGGCAAAAGCCACGTTCTCCGGGTCGCCCGAAAGGAAGAAGATACCGGCTGTCAGAATAAAGGTCGCTAAAGACAGCACCAGCACACGGAAAACACAATACACCGGCTCGTAATTGTCCGCATATTTCGTACTGAAATCCCGATAGCTCATAATGTCCTGGTAGAATTTGCGGAAAGAATGAACCGTCTGCCCGAAAATTTTAATTGAGGGCATCCCACGTACATACTGTACGGACGATGTGCTGATATTTTCCAGCGCGTCGTAGTATTCCTTTAAGCCCTCCTGGGCTTTGGAACCGAACATCATAGAGAATTGGGCTGTAAAGCCTACGATAATAGGAATGATGCAGGCAAGCGCCAGCCACACATTCAGCCGGAACATGATAATTACCATGACGATTAGCATTGCAATGGTATTCACCATATCAGGGAATTGGTGAGCAATAAATTTTTCAATCTGCTCTACATCCTGTTCCGCAATTTGCTTGACTTTCCCGATTGCATTTCGATTAAACCACCCAAGAGGCAATTCGCTGATATGTTCAGACAAACGGACGCGAATACCGTAGAGCGTGCGATAGGCAGCAGTATGGCCTAACATACCGCCAAAATACATAAATACATAACCGATCAGCAGGCCAACAATGCCCTTTACAGCCCATGACACCATAAATCCCGTATCTGCATTTGTGAGATCAGATGCGTTTTTCAGCAATTCAACCATAATGTTATATACGGCCAGGAACGGGACTAACTGAAAGAACACATTTGCGGTTGAGAGAATGCACCCCCACACCATTAAAGTCTTTTTTTCTCCCGCCAGCTCCAACAGCCGGGGAATACCACTCTTTTTCTTATTTTCTTTTGCCATTGTCGGAACCTCCTTTTGCAAGCCTCTTTGCCGCTATCTTTTCGCCCCACAGGTAGCCTAAGATGGCGCAGAGGATCGTAACAATCGTGAGGACAACTACAATAGGCGTGTTAATCAGCTCCATGCTGGCATTTGCCATGTTCCCGGTAATCCGTTCTGCATAAAAAGCCTTGAAAGCGTCCTGCATATAGCACAGCGGTATGTATTCACCGAGCGCAAGGCCAAGCATGGGGCAGACCACACCAATGATTTTACCGGCGTGATTGTTCTTACCCACAGTATCATATAGAATCTCACCGATAATGCCGCCAACGAAAGTGCAGATAAACATAAGGCCGTAGGGGGCCATAGAAAACAGGCAAATACCGAACAGGAATGAAGAAATCAAAATTCCGCCCCGGATGGTGATTTTAGAAAGCATGACAACAAGAATCAGCGCCCCGAAAATCGCGAGAATACAAGGCAGGGCCAGCATGATAGGCGGGAAGAAGCCTACCGTACAACCGATAATCCAGCCCGCTGCAATCCATAAGGCGCTAAAAACGCCCACGCGAATCAGGTCACGAAGTTTTTTACTCCCTTTTGTTTTTGAACTCATACGTTATTCCTCCAATTCAAAGAGTTTTGATAGTGTTTCTGATCTATATTCGTCAGGAGATATTCTTTTTATGGAATGATCGTCCTGTACTACTAATAGCGACGTAAATAAGGATGCTGCAAATTCGTAGTCATGGGTAATGACAAATGCGATTTTACCTGCAGCCGCCTGTTCTGTAATTGTTTCACTTACCAGCTTCATGTTTTCGGCATCCAGTCCACTTGTGGGTTCGTCAAAGTAAAGGAAAGGAGCATCACTCATACAGGACAATGCGATAGAAAGCCTCTGCTTTTGTCCCCCTGATAGGGTCGAGGGGTGGACATTTTCGTATCCCTCCAAAGAAAACTTCCTTAAAATCTCTCTGGCCCGTTCATAGGCGGTGGGGTTTTTCTCAAAACCTGTTACCATTTCGGAAATGACACTTCCGGCAAAAAACTGATAATCCACATCCTGCATAACATAAAACGATTTGTGGCGACGCTGCTGTTTAGAAGCATATTTACCGGCGATACTGATTTTTCCGCTTTTCGGCTTTTCCAAGCCCATGAGAACGCGGATTAAAGAGGATTTCCCCGTTCCATTTTTACCGACAATTCCAACAATATCTCCACTCTGGCACTCAAACGAAACATCTTTCCAAAGAAGCTGTTTTGACTGATACCCAAAAGATAGGTTTTCAGCGCGGACAGAAACTTGCTCACGGGTAGCTGCTTTCACAGAGGCGGGATTACAAACAATATCCTTTAGATTTACTTGCCGCAGCCCATTGTCATGAAACCAATTCGTGGACTGTGCTTTGAACTCATTTCCTGACAAAATCGTGTTGATCTGCCCGTCCTTTAGAATCACAACACGATCAGCCAAATCCTTTAAGTAGTACAATTTGTGTTCTGAAATGATGATTGTGCAGCCCTGTTCCTTTAATTGCCCCAACAGCTTTTTGAGCTGCTTAGTTCCCTCCCAATCCAGATTAGCGGATGGCTCGTCAAGGACATATATCTGAACATTCGCTGTATAAATGGACGCAATCGCAACCTTTTGTTTCTCGCCGCTGGATAACTCGAATATGCTTTTCTTTAATAGATTGGATATATTAAGCTGCTTCACGGTATTTCGGAAACGGTCTTGAATGACAGGTGATGGGGTTCCTAAATTTTCACTCGGAAAAGGAATCTCTGTTTTTACATGGAGCGTGAAAAACTGTGAACGCGGGTCTTGAAACACACTACCAACATAAGAGGAATAGTCCCCTGTTTCATGTTCCGATATATCCATGCCGCATACCCGGCAAGAACCTGTGATTGTTCCTTCAAAGAAGTCAGGTATCAATCCGTTTATACAACGGGTCAATGTTGTTTTTCCGCAGCCGCTTTTTCCTGTGAGAACAATAAATTCTCCCTCCTGAATTGTCAGGTCAATGTCGTGGATGCCGAAAGTATTGCTATCATAGGCAAAAGAGAATTTGTTGCATATTACTTTTTCATTCTGCATACATTCACCTCCTAAAAATTCAAGAAATCAAGATACAATAAGCCACAGATCACGACTGCCATGCCTAACAAATAGAGAAAATCAGCAAGAGTTAATTTAACTTCGGTGCAGCAAGAACGGTTACGCTCTACGCTCAATCCCTTGCACAAAGAGGCCGCGGACAATTCTTCCGAAAGTTTTTCACTCCTGAACAGCAATGGCACCATGTAATTTTCAATGGTCGGTATCAGGTGCTTCAAATTCCTGACAGATAGATTTAGCCCCCGCATTTTCAGGCTTTCATTCACATAGCAAAATTCCTGCAATATCGTAGGGACATATCTATATACCACCATCAAGGGAATGGACAACGATTTAGGAATATGTATTGCGTCCAAAGAATACAGCAATTCATCCATAGGCGTTTTGTCCATGAGCAGTTTAAGGAGCAAATAGATTGGAAACACCCGGACGATCATCATAAGGAATGACGGAAGCACAACCGAAAGAACGGGAATCTCCACGATAAGCAAGCCCCAAGTCAAAGCATTTAAGCACGCATACGCAACAAGCCTTTGGAAAAATACTTTTGCCCCGTACCAAAAGAAAATCAAAAAATCAATGACAAGGAAAAAGCAAAAGGTCGCCAACTGACTCTTAAAATAAAAGCTCAAAATAGAAGCAGCAACAATTTGCAAAATTAAAATTCTTGCATCGGGTTTTGATGCTTTGAAATTCACTTTTCATTTCCCTCCTTTCGCACCACCCCGCCATTGCAGAAACCGCAATTTGGTGGTAAAATGTTTACGAGGTTAGAGAGAGCTAACCTCGTAATGCCATTATAACGGCGCAATTTTGACAGCACAAGTCAGGAACGGCACAAACGACTTTCAACCGTATTTTTCCGACTGATCGGCGTATTTTAGAAAGGCATCAGACCATGAGTGAAATAAAACAACTATACCAGCAGTTACTACCAACTGGCGGTTTTCTTTTAGACAATGGCAATTCAAAGACAGAAGAAAATCAGTTTTGCTATGCTTTATCCCCGGATAAAGGCAAGGGGGTTTTCTGGCAGTATTTCTTTGAAAATATGTTTGAAATAACAAAGCAGGACTTTTACTTTTTTGAGGATTTCTTTCTGGAATCGCCCGAACCGGAATTTCTTGCCGTACAGTATTATTCCTCTGTATCTGGTGAAGAATTTCATCCTTACTATCAGCTATCTCCAAACAGTTTACGAGCGTATATAGGCGGAAGCCAGAAAACATATCGGGCTGTCTATCACAAAAATGTCCCTATTCGATCTGTGAGCATCAGCATTATGCCTGATTTCTACAACCGTTACTTAAAGGAACGGTTGGGCGGTGAATATATTGACCCGCGAAACGCCTTTAAGAAAATGGTTCTCGGCGTAGATTTCCCGCAACTTGTAGCACTCTTGAAGCAAATTCAAAGCTACTCCGGCAGCGGTATGTCTGCAAAGCTGTTTTATGAGGGCAAGGTATTGGAAGCTCTTGCATTGATTATGGAGGAAGCCAAGCGAAACCAGGACCGCAAAAACAAAATACGCATTACAAAAGAGGATGAAGAAAACCTGAACGCGGTTGCTGATTACCTCGATCATCACTATTCATTTCCCGTTTCGCTGGAACAATTATCAAAGATCGCCTACATGGGAACAACAAAACTAAAGACCACATTTAGGGAACTGTTTGGGTGCAATATTTCGGATTACATTATTCGCAAGAGAATGGAGCAGGCCCAGCACTTATTGATCGGAACCGAGTTAAGCATTGCAGAAATCGCACAAGCCGTAGGTTATGAGCGGGCTGATAGTTTTTCAAGGCAATTCCAACGGACAACCGGATTGTTACCAAGAGAATACAGAAATTTGATAACTAAAGAATGAACGTCAGGTTTATTCTGACGTTCATTCTCAAATCAGGCAAATATAATTTCTTGAAAAATTGTTTCTTCTACCTGCGCTTTCAGCGTGTTCATCAGCCCCACCCAGCGCATGGGGTCACGGGCTTTCAGTTCCTCGGTAACGCCCGCCGCCTCCATCATGCGGGGCAGCATAGCTTCTATCCGTTCACGCGCCGTCAGGTCAATCTCCAACAGGTGCGGGTACAGCTTTTCGCTCAAAATCAAGCTGCTGTAAAGACCGGGCCGGTGTTCCTTCAGGTAGCGTTGCCGCATACGGCCATACTTGCCGATGGGAGCCGCCGGCTGCTCGGAAAGTTTTAGGTCGGGGATGTAGTAATCCCCGCAGCGGGTGTAAGTCAATTCGCTCATGTTCATTCTCCTTTGCACTGTGATGGTTAAACTGCGGCACTGGCCGATACGGTGGCCTTGCGTGGCTCCTGCCTGGGTAACTGGCTGACGGTGGTAAAAATGCCCTTCTCCATGTCCTCAGCCCGGATTGCGGCCTTTGCCGCCTCCATTTTTGCCTTGCGCTTGGCGTTATAGCGTTCTTCCCATTCCTTCTGTTTGCCGTTTGCCTTGCGGCGTAAGTAGTTCTGGTGAAGCCTGTCTTTGCGTTCCTCCTTCTTCCGCAATTCTTCCTGTTCCTCCGGGGTCAGGGGAACCGGCTGCAAGGCGGGCGGGATATACCGGCCCACAAAATTGAAGTAGATTTCAACCTCCTGCGTGGTGTCCTGGCTGCCTTTGCGGGCGCGTTCATGGACAAGGATTTTCTCTACAAACTCGTTGAGCATGGTGTTTGTCAGCGTGTCGAAATTCTCATACTTGTCAATCAGGGCAATAAACTTCTCCGCAGATTTCCGGCTCTGCTCATAGCCGGTAACAGCCTTTTCCAGTTCCGTGATTTCCGCATTAAGGGCGTCCTGCTCTTTGGCGTACTGTGCGTCCAGGGCCTCATACCGGGCGTCCGGCAGCTTCCCCAGGGCGTTGTCCTCATAGATTTTGCAAATCAGCTTTTCCAGTTCCCCGGCCCGCTTTTGGGCGGCGGCCAGTCGTTTCCGTTTCTTGGATATGTCGGCGGTCTGCTGGGCGGCCTGCGTTTCCTGGACGGTGCGGATAAACTCGGCCCGGTCATTCTTGGAATACTCCGCGATGGCCCGGAGCATATCGGTTATCAAGGTCAGGACAGCCTCGGCCCGGATGCGGTGCTGTGTGCCGCAGAGCGTCCCGCATGGGATTTTGCTGTACTGGCTGCAAGTAAACTGTGGGTCACGCTTGCCGTTATTGACGCGATGGACATACATCTTGCCGCCGCAGTCGGCACAGTACATCAGGCCGGTCAGGGGATGGGCCTCGCCCCAGCCGTCCGGGTATCGCCTGACATTTGCCCGGATACGCTGCACATTGTCAAAGGTTTCCTGGTCGATGATGGCCTCATGGGTATTCTCGAAAATCGTCCATTCGCTTTCGTCAACATAGTGGCTTTTCTTGTCCTTGAAGTGCTTGCGGGTCTTGAAATTGATAGTGTGGCCCAGGTATTCCCGCTTTTTCAGGATGTTCACAATGGTGGATGATCCCCAGCCGTAGGGGTCTTTGACCGGCTTCGTCCTGTTTACTCCTTCGTGAAAGCGTGCCAGATGGACAGCGGGGATTTCAACCTTTGCCTCGGACAGCAGCTTGGAGATTTGATAGGGGCCATAGCCCTCCATCGTCAGGGAAAAGATACGGCGTACCACTTCGGCGGCTTCTTCGTCCACAAGCCAGTGTTCCCGCTTTTCGTCCCACAAATATCCATAAATGACAGTGCCGGTCAGGTGCTTACCGCTCATACCTTTGGATTTGAACACAGAGCGGATTTTCCGGCTGGTGTCGCGGGCGTAAAACTCGTTCATAATGTTGCGGAACGGGGTAAAATCGTCATCGCCTTTCAGACTGTCTACACCGTCATTGATGGCGATCAGCCGGACGCCGCGCTGCCGCAAAATCTCCATGACCTGGCCGACTTTCAGATAATCGCGCCCCAGGCGGCTCATGTCTTTGATAACAATGGCCTCCACCCGTCCGGCCTCGACTTCCTCCATCATCGCCAGAAAGCTGGGACGGTCAAAACGGGTTCCCGATACGCCATCATCGGTGAAGTGGGTGGGGTTCGGTAGACCATTCCGGCGGGCATAGTCCTCTAACATCTTTTTCTGGTTGGAGATGGAATTGCTCTCGCCCTGTAACTCATCATCACGGCTCAAACGCTCATACAGAGGGGTGATTTTCTCGTTTCTCATGGCTGTACCTCCTGAAATGAAAATGCTCTAAGTGACAGCTTCACTAACCATGACAAAAACCATGATTAAGAAGTCACTTAGAGCATACATCTCCCGCCGCCATCTTGAATTTGCGGTACTGCTTCACAGCAAAGTGGTCCGGGTGCTCCTTTTCCAGCTTGGCGAACAGGATGTCCACCGGGCTTTGGAACTCCTCGTCGTCCTCCCGCGCCTCACTGGCGTTGATGAGGTCCAGCAGGGTGATAAAGTTGCGCTCCTCCGGCTCCGCCTCGTACCAGATGTACCCGATGAGGGCGGAATAGTACAGCCGCTCGGCCTTCACCCAGAAATCTTCACTGGACTTTTCGCCCTCGCCTTTGGTGTTGAGGATCAGGGCGTTCACCAGCTTCAAAATGTCCTTCTCCGAGCGGATATATGCCAGAGGGTTATATTTCATGGACTTCTTGAAGTTGATAAGATTTAGGCTTTTGATGCGGTATCCCTTGCGCTCCAGGAGAGCCCCTACCTCGCATAATATCGTCCCCTTCGGATCGGTGACCACATACGAAGAATGGCACTGGAGGAGCGAAGGCTTGACAAAGAACCTTGTCTTTCCGCTGCCGGAACCGCCGATGACCAAAATATTCTTGTTCCTGGCGTACTTGGGCTCCTTGGGGCGGCTCGACATGGTGATCCGCTCCGTCTGGGTCATGGGGATGTTGTTGAAAAAATCCTTGTCCATGTAAGGGGCGATGTCGGCCTGGGTGCCCCAGCGGGCGCTGCCGTACTCGATCCCCCGGCGGTATTTCTTCGCGTTCTTGCCTTTGGAGTAGACCACCAGCCGAATCAGCACCGCGCCGGCGGCGCCCACACACAGGTCCAGCAGATGGAAACTGGGTGCCAAACTTGCGAAGGCCGCTGAAAAGCCCTGCCTGATATGGAGCAGCTTCTCCGAGGCGTCAGCCCCAGGAGCCAGCCGCACGCCCTGGCAGAGCTTGTCAAAGAGATACACAAAGACGAGATACGGAAGATTGAGGATGAGCTGCTTTTTCAGCTTATCGGTCATCGCGTCACCTCCCGGTCCTTGGTCTTGACCTTCTCCCGTTCCCGATGTTTGGTCTTGGACTGTTCCTGAGCCTGGGCCAGCCTCTCCCGGATGGTGGGGCGCTTCTCCCGATCCAGGGTCATGGCGGTGAACTCCTTGAAGGCCGGCTGGAGCTGGTCTTTATCCTTCGCCTTGAAGAACACATAGTAGTGCGGTGGGTCGGTTGTGGGGTCCTTTTTCAGGGCATAGTCGATGTCATACTTCTTCGCCACCGCCGAAAACGCCTTGATGTTCTGCTCCGTGATCTCAATGTTGGTCAGGGAGGCCCCATGCTGTTTGAGCTGGTGCAGGGTCTGTTTTCCCTGGTGTAAGCTGCGCTGGGAGGGCTTCTTCTGCATCTCCTCCAGCACCTTTTTCACAGCCTTTTGGAGCAGGTCCGCCGTCATCTTGCCGGCCTCCACCGAGAGGGATACCGTCCTCTGCGTGATTTCTTCCTGCACTCACATCACCTCCGTTCTCCGCTGCCGTACATATCGTGGCTCACCAAGGAAGTGTAGTAGCTGTCAATGGTGGCCGGAGCGTTATACAGGGCGGCCAGCAGGTATTTCTTGATATTGCGGACATAGGTGGTGTTCTCCCGCATACGGTCCAGCACATACTCGATATGGGAACTGTTCAGCTTGAGGAACCGGGACTTTACCACCTCCGCCGGGTAGTCATCCCCGGCGATGCGGATCATCTCCCGGTTGGAACACACCGTATCCACCATGAGCTCCACCAGCTCGTCCAGACGGTCCCGGTCAAGGCGGTGGTTCTGGATGAGGCAGTCATACTCGATGTTCTCCAAAATCAATTCCCGATAACTTTCCCGCTCCCGCATCCGGTCCCGTCCTTTCCGGTCCGAGCCCCTGGGGGTTTGGGGGATTGATAGGACAGGATTTGATCCTTCCGTACTGAGTTCATCTTTTTTTGATTTATCAGGATTGCTTTTATCTTTATTTAATTGCGGTCGGTTTTCCAGACCTGGAGTATCCATATCCGGGTTTTCCGTATCTGGATGTTCCGTATCCGGCTCATCCTCACACGGCCCGTCCGGCTCCGGGGGATGGGGCGTTTCGTAGATGACATACTCCACGTCCACGATCTTGCCCTTGCTGTCCCGGAGGCGGTTGCGGACGATGTAGCCGGCCCGCTCCAGCTCCTTCAGGGCAGAGCCGATGCTGTCCGTACCCTCCTTGCAGATCTTCGCAAGGCCCCTGGTGGTGTAGTTCCAGTCCTCAGGCAGGGACAGCATCATAGAGAGCAGCCCCTTGGATTTCAACGACAGGTCCGTATCCCGCAGATGGTGATTGGACATCACCGTGTAATCGCGGGTTTTCTCAATGCGGAATACCGCCATGTTGGATACCTCCTTCCTTCGGTTTTGAAAAAGTGTTCGTTTTGGCAGGTTTACGCCCCTGTACCGCCGCCCGGCCTCCCATGGGGGAAAGGGATATGGGCGGCCTCGTTTGCGCCGCCCACAGGCGAAAAAACAAGGGATTTCCCACCCTAAAACGCACACTAAATTTGGGGATAGAAAAAGGGCGACTGTTAAAAAACAGCCGCCCAAAAGGGGGTCTAATACAAGTTATTTGCTATCCGGCAAGCCCGGAAACCGTTGATATTACGGGATTTTTTGAAAAGTTCTGTATCGCCATTCGTACCAGGGAAATTCCGGGGCAAGACCAACAGACTTTGCAACTGGCATTTTCTTAGGAGATAAGAGTATCAATATAGGTTATTAAGGGGTGCAGTTGCTTCTTTTGAAACATATTTAGCAGTTTGTCCTGATTTACCCATTGCACATCCACGACTTCTGTTTTTTGTAACACCATTTCCTTGATGTCAATATCTGCATGGAATAACCACACGTCATAAAAATCCTGCATATCCTCCCGGCGAAATTGATAGATAGGTTTTCCCTGTTCAGGGGCAAGCGTTATTCCTAATTCTTCTTTTACTTCTCGGACAGCTCCTTGTAAACTATTCTCACCCGAAAGTACAGCGCCGCCCGTACACTCCCAATAAAGAGGGTATTGCTTGTCTGGATGGCGCTGGGACAAAAGATACTGTCCCTGCTGATTAACAATCCATGCACTCACAACCAAATGATACAGCCCTTTGGGGATATTTTCTCCGCGCTGCATAGTAAGCCCTGTTTTTTCGCGTTTTGCATTATATAAGTCCCATTTTTCCATTGTCACACCCCTTTTCGTGGTATGGGAGCCAGTTTGAAATCAAGTAGGTAAATATCTGCAATCTTTTCGATTTCTCTGCGCTGATCCGCAGAATATTTATCATATACACCGCCTGCCAACATCTTAGCCTGTTTTGCACTTCTAATTGCTGGGAGAACATCGTCAAAGACAATACAGCGTTCAGGAGCAACGCTTAACTTCTGGGCGGCATATTCAAAAATATCAGGATATTCTTTCCCACGATGTACTTCATCTGTTGAACATAAGGCGTCAAACAGCCCCAGAATAGAGTTGTTCTTTAAGCATGGGACATATAATTTCTCTGGCAAACCGGTGGCAACTGCAAGTTTTATCCCTTGTGTTTTTAGCTGTGTTAGATAATTCAGCGCATACGGAAGCAGTTTAACGTGATGGGCATATTCATAAAGTGCCATATCGTTCCATTCATCAATGATACTATCTACACTTTCCGGTAAGCCGAAAAGATCAATCGTGTATTGTGCAGCTTCTTCAAAACTCCGAGCGCAGATTTCTGTTACATAACCGTCTGGAACAGGGATATTTCTTTTTTGCAAAAACTGAATGTCTATGTGTTCCCACACATCCATTGAGTCTAAAAGAGTCCCGTCTAAATCAAAAATTGCCGCTTCAAAATCCATTTTTGCTTTCCTTTCCTGAAAATATAGCTTTTAGTTCCTCTGCGGCAACTTTTATATTCGGCTTCGCTAAAATAGCTGAAACAACGGCCAGTCCATCAATCCCTGCGGTCTTAAAGCAATGGGCATTATCCTTGTTGATACCACCAATTACAACGATTGGCAATGATACGGCTGTACGGATTTCTTTTAATTTCTCCATTGATACAAAATCTGCGTCTGTTTTTGTTCCAGTAGGAAACATCGCACCAACGCCTAAATAATCCGCATCGTCCTGTTGTGCCTTTATCGCCTGTTCAACTGTGGAAACAGAAACGCCTAATAACATATCCTTACCGATCATTTTTCGTACAGCCGCCGCAGGAATATCATGCTGCCCAATATGCACCCCATCCGCCTGAACAGCCATTGCAATATCTACACGGTCATTTATGATAAGGGGAATGTGATAGCTGTCCGTGATCTGCTTGATTTTTATTGCCTGCCAATAAAAATCCAATGAGGACAGTTCCTTTTCTCGGAGCTGAACCATTGTGCAGCCTCCTAATATTGCTTGTTCAACTGCTTCTGCAAGTGTTTGCTTGCCCATAAATCGGCGGTCTGTAACAAGATAAAGGGAATAATCCATTTTCACACCTTCCTATTCTTCCGACAAACCGTGTTGATACAGTTCATAAAAATGGTGTGTGGGGCCACAGCCTTTTCCAATAGCAAGGGAATGTTCAATCGCCATTGTGACATAAGTTTTGGCAGCCTTAACAGCGTCGGGGACGCTTTTCCCTTTTGCAAGTTGAGAGGCGATTGCAGAAGAAAAGGTGCATCCTGTACCGTGAGTATTTTTTGTATCAATACGGGCAGTTTCAAAATGATAGAAATTCCTACCGTCAAATAAGACATCGACAGCGTTTCCAATATGATGCCCGCCCTTAACGACAACTGATTTGCAGCCCATAGAATGTATCTTCCTTGCCGCCGTTTCCATATCGGAAACAGTAGAAATCTGCATATCCGCTATTTTTTCCGCTTCTGGAATGTTGGGGGTAAGTACATCTGCAAGCGGAATAATAGTTTCAATCAAAGTAGATACAGCAGTGGGTTCCATAAGAGGACAGCCATTTTTGGCATACATAACAGGATCGATCACAACATTTTCCGGCTTGTACTGTTTGACTTTTGCTGCAACTGCTTTCATACATTCTGGCGTGGAAAGCATACCAATTTTCACAGCGTCCACCTCAATGTCCTCAAAAACAGCGTCTATCTGTTTTTCAATCATATCCGGGGTAACATTTTGAATATCAATCACTCGGCTTGTGTTTTCTGCAACAACCGAAACAATTACACTCATTCCAAATACCCCATGCGCAGAAAATGTTTTCAAATCAGCCTGAATACCAGCACCACCGCTGCAATCTGATCCGGCAATAGACAACACCTTTTTCATTTTTCGTTTTCCTCCATTTCTTCATTTTTATAAGCCATCATCCAGAAATCCAGCTCCAATAAACTTGCCTTTTCAAAAATATCTGCCAGATTTTTTTGCTTCATTTCCGGGATCTCATTACATTTTTGATCTGCAAAAGCGCACCACTCTCGACAACTATCTGCATACTTTTCATCGGCATAATCCCTAATAAAGTCCCAATATCTTGATTGCCTGCTTTCGGGTTCAGCAGCCAATTTGCGGAAAATATAGCTGTAACTAAGCATACATGGAAGAACAGCCATCAGTATTTCCTCGTTTTTCCCATGTTCCGCAACCTCAAACATAAAATCAATATACCTTTGATTTTCTGGAAGGGGAGCGATCCCTTCTATATCATCGTCAGTCATACCAAATTGCTTCAAATAGTCTAACCGCACTTCGGACTCTGTATCGTTCACAAAGTTCAGCATGGAATAGTAAAGTTGAATTTCTTTTAACGTATCCGCATGAAATATTGCCTTTCCGTATATGCGGGCATAGTTTTTTAGATAAATGCTGTCCTGTATCATATAAACCTTGAATTTTTCAAAAGGCAGCATTCCGTTTTGCATTTCCCGCACAAAAGGGGTTGCTGCACATTGCTCCCAGATGGGAATGTTGTGAGCCAATATGTTTTCCATGAATGTCATTTTCATTTCCTCCTAAGATAAAAAAATAGAGCCTCTAAAAATTAGAAGCTCATTCAGACGCAATACAAGCGTAAGAAATTGCTTCCCTACGCCGGTATTAGCCGACAGGTCAAGAGGTCAGGTCTTACCTTTTTCAACTTGTTCAGTTCCCTCGCAAACACATATCATACATATTCAATTAAAAAGGACATTCCCAAAACAGAGAATGTCCTAAAAATACGATACTGTATTCTTAAGCTCCCTGCGTTGGTATTAGCCAACAGGTTCAAAGGGTCAGGTTTTAACCTTCTCAACTACGAGGTAGTCCCCCTGCTCATAGAATATTATAATTTAGCACATCCAGAAAGTCAAGTTCTCACACTTCCATTCAATAATGAAGCGCCAGACAAATAGTACCAAAATCTCGTATTGGCTTCAATAAGCAGCCTATAGCCAAATACCTTGTCTAAATATGAAACAATAATCTTTTGAAGTAGCATCTACTTTGCAGAAAAAAATAAAAAATGCCCTATTTAATAGGCGGAATACTTAAAAGGAGGTCCACCCCAATGTATAAGCCCCATACCATTGAGCAATACAAGATCCAGCGTTTTCTGGACGAAACCTTTGCGATGGAGCATTTCCTGGTCTCACCGCTGTCCCGCACCTCGCTCTTGCTGGAGGATGAAACCGGCGAGCAACTTGCTTTCGGCTTTTTAGATGACGAAGTGCGTGAGATCCCGCTCCCACCGCCGGCCGCCCCGGAAGAAATCAAAGATTTCATCCGGCGTTTCCGGGCCCTCAATCCCAAACCGCGTCTGCGTACCTTTGAAGATATTACCCGCTGGTGGCTGGACCACCCCAATCCTCTGACCTACCAGCAAGCCCTTGGGCTGTCGGACGAGCTCTACCGCCATTTTCTTTCCCACTCCATGATCGAAGAGGAAGACGCTTATCGTCTGGCTTCTTCCGGTCTTATCAGTGAAGATGATTACCGGGATATTCAGCTCTGGTATCTCAACGGCAACACCGCCGCCCGCTGGCTCGGTCCACTCGGCGTAGATGGGACAGGCAATCTCTATGGCCTGACATTCGGCTACGGGACACCGGCAGCCCGTACACTCAGATTCTATCTGCTGGATGATTACTACCGCTACATGAACCATATATTGTGATTCGCCTTGCTCAAATATCTATATATAGTATTATGCTACTTGACAAATACAAGATATAGTGTTACACTTACTTTGTAATTGATTTTTGTGCGTTCCCCATGTGGGATACAGACTAAGCTTCTGTACCGCAGATTAAAAATCTGCATTGCACACGCAGTCAAGGTTGTATGCTGTATCAAGTGTCAGTGGTATTGCCGCGCCCTTTCGGGGCTGGTATCTGCTGGCACTTTTTATATATAGATATGAACGCCAACGGCGAAGAAAGGAAGTGTTATGGCACAAATCGTTGTATTTGGCCGAGTCATGCACGAGCTTGTCCCGAAAGAGGGCCAGTCAAAACAGCAATATGTCTGTTTCGACCTGATGGAGCGTTCCGGCAACACCCCGCCGGACTACTACCAGGTATGGGCCCGCGGTGACGATGTTACCCGGCTCATGCGGCTCAAGGTCAAAAAGGGAAGCATGATCTGGCTCACCGGATCGCAAAAACTGGTGGATGTTCGCCAAAAGGACGGAACCACAGTCAAGAAGCTGAAGATATGGCTGACGGACTTTGGATTTCTCCCCGGGCAGTCCTCCAAAGCAAAATCCGAAAGTGAACAGCATGACCCTGACGAAGCGGCGCCTGTTCCGTCACCTCCCGAGGTGATGAATGGCGACCGCGAACCCCTGCCGGAATAAAATCCGGCGCAGCAGAGGGACCGTATCAAGTTTTCAGAATGATCTGAAGCTTGGTGCGGTCCCTCTTTTTTTGTTTTCAGGCAAAATCTAAAGGAAGGACGGTAAGAAAATGAGTAATGACAAGGGACTTTTGAGCGGCAGCATCACCATCTTGATCGGTGCTGTCATCGCCATCATGGCTCTGGTGCGCGGGCCGTGGCAGGCGTGGCTGCTGATTGGGGTATTCACCCTTTGGGGGCTTTGGGTCGTTTTGATCCTCCTGCTCCCGTATATGCAGCAAGCCAAACGCCGCCGGCAGCGCCAACAGAGAGAACGCCGGCTACTCGCTGAAGGCATTGCCCAGAGCACATTCCAGGTCCCGGAACTGGAGGAACCTGTTTCAGACGACCTGCTGCTCCGCTATGCCAACCACCGGATTCTGACCTATCTGCGCTCGTCGTATTCTGACGCCTGCTTTGAGTGGTGTGAGAAGCGGCCGGCAGAGCTGATCCGCACCAATGGCACTGGGCGCATCCGGCTTCACAATGTAGATGGATTCGACCATGCAGACATCACATTTGGCCAGGACGCAACCATCAAATGTGACCTGCTCAAAATCGTGCCTCTGTCCAAAGCAGGTACAGAACAGGACGATGAGGCCAATATCCCGCCCAACAGGCGCCCCATCGATCCGCGCGTTTGGTATGAAAACTGCGGGCGCGAAATCATGGAAACGCTGATCGCCGACCTGAATTCCCGTGGGCACAGCAAGCTCACACTGCGGGAAAACGGCGACATCTGCATCCAGCAGGACGATGAACTGGTACCGCAGGAACATCTTTCGAACTTTCCCGCGAGGGTCTACTGGCCCTGCTTGGTGGAAGTGTTTGAAAGCACGGGCCTGTCGGCTGAAACCACGGCGCAGGGCATCCAGGTCTCCTGGTGACCGCCATCACCCAGAGAGGGGAGTGAAATAACAATGAAATCAGGGATCAGTCTTGTAGACATGGCAAAGGAGATCCAGCGCCAGGCTGATTTGAAAGCCGACTATATGCTGGACACCCGCAGCCTTCGTCTGGAGCCTTTTGACTCGAAGCTGTACCTCAACGCCTATGACCAATCCGGTGTCCCGGCGCTTGAACCGCTGGAGGTCAATTCCATTGCCCACCGGCAGATTGGCACACACCTGAAGATCCCGGCAGCCTACTATGACAAGATGCTGGAGAAATATCCCCAGCTGCTGGCGCAGAATGTGAACGCCTGGTTCCAGCGGGAGCCCTCTGTCCGTATGATCCGCACCATTGAGGGTACGGCACGGGCATTTTTGAGCAACCGCTACCGGCGCATTGACAACCTTGATATTGCGAGCATCGTCCTTCCTGTCCTTCAGGATATGGAGGGAATGCACTTTGAGAGCTGCCAGCTCACGGAAAGCCGCATGTATATCAAGGTAGTCAACACCCGCCTGGAGGCCGAGGTCGTGCCAGGCGACATCGTTCAGTCCGGCATCATCATCAGCAACAGCGAGGTGGGACTCGGTTCGGTGAACATCCAGCCGCTGGTCTACCGGCTGGTGTGCAGTAACGGAATGGTCGTAAATGATGCTCAGACACGCCGCACTCATGTGGGCCGCGTCAACGAGGCTTCGGAGAACTATCAGCTGTATTCGGAAAAGACGCTGGAAGCAGACGACAAAGCCTTTGCCATGAAGATCCAGGACACGGTGCGGGCCGTGGTAGACGAGGTGCGCTTTACCCGTGTAGTCAACATGATGCGGGAGGCCAAAGATGCCCGCATGAATACCACCGATGTCCCCGGCATTGTCAAGCTGGTCAGCAAGGACTTCCACATAACTGATGAGGAAAGCTCCGGTGTGCTGCAGCGGCTGATCGAGGGCAACGACCTGACGCTCTATGGTTTATCCAACGCGGTGACCCGCCACAGCCAGGATGTCCCGGACTATGACCGGGCGACTGCGCTGGAGGGCATCGGTTACAACATTCTCTCCATGCCGGCAAGGCAGTGGAGCCGTATCAACCAGCTGGCCGCCTGAGTGGCTGCCAACCATCCAATTTTAAGGAGGAACTAACTATGTACGAACAGAACACTTCTATGATGAACACTCCTGAGCGGAACACTTTCCTGCTCCCTGCGATGGTGGAGGGTGATTTCAGCAGCGATGAGATCGCAGAGGATGCGGACGGCCTGCAGATGATGAGTTTCCAGCGGGTGAAAATTCCCGCCGGCGGCGCCCTGCAGTTTGAGATCCCCACGGAAGACCCCGACAATCCGGATTATGCCCGGACCCTGGAAGGAGTCATTCTCTACAATCATTCTGCCTATACCCTGTGGCCGGAAGGCAGCGAGTATGACGAGGACACCAAGCCTCTCTGCTCTTCTGTGGACGGCAAGACCGGCATCGGGGAGCCGGGCGGCGCCTGCGCCACCTGCCCGATGAACGCATACGGTTCGGCCAGAGACGGCGGCCGCGGCAAGGCCTGCAAGAATATGCGGGACATCTACCTGCTGCGCAGCGGCGAGTATATGCCTCTGCTGATTTCTCTGCCGCCTACCAGCATCAAGCCGTTCAAGGAGTTCCTGAACCGGGCCTTTGTCTACCGCCGGCGCGCCACCTATGGCAGCCTGATCCAGATCGGGCTCAAGAAAGAGAACAATGGCAGCAACGACTACAGCGTTGCCACCTTCCGACTTTTACGCGACTTTGAGGGCGAGGAACTGGCTCAGATCCGCGCCTATGCCAATGGCTTTAAGGAGCAGATCAAGGCCATCAACATCCAGCGGGCTCTGATCAACGAGGAGCAGCGTACCAACGACTGTGACTATGTGATCCCGGAGTCCGCCACAGCGCCTGGCAGCCCCGATGGGAGCTATGTGGTCGGTGAAATTGACGGCAACTACGAGAAGTTGCCCGCGTAATGAGTTTTGTTGCGGCCTCAGCCGCATGACATGTCATCAAGGGATACCTTCGGCCTACGCCGGGGGTATCCCTTTTTTGCTTTAGACTGGAGGAAATATATATGTTATGTGAAGTACCGTTAACAAAGGAGCAACAGGAGTTTGCTGCTGAACATCACGGCTTGGTCTATAGATTCTTGAACGACAACCATCTTCCGGAAGACGAGTTTTATGATGTGGTCATCTTCCCTTACCTGAAGGCAGTGCGGGATTACTGCGATAATACATCTGCCCAAGAGTATTCTTTCAGCACTATCGCCATAAGGCAAATGAGGTTTCGCCTCTATGACTATTTCCGTAGTCAAGAACGCCACAAGCGCAACGCTGAAATCCTCAGCATTCACATCGGCCTGTACCCGGACGGTGTGCCCCTGGAGGAACTGCTGCCGGCGCCGGATGATCTGATGCAGGAATTGGAAATGAAGCAGCTGCTTCATGACCTGGCTGGCCGTGTTTCCAGGCAGCAAATGAACATCGTCCGCATGAAGGGCTGCGGCTACGGCATCCGCGAGATCGCCAGCCGTGAAAAGCTCCCCATGAAACGCATCAAGGAGCTTCTGGAAGAGGTTCGCGCGGTGTTTCTGGAGTTGTGCTATGAGTAAATGCCTGCCGTCCCCGGCAGGCCAATGTCAAAAATGAATGGAGGCTGATTATTATGACGAAATCGAAAAAATCCATTGTAATGCACGGAATGCTTTTGTGCCCGCTGGTTCTCGGCCACTGCGCCTTCCTGCGTGCCAACGGCTCCGACTACCGGACCTCGCCTGTTGTGGCGATCCACGAGCAGTCCGGGGATCTGGTGCATTTCGAAACGCTCAACTCCAACTACTTCCTTTCGATGGACCCTTTCCCGCTGGCGGCCGCCAGCCCGCTCCCGACGGTTCTGGCCGCGTGCGCGTAGAGAAGTCAAAATAATAAGGGGTAATGCCCCATAGGTCCCGGCCGTGGCAGGCGCACTTGTCTGCCGCGGCCTTTTTTATGGAGGAATGTATGGAACAATCCAAAACCCTTGCTGTTTCCGTAAGCGCCAAGGAGTTTGTCACATACCAGTGCAGCCAATGCGGCCATTGCTGCCGCCGCATCGAGGGCTGCGTCATGGTAGAAAGCTTGGATGCCTACCGGATGGCAAAACACCTTCGAGAGCAGCATTGCGGTGTCAGTAGTACGGATGATGTGCTTCTCCAATACTGCGAGCCCACACCGCTCACCGATGAAGGGTATCCCATTTACACACTCAAAACAGTTGGAGCAGAAGCATCCTGTGTTTTTCTTCAGGGCAACCAGTGTAATATCTATGCCGCCCGTCCACGGACCTGCCGCCTTTACCCGTTTTCGGCGGGACCCGGTGAGCGCGGCCGGGATTTTGAATACTGCCTCTGTTTTGATGATAACCAGCAGTATCACTTCAACAGCGGGAAGGTGCTTGTCAAAGACTGGCTGTACCACAACTTTCCCCGGGAAGACAAGGAATTCTTGAAGCAGCAGTACCGGGCCATCCCGGAAATCGGCAAGCTGATGCGCCGCATACCAGAGGAACTACGCCGGGCATCTGTGTTCAAGGTCCTGTTCTATCACTACTACAACTTTGATCTGGATCAGCCGTTCCTGCCCCAGTATGAACAGAATAACCGCAGCCTTCTGCATGATCTTCGTCAGCTGGCACTTCTGGACTGAGGCGGCGCCTATGATGTATGCACTGGAACACTTTTCAGCGCAGGGAACAGGCGGCCGCCCATGTCGATTCTGGGTACAGTACGCTATCTGCGGAAAACATGAAATTTTAGAAAAAGTTTGCCAAAACCAGTGCCGTCCGGAGGAATGGCGGGTAATTCCTCTGACAGCAGGCGCACCAGAAGAAAGGAGTGCCGCATGAGTACCAACCAATACCAGGAGATGCGCAACCGCCAGCAGGCGGAAGTAAATGCGTTTCCCATGTTCTTCGCTTTTAATAAACAGCAGTTTGCTGAAGGAATGCGCAAGCTGGGCCTGTCCTCCTCGGACACCCGCCAGATATGCAGCATTTTTGGAGGCGGCTACTGCCGTAAAAGCGATGTCGCAAAACTGAATGAAATGTTCACCCGACACCGAAAAGAGCTGGAAGATGCCATTGCTGGCGACAAAACCGGGCAAGGTTTTATCTGTGATATGTTCCTCCAGGAGTTGGAGAACCATGAGTACAGTTATACCGGCGATGTGCAGGAAACGCTTGATGCTTTGGGCATTACGGCCCAATATATGGAGGCTGTTCCGCAACTGCTGGATGGCCTGGCTCTGGCCTGTGAAAAGGCTATGCAGCACGATTGTTTCGACTGATCCAGAAAGAAACCATGCCCCATCGGGGCCTGAATCAACAGCCGCCGCAGCTCATATGCCGCCGGCGGGCTTTTCATTGACAGGAGGTGCAATCTTTGAATTTTCACGAAACGATATGCGGCCGCCGCTTTTTTGACGCCCAGCTGCCTCATCTCATCAAGGCTCTGGAACGCATTGCCGATGGCCTTACCCGACCCAAAATGTCTTTGCCGCATGGCATGACTATTGAGCCCAATTTCCTGCATGACCTCTATTACGGCGAGTACGAACCAAGTGTTTTTAAGGAGCAGGACAAAAAGCAGCAGGTACTTAACCACACAGTATCTGCGGCTGAGACCGCCCTGCGCGGGGAAATCTCCAAAACTCCTGTAGCTCTGGCAGCTTTCGAGGTGTACCAAACAGCCGCCGGTGAGCGCAACAGTGCTGTGATTGAACAGGCTTTTGAGTCTGGATACCGTACTGCCATGCAAATGCTTTTTGCTGGGCTGGTATCTGCTCCGCCGGAGGACCACGCCAATGGATGAACAGCGGCACAACGCTATAGAATTGCCAAAAGGATTATACGAGCCTGTGCTCCGGCAGCCGATGGAGTTAGACTTCCTGCTGGGGCAGGAACTCTCCCTTTGCTTTCATGATTTGGACGGCTCCCATGTGTTCAAGACCTGCTATGGCGATATCTGCAAAGCAGTCAACGCCTTACGGGACTATGCACGGCTGCTGGAGATGGCCTGTGAGCAATGGGACCTGACCGGTTTTCATCGTGCCCTTTATGAGTATCATGCGGAAAAAATGAGGGAAATTGCAGGCAAATTTCAGGCCGGCATCGGCTATGACTATGACGCTGCCATGGAAAAATGTCGCAGGAAAAAGAAGCGCAAGAAGAAGGAAGACGATTTTGGTGAGGATGCTCTTGTTCTGGCCTTTAAGCGGACAAGGCAGCCCGCCGAGCAGATGAAGGAGGCAGATGCTGATGACTCTCCCTGGGAAGAGGACGAAGACGAACAGGAAAGTGACGACTGATCACAACACGACCCGCCCCAGCGGGTATCGGGATCGCCAGTCTGGTAAGCTGCAAGCCTACCGCTCTTTTGCTGCCACTCATTTGCATGTGTATGAGCGGTGCCGCCATTTTCGTCGCGGATAACTGAACGATTTTTGATCTGTGGGGCTGGGGTATTGTACCCAGCCCCACCCCACAAAAAGGAGGGAGCAATGATGATTTATCATCAGCCTGGAGAAGAATTTTGGCATGAGGGTGTCTGCTACAAAGTCGGCGGACGCATTGTTGCCAATGAAGCGAGCGATTACGCAGGGCTCTTCGGAAATATCCTTGAAATTCGCACCGAGGATGACCGAGAGACGGACAACGACACGCCGGACATCTACTGCGCGTTTGACCCGCCGGTACTCTCTGCGGGCCGCCTTGCGCTGGAGCAGACCTTTTCACAGCTTTACCATGAGCAGAAACACATCGAGGATCTGGGCCTGGATATGGTCATTATGGGGCCTGAAATGATTGTTCCCCTTGAGCATCCGGCCCAGGTATATCCCGCAGGGACGCTCTATATAGTCGTCGTCCACTGGGCTACCGATGGGGAGTATGGTTCCTATGAAGCGATCTTCACGGAGCGCACCGATGCCCTACATCAATTTCACAATGACCTTCGGGAAGAATTTCTGGTTGGAAGTATTCCACGCTGGAAAGAAAACAGCCAATTCGTCGAAGAAGAGTCTGACAACAGCTATGAGTGCTATCTGGACGGCGAATACTGTGAGAACCATTTTTCGATTGCGCTGGAACAGCGGGCGCTGCCTCTTTCCCCTGCATTTTGCCGCAGCACGGCAGAATTGTACCGCGCAGAATGCCTGCGGGATGATTTCAGGGAGCATATTGAGAACCGTGACGATTTTCAAGAGCTCTCTGACACACAGAAAGAAGCACTACTGCGTTCTCCCGATTTGCCGCAGCGGATCACCAACCAGCTGGAACACAGCTGCGCCTACGGTGAGGCTTACTGGCAGGCGGTGTCCGATGTGGCACACACTCTGCTGAAAGAGATTCGCCAGCAATCCGCAGAACATAGCTCCTGCTGACGCTGTGACACATAAACCATAATAGAATGGAGGTTTCACTACATGGACGAAAAAGAAAAGAAATTGCGTGAAGACTTGGAATTCCATCTGGATACGCTCCGGCGCAACCTGGAGGCCGTTTCAATGGAAGATCTGAAAACAAAGTACGCAAAGCCCTTCAAGGATCTGAAGGACAGCATCTGCAAGACCGCCACCGCATACACCCAGTACATTTCCCTCGGTGGTATCCGCGTCAAGAGCCGCTACGGCGACGAGGCCGTGAAATACATAAATGAGGCAATCAAAGATACTCCCTACCTGAAAAAGATCTCCGAGGCCGCCTTTGAGCGACAGGACATGGATGAGATCGCGGCACTGGCAAGGCAGCTCCGTGAAGTAGTTTTGCAGAGCCTGCATGTGTTCAGCCTGCCGCTTTTCTGCCTGTATGTTCCTACGGAGTGTATGAATGACTACCACACTCCCCCGGAGATCTATAATGATGTCACTTCGCAGGTCTTGCGGAACGGGGAATGGCTGCTTGCGGAGCATATCCGCCCCGGCGAACTGATTCCTGTGCAGATCATTTATGAGGTGCCTGCGCCGTCTGAGGAAGCGGCATGAAGCGGCCGCAAAAATACTTGAGCAGCGAGGCTCACGGCTATTTGCGGGAGGCGGAGGCCTGCTCCCTGGTCCTCAAAGACCTGGAGCGCATATCCGCCAAACTGCAGCGGCGAATCGATAAAGAGGCCGCCGCAAGGCAGGCTGACTTTGAAGCCGCCATGCAGTACCACAGCGAGGCGGAAATTCAGGATGCTTACGGCTGGGAGTTCATCACCGAGGCACAGTATCATGCCTATTTAGATCTGTTCCGCCGTGGCAGAGAAGCGATAGAGGATCATCCTCCCACCATCTCCGAAATGGCGCTCTCCATTGTGCGGAAGGTCATTCGTGATTTAGAGGCGGACAAACGGGAATGTGAGTTTTCCGCTCTCACACCGGAGCAGCAGGTCGTGGAACTGCAGCGTGCAGAACGGGCCCGAAAGGAATGGAAGGCACATATTGCCCAACTGCGGGAAAAACAGGGCCGTGTACTCAAATCCGAGGATTTGGAGGCTTCACAGTCTTAGTTTTCCTGCGCCTGCCAATGGGCAGAGGCCATCACTACAAAGGGATCGGCAAACCGTACCGCTATGGTCTGCCGGGCCCTTTCTTTATAAAGGAGTAGAATATGAAGAAAAAACCATCTCACCCAATGCTGAGGAAATACACCGTAACGATTGAAGAACAGATCGTTCAGGAGTTTCCCGTGGAGGCTTATGACCTTTCCCATGCGCTGGAAACAGCCGAAGCTGCCTACAAGCAAGGGGGATTGGTGGTACAGCCCTCAGCACCGACTACCCGCCTGATCATGGCGCGACACAATAAGACTGGGAAAACGACCGGGTGGAGAGAATTTTAGCCATTACCACAAGGGAGAGATAAGCATGAACTTATGGCATGACAAGTCCTATATTGCGCCTTCAGGCCCGAACTGGGTCGAACGGGGCTACGCTATGTACGATGTTCATTCCGTGCGCTTTCAATTCGTCTATACGGAAGAACAGAAAGAAGCCAACCGCCGTGCGCATACAGTGTCTGATGAGGGCCAAGCCCTGGTTATGGCTGCTGAGGTACGAAATTCTATTATGGAGCCCGTTATGGACGCCATCGCCCAAAATTTCGTCTGCTATCAGTATGAGGATACCGAGCCGGCGCCTTTCGGGAGCTGTCAGTGGGATCTCTTCTTCTGGTGCAATGATTTCAGCAATACGCTCCACGGCTGTGGCCTGTCCGGACGGGATTATTCCTACTTTACATTGAACTTCAACGAGAACCAGACTGTGGAAAAGCGTGCCGAGGTCTGCTGGCGGCTGCTGCAATTTCTGGAACACCGCTGCCGGAAAAACCGCAATCTGGATGTTGCCGTCCAGTACAGCATCTGGTACGACCATGAGAAGATCGAAAAAGATGCTGACCGGATGAAATGTCTGCTGGCGGGCTGCAGCTGCACCTATGGCAGTAAGGACGGGAAATTCCTGTTTGATGATGGCATTTTCTGCTTCCGTCCCAAGTACGCCAAGCGGCAGCTCTATCGTGTTTCTGATTCCGAGGTTCTTGCCCTGTGCTGGAAACTAGGCCTGACAGACGATGCTGCTGATGGCAGCCCTCTCGCAACGGGGAGGCACAGCGCATGAAGTACAGAGAAATCTATGCCGCATTGGCAAAGCAAAGGATGGATGTCCCGGGGTTCCGCTTTTTTGAAAGCACAGTTGATGCGGCCTGATGATTGCATCAAAAGGGCAATGCCCCAATACCATTTTAGACTTCAAAGAAAACGGGGGGCGTTTTGTTTTGAATGCCTCCTCCACCCTGCCCTTACAGGCAGGCTTATCACGAGGACCGGCAGGCTGCTCTTTGCGGCCTGCTGGTCTTCGTTCCGGGGGAAATCATGAAACCAATACCATTTAACATGAAAGGAACGGAATATGCCCTGACTCTCAAAGTTTCCACCTATCCGGAAGGCAATCTTGCCATCAAGCTCTATCAGGAAAGCTTCGGCCAGTTGGTATTCTGGGACAGCCTCACGGTCAATCTGGGCGGCCTGTGTCCCAAAGATTGTGGATATATCAATATCAGGTCCGCTGGCAAACGCTTTTACGCCTGGATCAAGCGCAATAGCCTGGGGGAACGCACCGGACAGGTTCGATTGGAGGACGGCGTAGAATATGTGGAATACCTCTTCAATGCCAAAAAACTAAAAAAACTGGACCCAGAGGGTTATACCTACTACGAGCGGCGCTTGAAGGGAGAACTCGGCCGGCGATATGAGCGGCTATATCAGGCGCTTCGGCGGCTGGCAAACTACATTCCGGATTTCCACTACACCGATTACAGCGGGTGGCGCAGGCTACAAAATTCCAATGACGCGCCCCCACTGCGGGTCGAGGCCGAAGATCCGTCACATCACCGGCGCTTCACTTTTGAGCAGCGCGGAATCATCCTGCGGACTACGATCACAGACTGCGACACCAATCTTGCGCGGAGCAGTTTGTATCGCCGCCGGGAGGATATGGCCGCCGATCTGCTGGCGTTGTTTCAGGGCGAGCTGCCCGCTTCTATCCCCTGGTCCGAAGCCCGCCGCAGAGAAAGCGACGCAAGGCATGACCCGCCTCTTGCTCAGACATTCAAAGAAACAGCCGAAGCCCGCCAGAGGGCAGCAAAAAAGAAATCCAGAAGGAGGAGCACAAAATCATGAAAATTAAATTATATCCCAAGGACTTGTTAGAAGCTGCCTGGCATAAGGATAAAAAGCTGTACGCAGACGGCGATGCCGCAGAGCCGCCCCAATGCCTACGGTGCGGCGCCCCTCTGGCGGCCCACCTGATGGTCAATGCCCTCAGCCGCTATGCGGATGTGCAGATCTGTGAAGCCTGCGGCATGGATGAGGCCCTTCGGGATGCCACCCATGCTCCTTTGCCCCTCACAGAATGGGATGCAGTGAAGCGCGACAGACTCCCGGTACCCGCAAAAGGGCGTGTCTGCTATCTGAAGGCCTCCTGCACCTTTGAGGAAGTATTCCAGCACACCGATACGCCGCCCACGCAGCTCACCGGCCGGCCTGTCAGCGAGATTGTTTACTCCCGCTCGGATTATGACGGCTATCGGTGGTGGACAACCTGGCACGATGGACCTGGGAAAAAGGCAGCGCCGGAGCTGGTGAAGGAGATCGACGATTTCCAGAATGCCCTGTTCAAGCTGCCTGCCTTCAAAACGCTGAATACTATGCGGCGGTTCTGCAGGTACGCGCAGGCCACCAGCGAGGCGACAGAGTTCAACCTTTATTCCGAAACCGACCACCTGTATATCTGGATTCGGATGGTTACCCGGTCCCGGGATTACAATGTCTATGTTCACTATTACGATAAGGCGGCTGTTGGAGGTAAGTAATGCGGCTGAAATACTACGATAAGCATGGTACAGAAATTCAAGCCGGAATGCTGCTGCATCATGATGACGGCGCTATCGAGCGCGTTCTGGAGGGCGTCAATAGCAACGGAGACATCACGCTTGGCTTTGAGGCATCTGCCTCTGAAATTTATCCGCTGAGTGAGTTCAATTTGAGAGAATGGGAAATTGCGGCAGCGTGATTTTGCCGCAGCGAGGCCGCAGGTTGGGGATTTCCCAGCCTGCGGCTGTTATTCTTGAAGACTTTATACAGCTACCATAAATTCATAATCATAACCCATAGACACCATTCTCTCTTCCTTGTGTTATTCGAGAAAACGAATTATAATACCATTAACAGGAGCTTGTTCTATGGACTATATGACTTTAAAAGAAGCCAGCAATAAATGGGGTGTGACCCCTCGTTGGATCAATTACTATTGTTCCTCCGGCCGTATTCCCGGCGCTGTAAAAATGGGAACCGTCTGGCTGATACCTAAAGATTCTCAGAAGCCTGCCGACCAAAGATTCAAAAGTGCGCGCAGTAAGGAAGGTGAAACCAAGTGAAGCATATTTTCTTTGTTGAAGATGATTTAAGCTTAATCAATGGCCTGTCCTTCGCAATCAAGAAGCAAGGCTATGAATTGACGGTTGCCCGCACCAGTTTGGAGGCCGAGCAACTGTGGGCGGATGGCAGCTATGATTTGGTGATTTTGGATGTGACATTGCCGGACGGATCAGGCTTTGACCTGTGCCGGAAAATCCGGGCATCCTCCAAAGTGCCGATCATGTTTTTGACGGCTGCCGACGAAGAAACGGATATTATCATGGGTCTTGACATTGGCGGCGATGACTATATGACAAAACCATTCAAACTGGCTGTGTTCCTTTCCAGAATCAATGCCTTGCTGCGGCGTAGTGAAAACTTTAATCAGGAACAGGCTGAGACAGAGCTGCAATCCAATGGTATACAGATTCAGCTTCTCAAGCAAAAGGTTATTAAAAACGGGACACCGATTGACTTAACAGCCAGCGAATATAAGTTACTGTGCCTGTTTATGGAAAACCCGAACATCATTCTTTCTCCAGAGCAAATTCTGAGCAAGCTCTGGGATTGTGATGAGAAATACATTGATAACAATACTCTGACTGTGTATATCCGGCGACTCCGAACAAAAGTAGAAGATAACCCTGCCGATCCTCAAAAGATTGTGACGGTCCGACGTATGGGGTATAAATGGAACACAACGGGATGAGGTGAGCCATGAAAATACTGGTCAATCGAAAAATTAAACGGCTCTTTCTGTGTGTGTTGCTATCGGTGGCAGTGTTCACCGCAGCTTCCGTTCTCACAATTTGCCTGGGACTGAATAACGCGGCCCTTTATGTGGCAATCGCTGCCCTGTTGATGGCGCTCATTATTTGCGCTGTCCTGTATTGGTATTTTCGAGATCAAAGCAAAACCATGAATGAAGCTATCGAACAAATCCGGGAATACATATCCGGGAACCGGAATGCCCGTATTGAGTGTGACGATGAGGGCGACCTGTACCGTCTGTTCCACGAAGTCAATTCTCTGGTCACGATTTTGAACGCTCATGCAGAGAACGAAGGGCGCGCCAAAGCCTTTATGAAGGATACCATCTCAGACATTTCCCATCAGCTAAAAACACCGCTGGCTGCCCTCAACATTTATAATGGCTTGATGCAGCAGGAGGTAAACGACAGCCCGGAGTTGAAGGAATTTACTTCCCTCTCTGAACAGGAATTGGATCGGATTGAGAACCTCGTTCAAAACTTATTAAAAATCACAAAATTGGACGCAGGAACAATCACATTGGAAAAAGCCCCCCAAAATGTTGCGGATATGATGGGATATATTGAAAGGCACTTCGCTTACCAGGCACAGCAGCAGGGAAAAACTCTTATTCTTTCAGGGGATGAGGAAGTCACCCTTGTTTGCGACCAGACCTGGCTGATCGAAGCAGTCAGCAATATCGTAAAAAACGCTTTTGACCACACAAAAACAGGAGCCACTATCCGTATTACATGGCGTGCTTTCGCTTCTGTTGTGCAGATTATCATAAGCGATGATGGCAGCGGTATCCACCCGGAGGATCTGCCTCATATTTTTAAGCGGTTTTACCGCAGCCGTTTTTCAAAAGATACCCAGGGAATTGGTCTGGGATTGCCATTGGCCAAAGCGATTATAGAAGATCATAACGGAACGATTGAGGTGAATAGCACGTTAGGTGTGGGAACCACCTTTACCATCAATTTTCTGAATCCTACAAAATTGTAGGATTCCTGTCATAATGCAGTAGGGTTGACGTGCTACTCTTTCTATACCAAAACAGAAAGAGGTGTTACACGATATGGATTTGTTAGAGGTTAAGAATATCTCCAAAACATACGGGACCGGCGAGGCTACGGTTCATGCTTTGAAAGACGCCACCTTCTCCGTCCCCAAAGGTGAGTTTGTTGCAGTTGTCGGTGAGTCTGGTTCCGGCAAAAGTACGCTGCTGAATATGATCGGCGCACTGGACACTCCCACTTCCGGCAAAGTGTTCATCGACAGCAAAGACATTTTCTCAATGAAGGAACGCAACCTGACGGTATTCCGCCGCCGGAACATCGGTTTCATCTTCCAGAGCTTTAACCTGATCCCGGAACTGACGGTAGAACAGAATATCATCTTTCCGGTGCTGCTGGATTACCAGAAGCCCAACAAAAAGTATCTGGAAGAACTGTTGACGGTGCTGGGCCTGAAAGAACGCCGTACTCACCTGCCCAGCCAGCTTTCCGGCGGCCAGCAACAGCGTGTGGCGATAGGCCGCGCTCTGATTACCCGTCCGGCCCTGATTCTGGCCGACGAGCCGACCGGCAACCTGGACACCCAAAATACCAGTGAGGTCATCGCTCTGCTGAAAGAAGCCTCCAGGCTGTATGAGCAGACCATCGTTATGATTACCCATAGTCAGAGTATCGCCCAGACCGCTGACCGCATTTTGCAGGTATCAGATGGTGTGGTGACGGATTTTGGGAGGTGCCGGGAATGAGAAGTTATTTGAGCCTGATCCCCATCTCTGCAAAGGTTCACCGGCGGCAAAACCGCATGACGCTGCTCTGCATCATTTTCGCCGTGTTTATGGTCACAGCTATTTTCAGCATGGCGGAAATGGGCGCTCGGATTGAACAATCCAGGCTGTCAGATAAACATGGTGATTTTTCGCTCGTTGACAGTCTGGTGGACACTGTAATGGGACAGACGCTGATGGTTACGGCGGTTGTAATGTTTCTGCTGGTTCTGATTGCCGGGGTACTGATGATCTCCAGCAGCATGAACAGCAGTGTGGCGCAGCGCACTCAGTTCTTTGGCATGATGCGCTGCATCGGCATGAGTAAGCAGCAGATTATCCGCTTTGTCCGTCTGGAAGCCCTAAACTGGTGCAAAACCGCCGTTCCCATTGGCCTTGTCTTGGGAATTTTGGCTTCCTGGGTATTATGCGCTGTCTTACGATTTCTTGTCGGGGAAGAATTCTCCAACATTCCGCTGTTTGGTATCAGCGGCATTGGAATTGTCAGTGGTATTTTGGTTGGTGTGATTAGCGTCCTGTTGGCAGCGAGGACGCCAGCCAAACACGCGGCAAAGGTTTCTCCCGTTGCGGCGGTTACTGGAAATTCTGAAAAGGTAAAAACGGGTCACCACGCCGTCCATACAGGCTTTCTCAGGATTGAAACAACGCTGGGGGTTCATCATGCTGTGGCCGCAAAGAAGAACCTGTTTTTAATGATTAGCTCCTTTGCCCTGAGTATTATTCTGTTTTTGAGCTTTTCTGTCCTGATTGATTTTGTCGATCACCTGATGCCGCAATCGGCTGCCACCTCTGATATTGACATTTCAAGCAGCGATGGGGCTAATTCTATTGACAGCGATCTGGTGCAGACACTTACAAATATGGAAGGTGTCAAACAGGTTTACGGACGCAGAAGCAGCTTCGACGTGGCTGCCGGACTGGATGGTGACGCAACCCTTTCCAGCACTGTGGATTTGGTTTCCTTTGACGATTTTGACCTGAAAGCTCTCCAAAAAGACGGTACGCTCCACTGGGGCAGCGACTTATCAAAGGTTTATGGCAATAGCGGCTATGTCCTTGCCACTTGGGATCAGAACAGTTCCTGGGCCGTAGGAGATACCATCCTTATAGGGAACGAGCAACTCACGATTGCCGGGCTGTTGAAATATGACCCATTCAGCGGGGATGGCCTCACCGGTGGGAAGATCACGCTGATTACATCTGGCGAGACATTTACCCGGCTGACTGGTATCACCAACTATTCGCTGATTATGATTCAGACAACTTCCGGTGTAACGGATGAGGGCGTGGCCGCAATCCGCCAGATTGTGGAGGAAAACGGCTATACCATGAACGATAAGCGGGACCAGCGTACATCCGGCACTTATTTTGCCTTTGTTGCCTGTGTCTACGCTTTCCTTGGCATTATTACGCTGGTGACGGTGCTGAACATCGTGAATAGCATCTCCATGAGCGTATCGGCCCGCATCAAACAGTATGGTTCCATGCGGGCGGTAGGCATGGATGGACGCCAGCTCTCCAAAATGATTCTGGCAGAAGCATTTACCTATGCCTTTTGGGGTTGCATTGTCGGCTGCGCGATTGGCCTGCCTTTCAGTAAAGTAATATACGATTTCCTTATCACGGATCACTTTCCCTATGCGTCCTGGAGCCTGCCTATCGGGTCGCTGGCCGTCATCGTCCTGTTTGTCATTGTCGCAGCAGTGCTCGCCGCCTATTCACCGGCAAAACGGATGCGAACAATCTCGGTGACGGAAACCATCAACGAACTGTAACGGCAATAATGAGTCGATACAAACATAGGGAAAAACGCGCCATGAGAACATTCAGGAAAACCATTGTGCGGCTGTTGCTTCTTGTAGTAGCCGCAGCGGTTATGGCAGGTTGTGTGTTGATTGGCCGTGGCTACCAGATGTATCAGGCGGCACTGACCCAGCAAAGTCTTGAAAGCAAAGTAGAGGAAATTCAGTCAGATCCGAGGTATACGGAATTATCAGAACTTCCTGAAATGTATCTGAATGCTGTTGTGGCTGTTGAGGATCATCGTTTTGAACAGCATTTTGGAATTGACCTGATTGCTATAGGCCGGGCCGCATGGAACAATCTGACCACCTGGAGCCTGCGGGAAGGCGGCAGCACAATTACGCAGCAGCTTGCCAAAAATATGTATTTCACGCAGGAAAAGAGTTTTATTCGCAAGATAGCAGAAATGTTTATGGCATTCCGGCTGGAACGCACTTACACGAAAGATGAAATTCTGGAGTTGTATGTCAATTCCATCTATTTTGGGGATGGCTATTACGGCATTGGTGACGCCTGTGAAGGTTATTTGAATAAAGCTCCCATTGAGATGACGGATTATGAGTGTACCCTAATGGCGGGGATTCCCAATGCGCCCTCTGTGTACTCCTTAACAGAAAATCCTGCTTTGGCGGAGCAGCGGCAGAAATATGTAGTCAAGCAAATGGTAAAATACGATTATATTACTGAAGATCAGGCACAGACAATTACAAAATAAATAGGAGCATACCTAAAGGCAACGGCTTTGATGAAACCATCAAGGCCGCTGTTCTTTTAACTGCAATTCCTACAAAATTGTAGGGTTCCTGTCATAATGCAGTAGGGTTGACGTGCTATTCTTTCTGTATCAAAACAGAAAGAGGTGTTACACGATATGGATTTGTTAGAAGTTAAAAATATCTCCAAAACATATGGGACTGGCGAGGCTACGGTCCACGCTTTGAAAAAGGCGACATTCTCTGTCCCAAAAGGTGAGTTTGTTGCGATTGTCGGGGAGTCTGGCTCCGGTAAAAGTACGCTCCTGAATATGATCGGCGCGCTGGACACCCCCACTTCGGGAAAGGTGTTCATCGACGGCAAGGATATTTTCTCGATGAAGGAACGCAATCTGACAGTATTCCGCCGCCGAAACATCGGTTTTATCTTTCAGAGTTTCAACCTGATTCCGGAACTGACGGTGGAGCAGAATATCATCTTCCCGGTGTTGCTGGATTACCAGAAGCCCAATAAGAAATACCTGGAAGAACTTCTGACGGTGCTGGGACTAAAAGAACGCCGCCGCCATCTGCCCAGCCAGCTTTCCGGCGGCCAGCAACAGCGTGTGGCGATAGGCCGCGCACTGATTACCCGCCCGGCCCTGATTTTGGCTGACGAGCCGACCGGCAACCTGGATACTCAAAATACCAGTGAAGTGATTGCTCTGCTAAAAGAGGCTTCTCATCTGTATGAGCAGACCATCGTAATGATTACGCACAGCCAAAGTATCGCCCAGACCGCTGACCGTATCCTGCGGGTGTCAGACGGTGTGGTGACTGATTTTGGGAGGTGCAAGGAATGAAAAGCTATCTGAGCCTGATCCCAATTTCCGCGAAGGTACGGAAACGTCAAAATCGGATGATGATTCTTTGCATCATCATTTCCGTTCTGCTTGTAACTACAATCTTTAGTGCTGCAGATATGATTATCCGAGGTGAAACAGTTACTATGCAGGCTAAGCATGGTAGCTGGCATATCCAGGTGAACAATATTTCAGATGAGATTGCTGAAGAAATCAACAACCGTCCCGATGTCACCGCCGTTGGATGGTCAGCGGTATTTAATGAGGACGCCGACCAGCCCTATACCATAGGTGAGCGGAAAGCAACACTATACGGTACGGATGAAACCTATCTGGCGCAGTTGGCCGATGGTATGGAGGAAGGCACTTTCCCTCAGAGTGACCAGGAAGTGGTACTCAGTTCAAATGCTAAACTCGCACTGGATGTGCAGTTAGGCGATCCTGTGACAGTTCAAACACCGGCAGGAAATGTAGATTTTACCATATCCGGCTTTGGTTCAGACGATCAGGAGTATTACGAAGGACAGACATTCTTGGTTGCTGTTTATATGACAAAGGATGCCTTCGTATCACTGATGAACGAAAATGGTGTTTCAGACTATGCCCCTGCTTGCTATGTGCAATTTCAAAGCGCGGCAAAAGCCGCCGATGCTATCACTGAAATTCAAGTACAGTACAATTTGCCAGAGGGCAGTATTCGTGAAAACACCGCTATTATGGGACTTGCCGGACAAAGCAGCAACGATTCCATGCAAAACATCTACGGATTGGCGGCCATTCTGTTTATCATGGTTCTGTTAGCCGGGGTGCTGATGATTTCCGGCAGCATGAACAGCCAGGTGGCTCAGCGAACGAAGTTCTTTGGCATGATGCGCTGCATCGGTGCAAGCCGTAAACAGGTGATTCGATTTGTAAGACTGGAGGCGCTTAACTGGTGCAAAACGGCAATCCCGATTGGCCTTATCGTAGGTACAGTTATCACATGGGCCGTATGTGCGTTGCTTCGCTACGGAATTGGCGGTGAATTTGCGGGTACTCCGGTCTTTGCACTCAGCCCGATTGGACTGATAAGCGGAGCAGTGGTGGGCCTTGTGACAGTTCTGCTGGCGGCGCAGGCTCCCGCAAAACGTGCGGCAAAGGTATCTCCAATGGCAGCCGTTTCCGGCAACAGCGAGACGCTCCCTGCGACACGCCATACGACGAGATTGCTATTTGGAAAGGTCGAATGGACATTAGGTGTTCATCATGCAACTGCTTCTAAGAAAAACTGGTTCCTTATGACGGCCAGCTTTTCTCTGAGTATCATCCTGTTTCTTTGCTTCTCTGTGGGACTGGATTTTGCTCGTGAATTGGTGCCGTCCCTGCGATCCTGGCAGCCGGATGTTACTTTGAACGGGTATGCAAATGCCCTTCTGCTGGAACCGGATCTGTTGAATGAAATTCAGGAAATTCCCCATGTGGAAGATGCCTTTGGTACTGCATACCTCGAAAATGTCCCTGCCACATCCTCAAGAGAAGGGATCGACCATGTTAATCTCATGTCTTATACAGACTATTTGCTGGATAGCGCAGCAGATAGTGTGGTTGAAGGCGATTTGTCTGCCATCTACGGGAACAACAGACAGGTTATGACGATCAGCAATAAAGACAATCCTTTACAGGTTGGGGATACGATTCAGATTGATGGTAAGGAAGTTACCATTACCTGCGCTGTTTCTGATGGCGTATATTCCAGTGAATACAGTGTAATCTGTTCTCCCGAAACCTTTGAATGGCTGACAGGAGAAACAAATTACAGTTTGGTTGGCATACAACTGGACGCCGATGCAGACGATGAAACAATCCAGCAAATCAACAATCTGGTTGGTAGCGATGTCATTTTTGATGATTTGCGGCAAGGCAATCAGGAAGATGCGGCAACTTACTTGGCTGCGCAGTTCGTACTATACAGTTTTCTTGCAATTATCGCTATGATTACGCTGTTCAATATCATCAATAGCATTTCGATGAGTGTGACAGCCCGTATCAAGCAATATGGAGCAATGCGAGCGGTTGGAATGGATGGCGGCCAGCTTGCGCGTATGATTACAGCAGAATCCCTCACTTATGCGATTTCTGGTCTTGTAGTGGGTTGCGTAGCCGGATTGCTTTTGAGTCGATATTTACACATCATGTTGCTTACGAGATATTTTGGTACAACTTGGAGTTTGCCAGTACCGCTGCTCTGTATTATCTTCCTGTTTGATTTTGCGGCTGCTTTCCTGGCAGCTTACGCACCATCAAAACGGATACGCAATATGGCGATCACAGAAACGATCAACGAGTTGTAAATAGTATTCATCTATCTGCCGGGCGACGGCAAAAGAAAAAAGCCGTCGTTCAGCAGCCCTTTCTCGTGCCTTATTCGATCACGGCGGCTCACAAGGAGGCGTCAGGATGGAAAAGACCATCATTATTCGAATAACGAATCCAACAAAGGCACAAGATGCCTTGCTTCAGCGGCTCATGCGGGCATTTGGGGCAGAGCATATTGAGGTTCAAGAAAACACTGCTTTTACTTTATTGTCTGGAAATTTGCAAATCGACCCGCAGCGCAGGCTGGTGTGGCAGGCCGGCCAGACGGTGGACCTGACTCCGATGGAGTTTGATATTCTACTCCTGCTGGCCCGCCGGCCAGGGCAGGTGTTCACCGCCCGCCAAATCTATGAGGCCGTCGCTGCGGACTCCTTTGACGCCAGTTGGACGGGGATCTCCAGCATGATCTACAAGCTCCGGCGCAAGCTGGGGACTGGCATCATAGAAACAGTGCGGGGCCACGGCTACAAATTCGTTGCCCCAGGCACCTCACCAAAATGAAGCAAGCGCACAACGGATCTTCTTCCGCTGTGCGCATCTTTTATTCCTCACGCCGGTAATGCGGCTCCGGCACATAGGGTTGTTCTATTTTATCACAGATTGTAAGTCATATTATTGTTTTCAAAAAAGTTTTGGCGAAAAAATTCATGGTATATACAGTCCATATGTGGCAATTATATTGCAAAACTATAATCCCCATACATACCGAATCATATCGTTAATTAGCTGATCTAAAAAAATCTCTGCTGTTTCAGGATTTAACAATGACTTATGTACTTCTACAATGGCTATTGCTTTCATATAGTTTGCGAAAATACGCCAGTCTACTTCCTCTGATTTGTTCGGTATAAAACTCAACAACCAGTTAGTTGTTTTTTCATCATTTTCAACATTCAAGAGATATTCTTCCGGCCACGACGCTTGTAATAAGGTGATTTCCTCTTGAGTCATATAAGAAAATACATTCACACTATTATGAAACATATTTTTGACATAATTTTTGAAAGCCGATTGGTTTAAATGTCCTTCCGAGTCCAACGCATCAAGTAATGCTTGTTTCTCCTTGTCGCGCTCGTAAATCATAAGCTCATAGACAAAGTCCTCTTTACTCTTAAAAAAGCGGTAAAAAGTTCCCTTGGCAATAGCACACTTCTTTGTAATATCATCAATAGTCATCTTACGATAGCCGAATTGCTTGAGTAATTCAAAACCTGTTATGAGAAGTTGCTCGCGCAACTTCTCTTTTTGCTGTTCAGAAAAAATCGCAGGCATATATCTTCCTCCTTCTCAAAATGAACATACGCACTGTTTTGGTCATTAAAATATTATCAGAAAAGGAGCCGCCTTGTCAAACAGATTCTCTCTCCGCTTACCCTACTTGACATCAAGGTTAGTTTGTGCTAATCTATGAAATGACCGTTATTATAAAAATAGTCATTTAGTTCTTCGGCGTGAATGAAGAATAGAAAAGGAGGACACACATGGAGAAAAATAAACCGAATCCGATTGCAGAAGTGTTTTCCTATGCACACGACAAAAAGCTGATTGGACTTTCTGTCTTTCTCGCTGTGATTGCTGTGCTTAGTGGATTACTTCCATATTTTGCGGCCAGCTATCTTGTCATTGGTTTAATCAATAAGACCTTGACAATAGATCTTGTGCTGCTCTGGGGGATTCTTGCGATTGGTGGATACCTATTGAAAACAATCTGCCTGACATTTTCGTCTGTTTGCTCCCACAAAATGGGCTATGCAGTTATGGCAGAAATCCGCACGATGCTGACCCAAAAGCTCCTTCGCTTGTCAATGGGAAAGGCAACACAACGCAATGCTGGCGAGTATAAAGAAATTCTTATGGATGAAGTCGAACATTTGGAATACCCTCTGGCACATATGCTCCCGGAGCTGACTTCCCATATTCTTGGCTTTATAGTTGTCGTCATTTATATGTTTACCGTAAGCTGGCAGCTTTCCCTGGCCTCTCTCGGAACCTTGGTTCTTGGTTTTCTCATTTATGGGATGATGATGGCTGGAAAAAACGTGATGGGAATGTTCCAGAAATACACAAAAGACAGCGAAACAATGGCGGGGACAATGGTGGAATATGTGAATGGAATGGAGGTCATAAAAGCCTTTGGCCGTACAGCATCTTCTATGGAGAAATTTTCTTCTGCTGTTAAGGCGTTCCGGGATTCTATGATTGCCTGGTTTAAGCATTGCCATCCATTTCTTGCTGGATTCTATGTGGTTACACCAAACAGCTTAATGTTGGTACTCCCTATTGGAATATTGCTTTTAGCGGCAGGAAGCATTACTTTGGAGCATTTCATCCTTTGTATGTTTTTGGCCTTTGGCGTGGCACAACCCCTAATCAAAATAATGGAATTTGCTGACCACATTATGGCGATCACAACCACAATGGGAAAAGTAGACGAAATTATGGGGATGGAAGAATTACCGCAAGGCGTATCTGTCCTCCCCGGCGCTGATGTTCTTAATATGAGTCATGTATCTTTTGGATACGGAGATACTGAGGTGCTGCACGATGTCAGCTTTGAAGTGCATAAAGGGCAGAAAGTCGCATTTGTGGGGCCTTCCGGCTCTGGAAAATCGACAATAGCAAAACTGCTGGTACGGTTCTATGATCCCGATGCAGGCGGTATTCAAATCAATGGCATAGATATACGGAATGTCCCCCTGGATGATCTGATGTCTAATATCAGCTTTGTTACACAGGATAATTTCCTTTTTGATACGAGTATCAAAGAAAATATTCGTATGGGTAATATAACGGCTACAGACGAAGATGTAATCAATGCGGCAAAACAGGCCGGATGCCATGAGTTTATCGCTTCGCTTTCGGAAGGCTATGAAACTGCTGCCGGAAATGCCGGGAATAAACTTTCCGGCGGTCAAAAGCAGCGGATTGCCATAGCAAGGGCTATCTTAAAGGATGCTCCTATTGTCATTCTTGATGAAGCGAGCGCCTTTATGGACCCGGAAAATGAAGATCGGGTTCAAAAATCTATTGAGGCGCTGACTGAGAAAAAGACATTGATTATGATTGCTCATCGGCTGCACACAGTCATTCACTGTGACTGTATTTTTGTCGTGGATGATGGACATATCATTGCCTGTGGAACCCATGATGAGCTTCTGAAAAATTGTATGGTTTACCAGACCCTTTGGGAAAAAAATCAGGAGGAAGGGGTGAGCGTATGAGACAGTTACTTCACGAATTTTTACTGCTCTGCGGTTCAAAAGGAAAACGAGTCAAGCAAAGCGTTTTCTTTGGCTTTTTTGATGGCATATTTGAAGCCATGCCTTTCTGTGCAGTATTTTACCTTTTTTATCATTTGGAACAACTAAGTTGGAACGCCTCTTTCCTGACACTTTCGGATGCGGGAATTGTTGCTGCAATTTTCCTCGTTGGAGTGATCGGACGCTGGATTATGAAGTTCTGCATTTATAGATTTCAGAGCGTTGCCAGCTATGAAGCGATTGCAGATGCAAGGTTAGCGGTGGGGGATCATCTCAAACAGGCACCAATGGGCTTTTTTAATTCAGAAACCATTGGAAATACTGTGACCACTCTGACCGATGATATGCACTATATAGAGCAAAATGCCGCGAACATCTTGGAAAAGACCATCAATGGATGTATCAATGTTTTTGTTATGACCCTTGGGGTATTTGTTTTTGATTGGCGTTTAGGGCTGATTTTCCTAATGGGAGCTATTCTTTCTCTGGCAATTATTTCATCTATGCAGAAAGCGGGAATTTCTGTTGCTGCAAAGGCAAAGGAAAGCCAAAATGCTGCCAATGGAAAAGTTGTAGAATATCTTCACGGACTATCCATCTACAAGCTGTTTCCGGGTTCAAGACAACAGAGTGTGAATATCGAGAAGGTCTTTGGGGATTTGCGCGATGCTTCTTTTAATATGGAAAAGACCTTTATACGCAAGAATTTATCATACACACTGGTGATTCGTCTGTCCTGCGGCATTATTACGATTCTTACAGCCCTTCTTGCTTTTGGTGGGCAGATGGGAATTGCAAAGGCAGCGGTACTTCTTATTGCCACTTTTGTACTCTATCAACCGCTGGAAAATTTGGGGAATATCAGCGCAATGGTGCGTATGATGGAGGTATCGCTGAAAAGGATCGAGAAGATGAAAAAGATGCCGGTTATGGAAGGAGAAAATCAAACGCCGCTTCAATATGACATTCGATTTGAAAATGTTTCCTTCCAATATGAGCAAAATCAAAGCGATGTGATCCATGATGTTTCTTTCTATATCCCCGAAAAAGAAATGACTGCTATTGTAGGCCCATCAGGATGCGGAAAAACGACATTGACACGGCTGATGGCCCGGTTTTGGGATGTAGGCTCCGGGTGTGTTTCCATCGGTGGAATTGATGTTCGGAAAATTCAACCCGAACAGCTTTACTCCTATTTCAGCATCGTATTCCAGAATGTTTTTCTGTTTCATGATACGATTGAAAACAATATAAAGTTTGGAAATCCTGCCGCAACTCACGAAGAAGTTATTGCAGCGGCAAAGAAAGCCTGTTGTCATGATTTTATCCAGTCCTTGCCGGATGGTTATGCAACGATGGTAGAAGAAAACGGAGGCAATTTATCTGGAGGCGAAAAACAGCGGATCTCCATAGCCAGAGCCATTTTGAAAGACGCTCCTATTATTCTCCTGGATGAAGCAACTTCCAGCGTTGATCCAGAAAATGAATGGATGCTTCAGCAGGCAATTCAAGAACTCACTGCGGGCAAAACTGTAGTTATGATTGCCCACAAAATCAAAACCATAATGAATGCGGGGCAAATCATCGTTATGGATAACGGCAGAGTGCATGGAATAGGAACCCATGAGGTGTTATTACAATCCGACGAGATTTACCGGACTTTTTGGGATGCAAGAAGAACAGCATCTCAATGGAAAATTTGAAAGGAGAACTTCAAACCATGAACAACAAATTGCAGGGAAAAGATTTAATTACTATTGGTATTTACACAGCTTTATACATAGTTGCCATCTTTGTGGCGAGTGTGGCAAATGTCACTCCGCTGACCTTTATGTTCTATCCCGCTATTTCTTCTTTGTTGGGCGCAGTATTTTTCGTTATGCTGGCAACAAAGGTACAGAAATTCGGCGCAGTCATTATTTGGGGTGTGATTGTGGGATTGCTTTACTTGGTACTTGGCATGGCCTTAACACTTCCGTTTTTTGTGGTTGCGGCTATTATTGCGCAGGTCATCCTTTCAAAAAGCGGGTATAAGAGTATGAAAGCAATCACGGGTTCCTATATTTTGATTTCTGTCTTTTCAATTGGTGGATACGCACAGCTTTTCCTGTTCACGGATCAGTATTTGGAAGAAGCTGCCCGCCGTGGGTTGTCTGACGCTTTTGTAAGCGGGCTGGAAAGCTATTCTACAATAGGGTTCCTGTTAATTATGATTGTCGTTACCGCAATCTGCGCGCTTTTAGGGTGCTTGTTTGCAAAGACGGTTCTGAAAAATCATCTGTTAAAAGCCGGGGTTCTTTAAAATGAAATCTCGTCGGATTGATGTAAGAACAAAATTATTCTTGATTTTGTATTCAGCAGTCATGGTGTTCCTATTCTATTCGACTCTGCTGGAAACCGCACTGGTGCTTTTAACCTTTGCTCTGCAATTCTATTTAAAAAAGAGTAGAACCAGCGTAAAATTGCTTATCGTTTATTTTGTATTTGTGGTATTGCAGTACAGCTTACTTCCGGCGCTTCCACAGTCATTGGTGACTGTCGTTTCAATGTTCGTGGTTTCGTTCCGAAGGCTATTTCCTTGTGCGATGGCCGGGATTCTTCTGATTCAGACAACACAGGTATCTGATCTAATGTCCGGCCTCTATCGCCTAAAACTGCCAAAACAGATTGTTATCCCGTTGGCTGTGACACTTAGGTACATCCCGGCTATCAATGAGGAATGGCATAATATCAATGATGCTATGCGGATTCGAAGTTTTCACGCTCCCGGTCACAACATTATAAAGCGAGTACAGAAAAAGATAGAGTGTTACTATGTGCCTTTGCTGGTATCGGCTTCTCAAATTGCCGAGGAGTTATCCGCAGCGGCGGTTACTCGTGGAATTGAAAACCCAGCACCACGCACAATTCTGCACCGCACTAAGTTCCGCCTTTTGGATTGGGGCATTTTTCTCTTTCTTATAGCACTGCTGGGGCTTGTCTTGTGGCAGCAAACTGTAGCAGGAGGTATGGCATGATTGAATTAAAGGATGTTTCCTTTCAATATGAAAACAGCGATAAAGAGAGCGTTTCTCACATCAATATTTCTGTGGATAAGGGAGAGTGTATTCTTCTATGCGGCAAAAGTGGATGTGGAAAAACAACAGTGACAAAGCTGATCAATGGGTTAATCCCTCATATGGCAAGCGGAAAAAAAGAAGGTTCTGCATACATAAAAGGTGTGTCTGTGGATGAAATCCCTATGTATCAGCTTTCAAAAACGGTGGGTTCTGTATTTCAAAATCCGAAATCCCAGTTTTTTAACCTTGATACAGACAGCGAATTAACCTTTGCTGTAGAAAATCAAGGGCTATCTGAAGATGAAATAAATCAAAGGCTTGAGGAAGTTACGGAGAGCCTAAAAATAGGCCATTTGCGGAACCGGAGTATTTTTGAACTTTCCGGCGGCGAAAAGCAACTCATTGCGGTTGCTTCTGTCTGCATATCCAGACCGGAAATACTGGTGCTGGATGAACCCACGGCTAATCTCGACCTACAAGCCATTCATATTCTGAAAAATATGCTGATTCAGTTAAAGGCTGCTGGGATAACCATTATAATTGCTGAACATCGGTTATCTTACCTATTCGGCATTGTTGATCGGGTTTTATATATGTCGGAAGGTAAAATTGAAAAAGAATATACAGGCACAGAGTTTTTTCGGCTCTCTGATTCAGAGCGAATCCGTATGGGATTGCGGCGTTTACAGGAAAGAGAAAACTCCCACCGAAGTACCACTTATCATACAAAGCAACGAGCAATTAAGATTGATAATGTTTCTTTGAGATACGGGAAAAAGCGGATTTTGAACAATCTTTCATTCACGGCATTTAAGGGGGATATTATTGGAATTGTCGGAAAAAACGGCGTAGGAAAATCAACCTTTTGCCGTTCCGTATGCGGCCTTCATCCACTCTCCACTGGTAGTATTCAAATAGAGGGCGGCTATACAAGCGAAAAAGAACGCCGAAACCTAAGTTATATCGTTATGCAGGATGTAAACCATCAACTATTTGGTGACAGTGTTATGGAAGAAATGACGATCAGTCAGGATCATCCAGACATGGAAAAAGCAAATGAATTGCTGAGGGAATTTGCTTTGGAGGACTATAAAGATCATCACCCATTGGCTTTATCAGGAGGGCAAAAGCAACGCCTCGCTATTGCAGTTAGTCTGATGCTGCATAAACAAATATATTTGTTTGACGAGCCAAGTAGCGGGTTGGACTATCAATCCATGTGCGCCATACGTGACCAGATTGCAGAATTATCGGATAATGGCAGCACCATTTTTCTTATCACTCACGATATGGAGCTACTCGATTCTTTATGTAATCGGTGTCTATTTCTTGAAAAAGACAAAATTATTGAACTGTTTCCTGATAGGCGAAACCTGAGTACAATTATTGAAGATTTGCTTTGTTAATAATCTGCACAGGGAAAAGATTAAACTGAATATTTTAAACTATCCTGCCCCGTCTGACGGGGAAAGAAAAAAACCGTTGCTGGGGCAGGCAGTTTCGTGCGCTCATTTTGCATTTATACCCATCGGCGGTTTTGAGTACATCAAGGCCGCCGTTCCTTATGCCCTCGACAAAGGAGTGACGCCTACACGCTGACACGGCGGCTTACGGAGGGAGCCGCCATGAAACAAAGAGCGTTTCGACATAATACGACAGGGCGCAGGCTATCAAAAAAGCCGCTTGCTGTTCATCGTGGCTTTACGCCCTTCACACTGAACCATCATGCCATGATTTACACGAACTAAAAAGAAACGCACTTGCTGTTGGGTCTGTTGTCCCATTCTGCAGGTGCGTTTTTCTATATAGAGGAACCCCATCATTTCCACGTTGTAGGGGGCCGCCCGACCAGTCTGAATTTCTCGCAATTCAGACTGATCGGAGGTAAAACAGCGTGGACGCTGATAAAAAAAGAATATGGGTTCGCGGCCAATATGTTGAGGTTACGGATGAGGTATATGCCGCATATATGCGGGGCGACCGGAAAATGCGCTATTTTGAGAACGATTTGAAAACCGAGCGGTTCGTTCTCGGAAAGGAGGGCCAAGTGGTACAGATCATCCCCAGCCGCGAAGATTCTTTGGACCGGCTGGTGGAAGAAAATGCCCGGCAATTCTCCGATGAGCAGGAAAGCGTGGAGAGCGTGGTGCTTCACAAGCTGGAAGTGGACAGGCTACATACCGCGCTTTCCCTGCTGGCTCCAGAGGAACGTGCGCTGATCCAGGCACTGTTCTTTGAGGAAAAGACGGAACGGCAATATGCAGACGAGCTTGGCGTGTACCGCAATGCTGTTCACGTTCGGAAAATGAAGGTCCTCAAAAAGTTGAAGCTCTTATTGGAGAGTTAAATCTAATGCCCCTCACCTGGATATTGTGGGTGAGGGGCATTTTTGACTTTCTCAAATAGAAACAGCCTGTCATACAATCTCGTGCTATGAGGATATACAAAATTCAAATTCGCACACTTTTTCTGGCATTATAGTTCAGGTATAATATGAACAGAGGAGATTTTTCAAAAAAAGCCCCCTTCTCCACCTAAACTCCACCTTTGTATGTTACACTACCCTTGGAGGTGCAAGCAATGTCAAAAATGATTTTGATTATAGAGGATGAAGAATCCATTCAGAATATTATCAAGGCGTTCCTGGAAGACGCGGGCTACACGGTGGTCCTGGCCGCTGATGGCCTGGAAGGAATTGAACAGTTCCGGGCGAACAAGCCCGACCTGGTGCTTCTGGATTTAATGCTCCCGAAAATTGACGGCTTTGCCGTATGTGAGATTCTGCGGAAGGAGAGCCGCGTTCCCATCATCATGCTCACCGCATTGGACGATGACGACAGCCAGATGAAGGGCTTTGACGCCCTGGCAGATGATTATATCACCAAGCCCTTTTCCATGCCGGTGGTGATGAAGCATATCGAAGCGGTGCTGCGTCGGACCGAACAGGGCGGCGCCGCACCCAATACCGTGATCCGTTATAAGGAAATCACGGTGGATACGGACAGCCTTACCGTCCTTGTGGGAACAGAAAGCGTTTCCCTGACCACCAGGGAATTTGAGATTTTGAAGCTCCTTCTGGAGAACCAGGGCCGGGTGGTGTCCAGGGAAAGGCTGCTGGACACGGTTTGGGGCTACGACTATATTGGCGACGAAAAAATCGTAAACACCCACATCAAGAACATCCGCAAGAAGCTGGGTGTGGACTACATCGAAACCATGAGAGGGGCGGGATATAAAATTGAGAAGGAAGATTAGTCAAAGCATTCAGGCCAAAACCTTCCTCAGTATGCTGGCGCTGCTGGTGGTCTGCTGCATTATCATTTACGGCATGGTGATGATTTTCCTGCCGAGAAATTACCATACGGAGCTGGAAGGACAGGTCACTTCCGATTTTTATGACTTGGTGGAGGTTCTGGAGCGGAATGGCTGGGAGGCCAGTTCGGACAGTCTGATGGAATTTTCCATGACGAACAACGCCTCCGTGGAAGTCAACGATGATTATGGGAATAATTTGTTCTCCGTGAATTTTGCCGATATGGAGAACATGGACACTTCTGCCCCCTCTATGAGCTGTTCCGCTACATTCAAGCAGGGCGGCCAAACCTACCATGTATTTGCCAATGCCGCCCTTGTCGCAGTGGCGCAGTCCTATGACATCCTGCTGAAGCTCATCCCCTTTATTGCTGTTGTGATTCTGCTGATCTCCGTCATTGGGGCGGTGGTTTGCTCCCGGTACTACTCCAAGCCGCTGGTCAGTATCAGTAACGTGGCAAAGCGGATGACCACCTTGGACATGACCTGGAAGTGCGAAGTCAACCGAAAAGACGAGATCGGTGTTCTGGCCGCCAGCCTGAATGAGATGGCGGAGCAGCTCAGCAATGCGCTGGCCAGCTTGCGCTCGGCAAACTGGCAGTTGAAGAAAGATATTGAGCGGGAACGCGAGCAGGAAAAGCAGCGTGTGGAATTCTTCACCGCCGTATCCCATGAACTGAAAACTCCCATCGCCATCATCAAGGGGCAACTGGAGGGCATGATCTATCAGGTGGGCGAATACAAAGACCGCGATACTTACCTGCGTCACTGCTTGAAAACCACCAATGACATGGAAGCACTGGTAAAGGAGATTTTGTCGGCGGCCCGGATGGGCGGCAGTGACTTCCACCTGGAGCGCACCGACCTGGACATCAGCCAAATGCTGCGAAAGGTCTGCCAGCAGTTCCATGGACGGATGGAGGATAAACAGATCGAGCTTCGCATGGACATCCAGCCGGAATACCACTACCAGGGGGACCGGAGACTCATGGAGAAGGTGTTCACCAATGTGATCGGAAACGCCGTGGCCTATTCACCGGTGGGCGCGATGATTACTGTCATCCAAAAGGAGGAGGTGTTTTCCGTAGAGAATACCGGTGTCCATATTACTGAGGAAGATTTGGAGCGTATCTTCACTCCTTTCTACCGGGTGGACAAATCACGGAACCGGAATAGCGGCGGCAGTGGCCTGGGGCTGTATATCACCAAAACCATTCTGGACCACCACGAAATCGTCTACAATATGATCAACACGGAAAACGGTGTGAAGTTTACGGCGTTTCTGTGGTAACGAAAACACATATTATTCTTCAACTCAGCCGAGAGGTTTTCCTTGAGAAAGCCCCTCGGCTTTTTTGCTCTATCTCCAACTCCACCTAAAAAATATCTCAACTCCATCTGTACTCCACCTTCGTAGTGTACCATGAGGGTGTTCCCGGCAGACGGGAACACTTTCGGGAAGTGCCTATTGCTCCCGGCAAACAACTGTAAAGGAGGCACACAAGTGAACCCACTGGTTTTACTCGAAGGAAATGAGGTGGCTGTGGCATGAACCTGTGCAAACGGGCCTGCCTGTATTCCATCCGCAAAAAGGGCAAGACCC
>ERZ1027160.61-NODE-61-length-57669-cov-9.225640_pt1 | contig 57669 bp, 56 predicted proteins | sample MGYA00519275_ERZ1027160 | MGnify/ENA primary metagenome ERZ1027160 (study PRJEB26926, sample SAMN06164707) | human gut metagenome | biome: ENVO:00009003; feature: ENVO:2100002; material: ENVO:00002003 | host: Homo sapiens | place: USA | collected 2012 ...
TCTACACTTCTAGCTTCGTCGGCAGCGTCAGATGTGTATAAGAGACAGGTCTCACCGTTTGTCCAGCCTTTTTATGGAAATTTTACATATTTTTTCTGTTACCGGGAATGGAAAACGGGAGAATTTGACAGAAAATGGGAATTGGGGGCCCGCTGCGGCGGAACGGGGGACGGCGCGAAAGAGGAGCACCCGGTCGGGTGCTCCTCTTTTTTTGTTTCTCACGCAAAATAGCCCTTGATCTCCATCACGGCCGTTACGATGCAGAACAGGCCGAAGGCCAGGATCAGCGTGCCGCCCAGCTTCTTTTTCTGCTTCACCTGGAACATCATGATACCCACCATGATCATGGACAAGCCCAGCAGCACCATGGACAGGCCGGGGATGTACAGCACGTTCATCTTCCGCAGCAGCCACAGCAGCAGGGCCAGGACCAGCAGCACGATGGATACATTTTTCTTCGTATTCATGGACATTGGCGTTTCTCTCCTCCCTTGGGACGCGGTGCGCCCACTGGTTTGATTGTAGCGGAAAAGCGGACAGAATACAAGGGCAATTTACCGCCCCAGCAGCACTTTCGCCTTGAGGATCGCCGCCACGGTCTTGGCATCGGTCAGCTCGCCGGACATACACAGCTCCACCGCCTCGTCGAAGGGCACGCGCACCGTCTCCAAAAACTCGTCCGCGTCCGGGTGCGTCTCGCCGAAGGTCAGCTCACAGGCCAGGAACAGGTACAGCGTCTCGCCATAGCAGCCGGGAGAAGCGATCAGCGCCCCCAGGTCCGTCCATGCCTCCGCCGCAGCCCCGATCTCCTCCTTCAGCTCCCGCTGGGCCGTGACGAAGGGGTCCTCGCCCGGCTCCCGTTTGCCGGCGGGTATCTCCGTCAGCACCCGGGAAAAAGCGTAGCGATACTGCTTCACCAGCAGCACGTCGTCGCCGTCCAGGGCCAGAATGCCCACGCCGCCGGGGTGCTCCACCACCTCGCGGACGCCCTCTTTCCCGTTGGGCAGGCGTACCCTGTCCTCCCGCACGCGCAGGATGCGGCCGCGGTAGACCTCACGGCTCTCCAGCGTTTTCTCAGTCATATCCATAGAAGCGTCTCCCTTCGTTTTTTGCCCCAGTATAGCACAGAAAGTTCAAAATTACCACCCCTCTATCCCCCTTGCGCGATGCGAGAAAATATGGTATACTATCGTTCACGTTACCGGAAGGAGGTGTCTCCATGGACAAGTCCGGCACCAAGACCATCGCCCAGAACCGCAAGGCGTACCACGACTACTTCGTGGAGGACCGCTACGAGGCCGGCATCGAGCTGTTCGGCACGGAGGTCAAGTCCATCCGCGCCGGCACCCTGAACCTGAAGGACGCCTTCTGCGTGGCCAAGGACGGCGAGGTGTACGCCTACAGCTTTCACATCTCCCCCTACGACCACGGCAACATCTTCAACCGCGACCCGGACCGGCCCAAGCGGCTGCTGCTGCACAAGCGGGAAATACGAAAGCTCCACGATCTGCAGAAGCAGGAGGGCTATGCGCTGATACCGCTGTCGGTGTATTTCAAAAATTCCCGGGTGAAGGTGGAGTTGGGCCTGTGCAAGGGCAAGAAGACCTACGACAAGCGGGAGGCCGTGGCCAAGCGGGACGCCAAGCGGGAGATGGACCGCGCCATGCGGGAGAAAAACCGCGGGTATTGAATGGTATGACATTGCGCGGGAAGTGCGCATATTCTTATGACAAAGTGAGGGAAACGGAATGGCAAATCCTATCGTGACTTTTGAAATGCAGGACGGCGGCAAGATCGTTGCCGAGTTGTATCCCGACATCGCGCCCCAGAGCGTGTACAACTTTATCGCTCTGGCCAACGCCGGGTACTACGACGGGCTGATCTTCCACCGGGTCATCCCCGGCTTTATGATCCAGGGCGGCTGCCCCGACGGCACCGGCATGGGCGGCCCGGGGTACTGCATCAAGGGCGAGTTCGCCGCCAACGGTGTGCAGAACGACCTGCGCCACACCCGCGGTGTGCTGAGCATGGCCCGGGCACAGCCCATGGACAGCGCCGGCAGCCAGTTCTTCATCATGCACAAGGACGCGCCCCATCTGGACGGGCAGTACGCCGCCTTCGGCTGCGTGATGGACGGCATGGACGTGGTGGACCGCATCGTCAACCAGCCCCGGAACATGATGACCAACAAGCCCAAGAAGGACCAGGTCATGGCGAAGGTCACCGTGGACACCCAGGGCGTGACGTATCCGGAGCCGGAGAAGCTGGCCGATCCCTTCGGAAGATAAGTTTTCTGCGCGGGGGAGGGTCCCCCTCCCCCACACATATGTAAATATTCCCATGGGTTGTGTGTGCACAGCGCGCAAAAACCTTATGGGCTGTACTGTTTCCCAGTATCGCACAATGCGCAAGTCCCTCGCGGACTACGCTGTTCCCCAGTGTCGCACAACGCGCAAGTCCCTCGCGGACTATGCTGTTCCCCAGTATCGCACAATGCGAAAACCCCTCATGGGGCTGCACCGATTTTCCCCGGGTATTGGAACAATACCCAAAAAATCCCCAATATGGGGCTGCACCGGTTTCGACGGGGGTGTGGAGGCTGGATAAGCGGGCGGCGGCGCCTGACCGCCATAAAACGGGCAACTTAAAAATTAACTGACAACAATCGTATTGCTGTCGCTGCCTAACTAAAGGCAGCCGTCTGAACCGGAGAGGCCGCAGGCCGGGGAAGGCGTCGTTTATGCGGCGGACGTGCGGCGGGTAAGAGTTGCCCCGCCCATGCATTATGACTCTACTGAACCGCGCAGTCTGTCAGGTGTCTGCGCGGAGAGGGAATGCTGAAACCTGACTGCGCCCGGAGAAAGTCTTGTCAAAGCGCTTTCGGACAGGGGTTCGACTCCCCTCAGCTCCACCACAAGTCAAAAAATCCGAACATTATCATCAATGGTGATACGTTCGGATTTTTGATTTTTATGAGTTGTTTTATAATTTAGAAATTACTGTGGTTTGTAGCATATTCTCGGCCTCCTCCAAGCCTTGCATCACTTCCGCCATGATGCGAGTGTCCAAGATAAATCCTGAACTGAACGCTTCACCCTCAGTGATGCAGGGCAGTTCACTTGTGCAGTCCTTGAATTTTTCAAAGGTTTCTTTTTGTTTCATTGTCAGACTTGAGTTCAGGTCTCCCTCGTTTTTGCATATCAACTTAACTTAACGAGTTTGCCACCCTCGTTTCTCAAAGAAACAGTTGATATTATCAATCAAACGATTTATAATGTCAACTGTGATAATAGTTGTATGGAGGCTTATTATGACTACTTCTGAACAGATACGAGTTCTTTGTGTGCGTTCTGGCGTAAGTTTGTCAGAATTGGCAAGAAGAATAAATCAAACACCACAAAATTTCAGTGTTAAACTTAAGAGAAATACGGTTACACAAGATGAGCTAAATCAAATTGCTAATGTGCTCAATGTGAAATATGAACAGTATTTTGTTTTAGCTAATGGAGATCAGGTTCGATAAATAAAGAGAAGGTGAAAAAATGGATACAAACATTATTTATAATATAGATTGCGTCGCCGGAATGAATCAAATGATAGATGAGGAGTCTATAGACCTTATCATCGCGGATCCACCATATTTTAAGGTTATCGGCGAAAAATGGGATTATCTTTGGAGAACAGAAGAAGACTATCTTGAATGGTCAGAAAAATGGATTGCAGAAGCTGCCCGTGTTTTAAGAATGGGCGGTAGTTTCTATTTGTTTGGTTATTTTAGAATGTTAAGTAGATTGTTGCCTATTTTAGAAAAGTATGGTTTTGAACTTAGACAACAAATAGTATTAAATAAAGGCATGCAAGCTGTATCTGGGCGAGCAACTAAAAATTATCGAATGTTCCCTAATGTGACCGAAAGTATTTTATTTTTATGTAAAGATCCCAAACCTTTTGCAAAATCCTTTTTAAAGCAAAGGCAAAAAGAATTAGGTTATTCCGCAAAACAAATCAATGAGATGTTGGGTGTCAAATCAAACGGTGGCGGTATGTGGAGTATTTATACAGGCAAAAATGTTTGCGAGCAATTACCCACTGAAGAATTGTGGGACAAATTGCAAACAATTCTTGAATTTAACATTCCATACGATAAGATTAGTCAAACATATCATGCACAAATGGGGTTAACAGATGTATGGGATGATGTGAATTTTTATGAAGAAAAAGACCGCATCCATCCTACCCAAAAACCACAAAAACTGCTTGCAAGACTAATTCTTGCAAGCAGTGATGAGGACGATATTGTTTTAGATCCATTTATGGGTGGAGGTTCAACAGCCTTGGCTTGTATTAATAACAAGCGTAATTATATTGGATTTGAAATAGAACAAGAGTATTACGAAAAGTCGTTAGAACGATTAGCATGTAGATAGATGACGCTATTATAATTATCTTAAATCGATAAACTGTGAGCGTAACGATAGTGGTATATCTGCTTTTTTCAAAACGATTTTAGGCAAATATATTTCATCCGCGAATTTGTTGCATAGATCGGCATTGGTTATATTATTAGTTTTCCTTATGTCTTCTAATAATTGCAATAGCTTTTCTTTATTTAATCCATTAACACGAGCAGATGGGCTGTATTTTTTAATAACATTTTTAATGTTAGCTACACTTATGGTAGTTGATCCAGAATATGAACTTAAAGGAAGTAGTACATCTGAATAAGTATTGTTTTTGGATGGGAATACATCGGTGATTATATTGCCATCATTTGTGATTTTTGATCTGTAAATCAAAGTTGGTTCTGTTAATGCGAATTTTAGCATATGAGGCCACATGTTAAACGGTGCTTTAGATGTTGACTGTGAACGAATATTGAGATAATAGTCAATCATACAGTACGCAAACCCTTTACTCTTTGGGTCAACTTCCCATATTGATGCAATAATGTCGTTGTTGTTGCTATCATATATGGATTCGAATTCAAAAAGAACAAAGTAATATCTGTAAGGATCCAATAACTTTGCAAACTCGTCATTGTTTCGGATTGCTATTAACCACTTCGAATCATCTTTCCTATTAATGCTTGTAGAGCCGCATACAGCACATTTCGTTTCTAAACTTGAAACAACTGCACCACAAGCATTACAAGACCCTAATTGATCGACTCTATAACAAGTTTTAATTTCACCATGTCTTTCATCATCTATAACTAAATCATAACCACGAGCACCAGATTTTCCGCTAGGATATCCTGTTACGACACTCACCAAATGCTGACCAACATATCCCATACGTGCCTGAGGCGTTTGTTGAGTTATTTTTGACCATGCATTAACTTTTGCTCTTAAATCAATATATAAATCTTTGATCAAGGCTTCAGAAGCTTCTATCGTTCCTAAAGTATAATTTAGCATAAAACCACTCCTTCAAATATATTTCCATTTTGTTCTAACACATTTCGACGTTTTTTACAATAGATTATTGGAGGTGATGCAATGTACTTTAAATACCTGTCGGCTGCGTTTGGCAGCGCCATGATCACATCGGTCTATTCGGCCAGTACCACGGGCCGCAGGGAACGGCGGCATTGGCGGTCGTCGCTCCGGTCTGGAACATCATCTACAGTCTTGGCCTTTTGATGGGCATCGGCGGCAGCGTGATTTTCAGTACAAAGCGCGGCAGCGAGAAATGCGACGGGAGTGAGAACCAGTATTTCACATCGGCCGTGATCGGCGCAGTGATCTTATCCATTCTGGCATGGATCGGGGCCATATGCTTCGAGCGCCCCATCCTGACCTTCTTCGGAGCGGATGGCTCCTACCATTGTCCGCACCTATGCGTTATCCTTCCTGCTGCTGCCGTTCAACATCTTCTCGACCTATTATTTCCAGGCGATCATGAAGCCGAAGGCAGCGTTCGTTGTTTCTGTGGCACGGGGACTTGTCATCAGCGGCATTTTGATCATGGTTCTTCCTGCGCTGGTCAACGCCGATGCGATCTGGTTTGCGATGCCAGTCACGGAGCTGCTGGTCATGCTTTACGCCGCTTCGATGATCCGCAAATACACAAGGGCTTTGCCGGGAGGTACCACTTATGCAGATACCCGCCATTGAAAGCAATGCACCCTCGCTGATCTGAAGCTGCTCCCTTAATAGGCCGCCCTGCACGCAGCGCCTCCCTTGCGGTATGGGGACGTGTTCGAATCTATTTGTGCCATGATAAGATAACAGCAAAAACAAAACCACCCTAACGGGTGGTTTTGCTTTTGCTGGGACTACTTCATTCTGCCGTCGCCGGCCATGAGGGCGGTCATCTCCTCGATGCGCTCCAGTGGGAACGGCGGCTCACACAGGGGCCTCATGGCGATGGACATGAGCTTCATGGGATTGTCGTCCGCCGCAACACGGTTGGAGCTGAGCGCGCCGCAGCGCTTGCAGCGGTGGATGATCGCCCATTCACCGCCCCTGCGTACCCAGACCGCCACCGGCTCCATGATGCCGCCGCAGTCGGCAGCCCGGTCGCCGGGCTCGATGTCTACGTGCAGGCTGGAGAGGCAGTTGGGGCAGTGGTTGCGGTGGTCGCTGCCGGCCTCCTGCGGTGTGCAGAGTCGGCCGCAGACCTTGCAGGTGAAGGTGTCATTGCAGGGATGGGTCTTGTAGTAGCCTTTTTCAAAAGTCTTCCGCTTGTTTTCGCGGTTCATGGTGTTTCCTCCTGAAGATGTGTTTTCATGCTCCGGGAGGAATGGCGTGCATATCGCCATCGATTGACAAGGGCAGGCGTGTTTGCTCTTGTCAATCGATGGCTGCCAGACCTCCCGGTCAGGCCACACGCTCCAGTGTCAGGGTATTGAGTTTCAAACGCGTCTCCTTAATAAAATGTGTATTGTGCCCTGCGGGCACTGACGACAGGGTACTCTCCGCGCCGCCGTTTGTCAAGAGCCTACGCGTGCCTGAACACCTTTTTCTCCAACGCAAAGATGCGCGGACTGAAGGTATCCGGCTCCATCGTGTCATACGTCTCGCGGTAGATCTCCATACGGCTGTCCACCGCGTCGATCAGGCTCAGCAGCTCCGCCTCGGCGCACAGAGGGCGCACCGCCGCGCCGAATTCCGGCTCACCGTGGTGGGAGAGGATCAGGTGCTGCAGCAGCACGGACTTCTCCTCCGGCACGCCCAGGCGGGCGGCAGTCTCCGCCGCGTCCTGCGCTCCCATGACCAGGTGCCCCAGCAGCTGCCCCTTAATGGAGTAATCCGTGGCCAGACCCAGCTGCGAAAACACGAACTCCTGCGCCTTGGCCATATCGTGGAGCAGTGTCCCCGTCAGCAGCAGGCTGCGGTCGATCGTCTCCGGGTACATTCCCGCCAGGAAGTCCGCGATCTTCACCATGTTGGCGGTGTGCATCAGCAGGCCGCCCAGAAAGGCGTGGTGTACGCTCTTGGCGGCGGGGATGGACGCGAGCGTCTCCCCGTGGGCCTCCAGCATGGCCTCGGCCATGGCACGGTAGTCCGGGTCCGTAATGGAGGCCGCCGCACGGCGCAGATCCTCCATCGCCGCGCCGCAGTCGATGGGCGCAGTGGGCACCAGGGCGGACACATCCACCGGATCCTCCTGGGCCGCCGGGCGGATGCGCCTTGCGGTGAACTGGGGCGTGCCCCGGTATTCCCCCACGGTACCCCGCACCTTGACCACGGTGCCCTCGTCGGCGGCGGTCAGCGGCCCAGCATAGTCCCAGACCTTCAGTTCCATCGTGCCGGTACGGTCGCTGAGCGCTCCGGTCAGGAATGGCTTGCCGTTGGCGGCCACCTTGGGGTTGGCGGACTTGAGTATGTAGTAGCCCTCGACCTCGTCGCCGGGGGTCATGGCGTTGATGGACTTGTTGTATTCCACAGGCATATCCTCCCTTTCTCATATTATTGCTATGATACCACGTTTGCCGAAAGCGGGCAAGTGCCCAGGTGATCTTGCCGTTTCCCCGGCAACGTTACCGCCAGACAAAAATTTTGGCAGTCAAACACCGTTTGTATTTTGGTTCGCGACAGGAAAACTCGTAAAAGTCCCTCATTGTTAAATACTTTTACAAGTTTCTTTTTACGGCAATTCTTTACAGGTTTCGACCTTTTATTTATGACATTTTTATGTACACGCCGCAAAGATTAACGTGCAATTTATTCACGCAGTGTTATAATCTGAGCATGATTTTTCGGGACGATCCGGACGTTCCGGAAAGAGAAAATCCACTTTACAAAGGAGAGTGTGTTTTTGTGACGACATTCATCATCGGCCTCGTTATTTTGCTGGGCGGTGCTGCACTGTACGGCCGCTTCTGCGAAAAGGTCTTTGGTCCTGACGACCGCAAGACGCCCGCCTACACCAAGGAGGACGGCGTTGACTTCGTTCCCATGCGCGGCTGGAAAAATAGCCTCATCAACCTACTGAACATCGCGGGCACCGGCCCCATCCTCGGGCCGATCCAGGGCATCCTGTTTGGGCCCATCGCGTTCCTGACCATCCCCATCGGCAACGTCATCGGCGGCGCCATGCACGACTATTTCTCCGGCATGATCTGCCTGCGCGACGGCGGCACCCAGATGCCTGAGATGATCCGCCGGTACTCCACCAAGGGTATCTATAAGTTCTACAACGTGTTCGTGTGCGTGCTGCTGCTGCTGGTGGGCGCTGTGTTCATCTACACCCCCGGCGACATCGCCGCCACGCAGCTCTTTGGCTTTGACGGCAAGGCTACCTCCGTCTCCACGTGGGTCATCTACGGTGTCATCTTCCTGTACTATCTGATCGCCACCGTGTTCCCCATCGACGCCATCATCGGTAAGATCTACCCCATCTTCGGCGGTATCCTGCTGTTCTCCGCCATCGGCATCTTCATCGGCATCTTCGTCACCGGTATGCCCCTGATGAACATCTGGGACAGCTGGGCTGCTCCCGTGCTGAGCCTCACCGGTGCTGACGGCACCGTGGGTACGTTCACCTACGCGGACTACTTCTCCACCAAGCACTTCCTGCCCATCTTCTTCGTGACCGTGGCCTGCGGTATTCTGTCCGGCTTCCACTCCACCCAGACCGCTATCATCTCCCGTACCATGAAGAGCGAGCGTCAGGGCCGCAACACCTTCTACAACATGATGGTGCTGGAAGGCTTCATCGCCATGGTTTGGGCTGCCGGCGCCATGGGCGTGTACAACCTGGCTCTGCAGGAGCCCAATGCCGGGCTGGCTACCGGCACCGTGGGCGTGGTCTGCAAGTACCTGCTGGGTCATGTGGGCGGCATCATCGCCCTGCTGGGCGTCATCGTGCTGCCCATCACCTCCGGTGATACGGCACTGCGCGCCCTGCGCCTGAGCCTGTCTGAGACGCTGCACATCGACCAGTCCACCAACGGCAAGCGCATCAAGCTGGCTGTGCCCATCTTCGCGCTGGTCATCGCCATCCTCGTGTTCGCCAAGACCAATGCCGACGGCTTCAACATCCTGTGGCGTTACTTCGCATGGGCCAACCAGACGCTGTCCCTGTTCGCCTTCCTGTGCATCACCGCGTGGATGTTCGAGAACGGCAAGGGCAAGTGGGCTTGGATCCCCATGATCCCCGGCTGCTTCTACACCTTCATCTGCGTGACCTACATCGCCAACGCCCACATCGGCTTCAATATCCCCTGGACGCCCGCCTACATCATCGGTGTGGTGTGCGCCATCGCCTATGTGGTGGGCTGCTGCGTGTACGGCAAGAAGCGCGCTGCCAGACTGCTGGCTAAGTAAGTTCTCTCCTCTCCTCAAATCGGTTATAGCGAATAGCGTACAAAACATGAGGGACGGCCTACGCCGTCCCTTGTGTTTTTTTCTCCCGGCTGGTATAATCCCCTTATCAAAACGAAGGGAGTGCGCTCCATGAAACGCTGTCTCGTCCTCTCCGACTCATTCAAAGGCACGCTGTCCTCCCCGGACATCTGCCGCATCGCCCGCAGTCTCCATATCCCCGGCTGGCACATCGACGCCCTGCCGGTGGCCGATGGCGGCGAGGGCACCACAGACTGCTTTCTGGATGCCTGCGGCGGACAGCGTATCGCCCTTCCCGTGTCCGGCCCCTTTGGCGGCACTATCGACGGCTTCTACGGCCTGCTGCCAGACGGCACGGCGGTGGTGGAGTGCGCCGCAGCAGCAGGCCTGCACCAGGCCGAGGGCCGTCCCGACCCGGAGGCGGCCACCACCTACGGTGTGGGACAGCTTCTGGCCCACGCGCTGGATCACGGCGCAAAGCGCCTGATCCTGGGCCTGGGCGGCAGCTGCACCAACGACGGCGGCTGCGGTGCGGCCGCAGCGCTTGGCGTTCGGTTTTACGACCGGCAGGGCCGCGGCTTCGTGCCCACCGGCGGCACGCTGGCGGACATCGAGACTATCGACCTGTCCGGGCGGCATCCCGGCCTGCGGCCCGGTGTGCTGACGGTCATGTGCGACATCGACAACCCCCTGTACGGCGAAACCGGCGCGGCGTACATCTTCGCTCCGCAGAAGGGGGCGAACGATGCCTGCGTGCAGCGTCTGGACGCGGGACTTCGGCATCTCGCCGCGGTGCTGCATGTACAGCTGGGTGCGGAGGTGGATACCCTCCCCGGCGGCGGTGCCGCCGGCGGCTTCGGCGCGGGCTGCGCTGCGCTGTTGTGCGGTGCCCTGCGCTCCGGTATCACGACGGTGCTGGACACTGTGGACTTCGACCGCCGCGCAGTGGGCTGCGACCTGGTGGTCACCGGCGAGGGTTCCTTTGATGCCCAAAGCCTGGGCGGCAAGGCCATCAGCGGTGTGGCAGGCCGGTGTCAGAAGCTGCATGTCCCCGCTGCCGTGCTGGCCGGGCGTGTGGCACTGACACCGGAGCAATGGGCACCGCTGGATCTGCGGGCCGTCCACAGTATCAACCCCACCGGGGCGACCCTTGAGGACGCCCGGGCCAACGCCGCCGCCTATTACCGGACGGCACTGGAAACGCTGCTGAAGGAGTGGAAGTGATATGGCACAGGTCATTGAGATACACGACTTTTCCGACCCGGCGCTGGACGTCTACGCCCGGGCCACGGAAAACCAGCTGGTCAACCGGGCCGACCCGGCCAACGCCCTGTTCATCGCCGAGAGCCCGCTGGTCATCGGCCGTGCGCTGGACGCCGGGTGCGTACCGGTGTCGTTCCTGATGGAGCCGCAGCACATCACCGGCAAAGGCGCCGAGATACTGGGTCGCTGTGACCCGGACCTCCCCGTCTATACCGCCTCCCTGGAGGTGCTGACGCAGCTCACCGGCTTCCACCTGACCCGCGGGATGCTGTGCGCCATGCGTCGTCCGCCCCTGCCCTCCGTGGCGGAGGTCTGCGCCAGGGCGCGGCGCATCGCCGTACTGGAAAACGTGATGAACCCCACCAACGTGGGCGCCATTTTCCGCTGCGCGGCCGCCCTGGGCATGGACGCCGTCCTGCTGACCACAGAGGGCAGCGACCCCCTGTACCGCCGGGCTTCCCGGGTAAGCATGGGTAATGTATTCCTGGTGCCATGGACCTATCTGCCGGAGGGCGACTGGACGGCAGCACTGCACGATCTGGGCTTCACCACCGCGGCCATGGCCCTGCGGGAGGACTCCCTGCGGCTGGATGACCCACGCCTGTTGTCAGCGGAGAGGCTGGCGGTGGTGCTGGGCACCGAGGGCGACGGGCTGGCCGACGGCACCATCGCCCAATGCGACCACACGGTGATGATCCCCATGACCCATGGGGTGGACAGCCTGAATGTAGCTGCCGCGGCTGCCGTAGCCTTCTACCAGTTGGGCCTGCAATGCCAATAAGCGAATAAATATCCCCCCGGCTCCGCCGGGGGGATACACTGTATTTACAGGAACTTGTCCAGCTCCCGTTCCACATTGTTCATTTTCTTCACTTGGGGATGTTCCACACGATAGCCGGACTTAATGACCATATCCAGCGTCCGCAGGGCGGTCAGATCGGCCAGCGGGTCCGCCGCGCAGACGATCATATCCGCGCACTTGCCCGGCTGGATGGAGCCGGTCTCGCCGGCAATACCCGCCAGCGCCGCATTGCCCAGCGTGGCGCTGTGCAGCGCAAACGCCGGCGTCACGCCGCAGTACTTCACAAAGTAGCATAGCTCCCGCCACATATCGTAGTGGGTGATATAGGGGCAGCCGGTGTCGGTGCCCAGACCCACGGGGACACCATCCGCCAGACAGGCCTTCGCCATGGCGATAATACCCTCAAACACCACCTTGCCGTTCTCCTGCTGCTCATAGGTGGCGTGAGAGATACTGCGGTCGAACAGCGCATAGGGCACGGCAGGCGAGATGGTGGACACCTGGAAAGCGCCGCGTTCCTTACACAGCTGCATGATGTGCTCATCCGGCTTCGCGCCGTGCTCGATGGAGTCCACGCCGTTTTCCAGCGCCACCCGGACGCCCTCCGGGCTCTCCACATGAGCGGCCACCTGCATTCCCAGCGCATGGGCCTTATCGCAGGCCGCCTTGACCAGTGCCGGCTGCATCCGCAGCACGCCCGGCTCGCCCACCACCTCGGCGTCCATAACGCCGCCGGTGATCATCAGCTTGATCAGGTCGGGCTTTTCCGCCGCGATCTTCTCCACGAAGGCCGCGGCCTCCTCCGGCGTGCGGGCCTCATAGGCCAGCGACCCGGCCATGTGCCCGCCGGGTACCGACACCGCCATATTGGACGCCACCACCCGGGGAGACAGGATCTCGCCCCGCCTGGCCGCATCGCGAATGATCGTGTCGAAGTCCGCCACGCCGCCCACGGTACGGATAGTGGTCACGCCGGACAGCAGCTCCGTCCTGGCGTAACCCTCGCACATCTTCACGCCGATGCGGCGCATCAGGCCGTTGGAGGTGATGAGCTTCACCAGCTTCTTAGGGTCGGAGGGCTTTTTCCGGGGCTTGCCGGAGGCGGGCAGATGCACATGCAGATTGATCAGCCCCGGCAGCAGGTATTTGCCGCCCAGGTCCACGCGCGCATAGCCCTCCGGCACATCGGCCGCGTCGCAGACGGCAGCAATGCGGTCCCCGTCCACACAGACAGCCAGCCCCGTCCGAGGCGTCATGTCCCGCGTACCGTCCAGCATCACGCCGTTCACCAGCGCATATTTCTCATGGTTTATGTACATATGCATCCCTCCTGCTGGAAAATTTTTTCGCATGATACCACAACGCGGGGGAAATTGCAACAGACAATTTCCCCCGCCAGCCAAAGCAGATCCACGCACGTTTGACGTTCTCAGAATACGACCACCAGCAGCATTTTGAATTGCTCCTGTCCATACACCGCGTGCGGATGCCGCGCCGGCATGAGGATGGACTCGCCGGTGTGCAGCACATGGGGTACGCCGTCCACGGTCACGCGGCCCACGCCGTCCAGGCACGTCACCAGCGCGTCGCCGCCGGACTCGTGGGTGCTGATCTCCTCGTCCTTGTCGAAGGCAAACAGCGTCACACTGACGGCGTCGTTCTGGGCCAGCGTCTTGCTGACCACCTGCCCCGGCTGATAGGCCACCTGATCCCGCAGGGTCAGCACGGTGGCCACATCGAGGTTCTTCATCATAGCGATACACTCCTTTTTATTGGATAAACGGGGGCGGCAAAGCCGCCCCCGTTATCGAAAACTTACTTGCCCAGGGCGGCCTTCAGGGCCTCCACACGGTCGGTCTTTTCCCAGGAAACACCCAGGTCCTCACGGCCCATGTGGCCATAGGCCGCCAGCTGGCGGTAAATGGGCTTCCGCAGGTCCAGATCGCGGATGATGGCGGTGGGGCGCAGGTCAAAGACCTTCTCCACCGCGGCCTCCAGCTCGCTGTCGGCCACCACGCCGGTGCCGAACGTCTCCACCAGCACGCTGACGGGACGCGCCACACCGATGGCGTAAGCCAGCTGCACCTGGCACTTGTCGGCAAGACCGGCGGCCACCACATTCTTGGCCACCCAGCGGGCGGCGTAGGCCGCGCTGCGGTCCACCTTGGTGGGATCCTTGCCGGAGAAAGCGCCGCCGCCGTGGGGCGCGCTGCCGCCGTAGGTGTCCACGATGATCTTGCGGCCGGTCAGGCCGGTATCGGCGGCGGGGCCGCCGCTGACAAAGCGGCCGGTGGGGTTCACATAGATCTTCGTCTCGCCGTCCAGCAGCTCGGCAGGAACAGTGGGCTTGATGACCAGCTCGATCATATCCTTGCGGATCTGCTCCAGCGTCACGTCAGGGCTGTGCTGGGTGGACAGCACCACGGTATCCACGCGGACAGGCTTGCCGTTCTCGTCGTACTCCACGGTGATCTGGGTCTTGCCATCGGGACGCAGATAGTCCACCAGACCCTGCTTGCGCACGTCGGTCAAGCGCTTGGCCATCTTGTGGGCGATGGAGATAGCCAGAGGCATCAGCTCCGGCGTCTCGTTGCAGGCATAACCGAACATCATACCCTGATCGCCGGCGCCGTTGTCCAGCTCGCTCTTGCCGGAGGCCTTGGCCTCATAGCTCTTGTCCACGCCCAAAGCGATATCGCCGGACTGCTCATCGATGTTGGTGATGACGGCGCAGGTGTTGCCGTCAAAGCCGCACTCGGAGGAGTTGTAGCCGATGTCCAGCACCACCTGGCGGGCGATCTTGGGGATATCCACATAGCAGCTGGTGGTGATCTCACCCATAATGTGGATCAGACCGGTAGAGGCGCAGGTCTCGCAGGCCACGCGGCCATTGGGGTCCTTCTCGAAGATCGCGTCCAGCACCGCGTCGCTGATCTGGTCGCAGACCTTGTCGGGATGCCCTTCGGTAACGGACTCAGAGGTAAACAGATGTCTTGCCATAATTTTTTCTCCTTTCATCTCGCGGATGGTCATTGAAAAAAGCGCTCTGCCGAACCGACAGAGCGCTGTGCTTCTTTGCTCATCCTCATCTTTCGATTCGTTCGCCGGATTTGGCACCTTGAAAAAACAGGTTGCCGTGGCTTCATCGGGCCGGTCCCTCCGCCACTCTTGATAAGGTATTTACTTGTACAGCATATTGTAACAGTTTTTTTAGCATTGTCAATAGCATTTCCATGATTTTTGCAAATAATTCAACTGTACGGAAACTTTGCCATTGTTCAAAAAAATGACATGACTTTTCCGCCGTTATGGGTTATACTGAACACAATTTGTACACAGGAGGACACTCCCCTTGAAAAAACTCTATGACGGGGTGCAGCGCTTCTGCGCCGCCCATCCCCGGTTCGGCATCCCCAACCTCATGCGCGTTATCGTCATCGGCAACGTGGCGGTCTATGTGCTCATGCTGCTGACCCAGGCCAACGACGCCAACGCCCTGAGCTTTCTGACCTTCAATCTCAATGCCCTGCTCCACGGTGAGGTGTGGCGGCTGGTGACCTTTGTGTTCGTGCCCGCCTACTCCAGTCCCTTTGCCCTGCTGATCAGTCTCTACTTCTATTACTGGATCGGCTCCACGCTGGAGCGCCAGTGGGGCACGGCCAAGTTCAACCTGTACTACATCAGCGGCGCGCTGCTGACGGTGCTGGGCGTGGTGCTGGCCAGTCTCATCACCGGCAACCCCTACCTGACCGCAGCGGGCACCGGCTATGTGAACCTGTCCATGTTCTTCGCCTTTGCCTTCCTGTTCCCGGACACCACGGTACTGCTGTTCTTCATCCTCCCCGTGAGGATGAAGTGGCTGGCGTACCTGGACGGCGCACTGTTCGCCTTCGACATCATCAAGGCCATCGGCGCCCACAACTGGGCCGGTGTAGTGCTGCCCATCGTGGCCCTGCTGAACTTCGCCGTGTTCATCTGGCCGGAGGTCCACTACCTGAAGGAGCGCGCCAAATACCAGAACTCCCGCAAGACCGTCCAGTTCCGTCAGGCCCAACAGCAGCAGGCCAAGCAGGCCCAGCAGCAGGGCTATCGCCACAAGTGCGCCGTCTGCGGCCGCACGGATACCGACTACCCTGATCTGCAATTCCGTTACTGCAGCAAGTGCGTCGGGTACCACTGCTTCTGTCAGGACCACATCTTCAACCACGTGCATTTCACGGAGGAATAACAAAATACAGACGGGCCGCCCTCCGGGCGGCTCTTTTTTTTGCACATATCTTAATAAAATCTTACCGTCCTGTAAGTTGACAGTGAAAACGTTTTCGCGTACAATAAGCCTGTAGCAAAAGAGGAAAACTGCCCAAAAATCCGAAACGCAACCGCCGGTTGACACATTTCCAGCCCCGGTTTATAGACCGCAACCGGCAAAACCCGTATGATAGCGCCATCAAAACCAAACGGCGGCACCCGCCGTCATACGGAAGGAGCGCATACCTATGATTTTAGCTGACAAAATCGTGTCCCTGCGGAAAAAGGCAGGCTGGAGCCAGGAGGACCTGGCCGAGAAGCTGGGCGTCACCCGCCAGTCCGTGTCCAAATGGGAGGGCGCCCAGTCCGTTCCCGATATGGATAAGGTCGTGATGATGAGCCGCCTGTTCGGTGTCTCCACCGACTTCCTGCTGAAGGACGAACTGGAGGAGGAAGCCCCCTGCGCCGCGGCACAGGAGGATGACACGCCCCTGCGCCGCGTCACCATGAAGCAGGCCTCCGCCTACCTGGCCCTGCGTAAGGCCGCCGCGCCGAAGATCGCCATAGCCACCGCCCTGTGCATCATCTCCCCGGTCACGCTGATCCTGCTGGCCGGCATGAGCGAGGTGCAGCGCTTCCACATCACCGAAAATGCCGCCAGCGGCATCGGTCTGTGCGTGCTGCTGGGTCTGGTGGCGCTGGCTGTGAGCATCTTTCTGCGGACAGGTGCAGAAGCCAAGGAGTACCGGTTCCTGGAGGAAGAACCCTTTGAAACGGAGTACGGCGTGGAGGGCATGGTCCGCCAGCGGCAGCGGGAATACAAGGACACCCATACCCGGCTCGTCACCGTGGGCGTGGTGCTGTGTGTGCTGGCCGCCGTACCGCTGTTCGCCGCCATGTGCATAAGCGGCAGCGACCTGCTCTATATCGCCGCTGTCTGCGCGTTGCTGGTGCTGGTGGCCATCGGCTGTCTGGCCCTGGTCACAGCCGGCGTGTATCAGGGCGCCATGGAGCAGCTGCTGGAGGAGGGCGACTACACCCGTCCCCAGAAAAAGCACCACAAGCTGATGGGCACCGTCACCATGATCTACTGGCTCACCGCCACGGCGGTGTTCCTGCTGTACACCTACGGTCCCCACGGCAACGGCCAGCCCCGGTACAGCTGGATCATCTGGGCTGTGGCCGGCGTGCTGTACGCCGCCGTTATGGGCATCGTCCGCATCATCAGCCGCAGCCGCGGCTGATGATGCCCCACAATAGAAGCTTAGGAGAGAAATAGGAGGAACTGACCCCATGCTGGACATTCAACATCTGACCAAGACCTACGGCGAGAAGAAGGCCGTGGACGATCTGTCGCTGCACATCGCCCCCGGCGAGATCTACGGCTTCATCGGCCATAACGGCGCCGGCAAGACCACCACGCTGAAATCCGTGGTGGGTATCCTGCAATTTGACCAGGGCGAGATCACCATCGATGGCCGATCCATCAAGGCCGATCCCCTGGGCTGCAAGCGGGAGATGGCCTACATCCCCGATAACCCGGATCTGTACGACTACATGACCGGCATCAAATATCTGAACTTCATCGCCGACGTATTCGGCGTGGACGCCCAGACCCGGCAGGCTCGTATCCGCACCTACGCGGATGCCTTTGAGCTGACGGGCGACCTGGCCCAACCCATTGCCGCCTATTCCCACGGCATGAAGCAGAAGCTGGCTATCATCGCCGCGTGGCTCCACGACCCGAAAGTCATCATCATGGACGAGCCCTTCGTAGGCCTGGACCCCAAGGCTGCCCACCTGCTCAAGGGCATGATGCGCGAGGTCTGCGACAACGGCGGCGCCATCTTCTTCTCCACCCATGTGCTGGAGGTAGCGGAAAAGCTCTGCGACAAGGTGGCTATCATCAAGGGCGGCCGGCTCATCCGTTCCGGCACCATGGAGGAGGTCAAGGGTGACGACTCCCTGGAGGAGGTCTTCCTGGAGCTGGAGGCGGAGTGATGGTCAAATTATTGCTGAAAAAACAGCTGTCCGAGATCTTCCGCAGCTACTTCTACGACGCGAAAAAGAACAAACCCCGGTCCAAGGCAAGCACCGTCAGTTTGATCGTGCTGTATGTGCTGCTGATGGTGGGCGTTATCGGCGGTATGTTCACGCTGTTCTCCATAGGTCTGTGCGCTCCCCTGCACGAGGCCGGTCTGGATTGGCTGTACTTCACCCTCTTTGCCCTGGTCGGTGTGCTGATGGGCGTGTTTGGCAGCGTGTTCAACACGTTCTCCGGCCTGTACCAGGCCAAGGACAACGACCTGCTGCTGTCGCTGCCTATCCCCGTGCGTGCCATTCTGGCCTCCCGGCTGCTGGGTGTATACCTGATGGGTCTGATGTTCTCCGGCGTGATCCTGCTGCCCTGCGTCATCGTCTACTGGGCCGTCGGTGTGCTGACCGCCGCCACTGTGCTTGGCGGCATCGCGCTGATTCTGGCCGTCTCCCTGCTGGTGCTGGTACTCTCCTGTCTGCTGGGCTGGGTGGTAGCCAAGATCCACAGCAAGCTCAAGCGCAAGAACCTCCTTACCACCCTGATCGCGCTGGCGTTCTTTGCCCTGTACTACATGGTGTGCTTCCGTGCCAACGAACTGATCGAGCAGCTCATGCTGCACCTGAATGAGGTGGGTGCCGCCATCCGCGGCAGCGCCTATCCCCTATATCTCATGGGCCGTATGGGCGCCGGCGACTATCTGGCTGTCGTGCTGGTGCTGGCCGTAATGGCGGCGCTGTGCGCGCTCACATACCTGCTGCTCAGCCGCACATTCCTGTCCATTGCCACCGCCAACAACGGCGGCGCCAAGGCCGTTTATAAGGAGACGACCGTCAGGGCCGCCGGTGTGCCCGCCGCCTTGCTGCGTAAGGAGCTGGGCCGCTTCACCGCCAGTCCCAACTATATGCTCAACTGCGGTCTGGGCACGGTCATGCTGCCCATTCTGGGCGTGCTGCTGCTGGTAAAGAGCAGCGACCTGCTGCCTGTTATATACGAAATGGCCGGTGGCGAGGCCTCCGGTCTTCTGGCGACGATGCTGTGCGCCGCCCTGTGCCTGGTAGGCTCCATGAACGACATGGCCTCCTCCTCCATCTCCCTGGAGGGGAAGAACCTGTGGCTGGCACAGTCCCTGCCGGTGACACCGTGGCAGGTACTGCGTGCAAAGCTGCTGGTACAGGTGCTGGTAACGGGTATCCCCATGGCAGTCACCTCTGTACTGATACTATTGGCCGTCCGCCCCGCCCTGCCGCTGGCCCTCCTGCTGATAGCGCTGCCTCAGACCTTTGTGTGGCTGTCGGCAGCCTTCGGCCTGACCATGGACCTGAAGCGCCCCAACCTGGTCTGGACCAATGAGATCACCGTCATCAAGCAGCGTCTGACGGTGCTGCTTGCCATGCTGGGCGGCTGGGTGTACGCCGCCCTTGTCGGCGTGCTGTACTACCCGTTCGGTATCGACATGGGTGCAGCGTGGTATCTGCTGGCCTGGACAGTGCTGACCGTCGTGCTGACGCTGGTGCTGCTGCGCTGGCTCCACCGCACCGGCAGCCGCCTGTTCGCCGCCCTGTAATTGTGTCAGAAACGTAAATTCTGCCCCGTTCCGGCCTCCGGAACGGGGTTTTCCCGCAGTTTTTGTGGATTTGCTTATAGACACTTCGGGCAAAATGTGGTAGGGTAATTCATCAAAGAAAAAAAGCTATGCAGAACAAGGAGGCCTTACCATGAACGAGGTCAAATCCCCCAAGAAACCTCTGATCTACTACTACATGATCGTGGTACTGCTGGTGCTGCTGTTCAACCTGCTGGCCATGCCCTGGCTGGCGGAGCACCAGATCAAGGAGGTGGACTACAACACCTTCGTCTCCATGACCGAGAAGAATGAGATCGGCCAGGTGGAGATCCAGCAGCAGAGCAACCGCATCCTCTTTACCTCCACCGACGGCAAAACCATCTACAAGACCGCCATCGTGCCTGACGACGGCCTGGTCCAGCGCCTGCTGGACGCCGGCATCTCCACCACCGGCGAGGAGATCGAGCAGACTTCCCTGCTGACGGATATCCTGGGCTGGGTCCTGCCGCTGGTGATCTTTATCGCCATCGGTCAGATCATCTCCCGCAGCCTGATGAAGAAAATGGGCGGCAGCGACTCCCTGATGTTCAATATGGGCAAGTCCGACGCCAAGGTCTACGTCAAGTCCGCCGAGGGCATCAAGTTTGCCGATGTGGCCGGCGAGGATGAGGCCAAGGAGAACCTGACGGAGATCGTCAATTACCTACACGATCCCACCAAGTATCAGGAGATCGGCGCGTCCATGCCTAAGGGCGTGCTGCTGGTGGGCCCTCCGGGCACGGGCAAGACCATGCTGGCCAAGGCTGTGGCCGGCGAGGGCAACGTGCCGTTCTTCTCCATGTCCGGCTCGGAGTTCGTGGAGATGTTCGTGGGCATGGGCGCGTCCAAGGTGCGCGACCTGTTCAAGCAGGCCAAGGAGAAAGCCCCCTGCATCGTGTTCATCGACGAGATCGACGCCATCGGCCAAAAGCGCAGCGGCGGCCAGTACGGCGGCAACGATGAGCGGGAGCAGACGTTAAACCAGCTGCTCACCGAGATGGACGGCTTCGAGGGCAACACCGGCGTCATCATTCTGGCCGCCACCAACCGCCCAGAGTCCCTCGACCCGGCCCTGACCCGACCCGGTCGTTTCGACCGCCGTGTACCCGTGGAGTTGCCTGACCTGCTGGGGCGCGAGGCCATTCTGAAGGTACACGCCAAAAAGATCAAGATCGCCGAGGACGTGGACTTCAACAAGATCGCCCGTATGGCCTCCGGTGCCTCCGGCGCCGAGCTGGCCAACATCGTCAACGAGGCCGCCCTCCGCGCCGTCCGTGACGGACGCCGCTTTGCCACCCAGGCCGACCTGGAGGAGAGCATCGAGATAGTCATTGCCGGCTATCAGAAGAAGAACGCCATTATGACCGATCACGAGAAGCATATCGTGGCCTACCACGAGATCGGCCACGCGCTGGTGGCGGCCAAGCAGACCAATTCCGCCCCGGTGCAGAAGATCACCATCGTGCCCCGCACCTCCGGTGCGCTGGGCTATACCATGCAGGTGGAGGAGGGCAACCACTACCTGATGTCTCAGGAGGAAATGGAGAACAAGATCGCCACCCTCACCGGCGGCCGCGCCGCCGAGGAGACGGTGTTCGGCACCATCACCACCGGTGCCAGCAACGACATCGAGCAGGCCACCAAGCTGGCCCGCGCCATGATCACCCGCTACGGCATGAGCAGGGACTTCGACATGGTGGCCATGGAGACGGTGCAGAATCAATATCTGGGCGGCGACACGTCTCTGGCCTGCTCCGCCGAGACCCAGGCGAAGATCGACCAACAGGTGGTGGCACTGGTGAAGCAGCAGCACGAGAAGGCGCTGAAGCTCCTCACCGACAACCGCGCCAAGCTGGACGAGCTGGCCGCCTTCCTGTACGAGAAGGAGACCATCACCGGCGAGGAGTTCATGGAGATCCTGAACAAAAAATAAGCGAAACGCCCCCAGCATCGCCGGGGGCGTCCATCGGAGGAATACCGCATGAAGTTCATCACGACACTGGCCGTCACCTTCTTCGCCGGTATGGGCGCGGGACTGGGCACCGGCTTTGCGGGCATGAGCGCCGCGGCGGTCATCAGTCCCATGCTCATCACATTTCTGGGCATGGAGCCCTACATGGCGGTAGGCATCGCTCTGGCCTCCGACGTGCTGGCCAGCGCCGTCTCCGCCTACACCTACCACAAAAACAAGAACCTGGACATCCGGAACGGCATCATTATGATGGTCACCGTGCTTCTGTTTACCGTGGCAGGCAGCTACATCGCCAGCCTGGTGCCCTCCCGCACCATGGGAAGCTTCTCCGTGATCATGACGTTCCTGCTGGGCGTCAAGTTCATCGTCCGTCCCGTTATGACCACCAAGGAGGCCATGCTGGGTGTCTCCGCCAAAAAGCGTGCCGTCCAGTCCGTGGTCTGCGGCATCGTCATTGGCTTCATCTGTGGCTTTGTGGGCGCGGGCGGCGGCATGATGATGCTGCTGATTTTGACCACGGTGCTGGGCTATGAGTTGAAAACCGCCGTGGGTACCAGCGTGTTCATCATGACCTTTACGGCGCTGACCGGCGCCATTTCCCACTTCACTATCGGCGGCGCGCCGGACTGGACGGTACTGGCGCTGTGCGTAGTCTTCACGCTGATCTGGGCGCGGGTCGCCGCGGTATTTGCCAACAAGGCCGAACCTAAAACGCTGAACCGCGCCACCGGCGTGGTGCTGGTGATCCTCGGCGCCGCCATCATGACCTTCAACCTGCTGAAATAATATATAAACAGCACCCTGGTTGGGGTGCTGTTTTTTCATTCATATATCGCTGCGTTACATACATATCCATCATTTTCCAAAATCACTAACGTATATTCATGGCGCTTTCCATCCAAAAAGCTCGTCGCTTCCACAGAAAACGTTGCAGATGGATAATCGTACTCTGCCTCATTGTCCATAGCAGCTGTATATATTTTCCCAATTTCTGCTTCAAACTCCCGATGTTCCATTCCTACTTTTGCATTATTAAATATAATAGCATTGTCTTGATTCGAGACAACTCCACATATCCTATCGCCGCTTTCTGTTGTCCCATCAAAGGACGAAATATCTGTCGGAGCAAAGAGGAAACTATACGGACACCCGCTTTTCTCCGTGTAGAACATATAGTGTCCTCCACTAAAACTGTCAACTATGTAATCCGTACCATACCAGTTCTCTATGTCTGCCACAGTAAACCCAATATGGTCGAGCATCGTCTCTGGCAAAGCAGTCTCCTGATGCGTAATGACCGTCTCCCTCTCCTTGCTATCCGGCCCAGTACTCAGTACCCGAAACACCCACAATGCTGCCAATACAGCCAACGCAATGCACAGGACCTTTTTAAAAGAAAACGGATGCTCTTGTTGGTATTCGCGCACCATCCTCTCTGCCATTTCCTGCGGGCTATCTGCTCCGTGGTTCGTTCGTGAACGTGCGTATGCTGCTGCCTGCGCCTGTCGTTTTTGCTCTTTTTGTTCTTTCCTCTGCCTCTCGCGTTCCCAATACGCACGGTCAGCTTCTTTACGTTGCTGCTCCGCTACTTCGCGCCTTTGTGCATCCGCTTCACGCTGAAGTTCATATTGCAGCCTTTGGTTTAGATTCTCTCTGTCGCGGCAAAGTCTTCTCCTCTCCATCATCCGTCTCTCGCGATCTTTTTCCAATACAGCAATTTTGCTTTTCTGCGTATCAATATCCCTCTGGTGAGATTTTGTGATACTTTCTGATTTACAATTTCGTAAATCCCGTGTACGTTGGTCTATCACGTCCTGGCAACGTTTTTCTTCTGCAAAAATACGCTCTATCGCATCATCTACGCTACTTATATCTCTGTCTTTTCTCTCCAACTCACGGCGATAACGATCGGCTTCCATAGTATTATCCCCTTTCACCTATTAACCCCGCCAATTCGCAACTGGATATACGGAGTATTTTGCGTTAAATGCTTCAAGCAATCGATGTTCCGCTGCTTTACAGTCTTCAATTTCCTCCCACTCACAAACCAATTCTCTAAAGCCTTCTATTTGGAAAATAGCACGTCCTCCACGATGGTCATTGCCCCCACCAAATCCATATAAAAGGTATTGCCGTATACGCTGGCGCAGCCCCCTCCTCCCTCCAGCTTTTCCAACATACAACAATTTCGAATACCCTGATTGTTTATACTTGTCCGTCAATGTCTCCACATCGTAAGTATCCGCAACTGGATGTCCCTCAATTCCTTCAACAAAACGAAGTTCCATCTCCGCAGGCAAAATGATTTTGTAAACCCCATGGGTTTCTGGCACGTTTTTCCCACACTCATTCCAATGGTCCCATAAGTTTCCTAATGTTTCGCAGCCGTTCATGTCTCCACTCCTCTCTTTAAGAATTATAGCAATTTCTTTCGTGCTTGTATAGTGTATCATAATCGATCCGCTGTCCCGAAAAACGGGCAGTTCAACTTTTTATCAAAAAGAAACCCCCATTCCATTGGAATGGGGGCTTCCTTCTTCACTTATTCTGCTCATACAGCACGGCCAGACCCCGCAGAATGAGGTCTGCGGCCATATGCATCTCATGCCGACAGGCCGGCGCGATCACCGGCGCGATGCCGCCGGTGGCCACCACCGTGGCCTTTCGGCCAAGCTCGGCCTCCATCCGGTCGATCAGTCCGTCCAGCAGCAGTGCCGAGCCCAGCACGCACCCGCTCTGCATACACGTCAGCGTGTCGTCGCCGATGGCTCTATCCGGCACCGCCAGCGGGATGTCCGGCAGCAGCGCCGTGCCGCCCGCCAGGGACGACAGCGCCAGATTCGCGCCTGGCAGGATGGCTCCGCCCCGGAACGCTCCCTGCTCATCCAGCACCGTCACCGTGGTGGCGGTACCCATGTCGACCAGCAGCAGCGGCGGCTGATACAGATCCAGCGCGCCCACGGCGGCGGTCAGCAGGTCCGCGCCCAGCGTCTCCGGCCGCTTGATACGCACCGGTACGCGGCAGCGGACGTTTCCGCCCACCACCAAAGGCTCTTTTCCGGTCAGCAGCCGCGCCGCGCCCTGTAAAGCCCGGGTCACCGGCGGCACCACCGAGGAGATGATGACCTGCTCCACCTCCTGCCTGTCCACCTCCGCCAACTCCAACAGCTGGCTCAGTGCCACGGCGTAATCGCCCACGGCGTTGTCCCGCCGTGTGGCAATACGGAAGCTGCGGCGCACCTCGCGCCCCTCCATCAGTCCCACGACCACATGGGTATTTCCCACGTCCAAAGCCAGCAGCATACGCGCGCCTCCCGTCTTATGCGTTGGTCTTGCGGGCAGCCAGCTTGCCCCGGCTGTACATGACCGCCTTGGCGATAGCCGCGCCGGTGATCAGGCACACCACGCCCTCTACCAGGCCGTTCACGCCCACGAAGGCGATGACGAACAGGAACGCGTTGGCGCTGCCGAGGGCGGCCACAAAGCCCTGGATATACTCTGTGTTGTAGAAGCACAGGCACAGCGTGGTCATAAACAGCACCGTGTTGCACAGCGCGCCGATCAGGCCCGCCGCGCCGAAGGACCACAGGTTCGTCTTGTCCAGCTTGTTCAGGCCCTTGAAGGCCACGCCGCACAGCCAGCCCGCCAGAATACGGGTGGGCACGCACACCAGGAACGTGTAGATGGGGTTGATGCCCAGCAGCACCGCGCCGAACTGGCTCCTGCCGAAGCATTCCCAGAAGCTGATGCAGCCGAACACGCCGCCCAGAATGGCGCCGCTGGCCGGCCCCATGACGATGGCACCCACGATGACCGGCACCATCAGCAGCGTGATCTCCAGCCCCGGCATCCTGATCATGCCCAGACCCGTCACCTCCAACAGCAGCATGATCGCCACCAGCACGGAAATGCGCACCAGGTCATGCACGGAATAGGTCCCGCGCTTCGTTTCATTATTCATAGTTTTACCTCCTGCTGCCGCCTCCGTCCAGCAGAGTGCGGCGCTCGCACGTATGATACCACATTTTCGCGTTTTTGCAATAGCTGATTTCAAAAAAGTACCCCCGGCTTCGCCGGGGGTACTGGTCGTATGCCGCACGATCGGTCCGGCGAAGCCGGGGTACTGGCTGTGCGCCGCCGTATGGCCGGTCAGCGCTTCCTTCTCCGCATCCAAGCCATGCCGCCCACGGACGCCAGCGCCATGCCCACGTAGGCCCCGATGCCCGCGTCGAACGTGGTGGGGCTGTCCACCCCGCCGATGGTGAAGTTCATCGTCACGTTGCCCGCGTCGGACAGAATGGTCACCGTGTGCCTGCCGTCCTTCAGCGTCCGCAGATACACCGCCTTCAGATAGACCTCGATACCGCCGTTGTCCTCGGCGACGTAGTTGGCCGCGGCGATGGTCCTGCCGTCCACCTGCACGCCCTTAAAGCCGCTGAATGCCGCCGTGCTGCGGAACGTCAGCCCGTAGATGCCGGAGGTGTAATCCGTGGCGCTCTTGGCGGCATCAGCCGTCTTCACCGCGGAAATTCCGGGCGTGGACGCGCCGCCGTAGTAGTACCCGCCGCCGGAGCTGCTCTGCGCCGCCGTGCTGATTACAAACGGCGAGAAGCTACTGGTCTTGAAGCAGATACCCCACTCCGTGTAGGTGCCCTCAAGGGTCTCCGGTGCCATACCGTCGCCGTTCACATAGTGGTCGATCCGCGCCTTGCGCCCGCTGTTGATCAGCCGCTGCGCCTCGGCAGCGTCGATTCCCAGATAGCTGTACGGCAGATAGACCGTATATTCGCCGTTCCACTCGCTATGTCCACTCACCCGCAGGTGGAAGTACCACTTCTGGCCGTTGCCGCCCTCCTGGGGATAGCGTTCACACCAGAATTCACCGCCGCCCTCTGCCACGGCAAAGGGTTCATTGTACGTCTTGTCATGCTCCGGCTCATTTTCGCTGACTTCCGTTTTGGTAGTCATGACAAACGGGCCATTCTTGCCATAGGCTATGGTGTACCCCAGAACGGTATTATTCGCGTCCACCCATTCGATGACCATGCCGCGATAGTTCTGAGTAAAGGCAAAGTAGATCGTCACACCGTCACGTACCAGCCTGTTGGTGGCCACAAAGGGGATAGTCCTCGCCACTGTGTTTTCCGGATAGCTGTTCGTCCGGTTCGGATCGCTGCGCTCCTGGTCGAAGCCCAGCTTCACCATCTTGAACCAATCCGCGTCAAATTCCGCCGGATCGCCTGTGCTTTCAAAGGGGTGCGTGTGGAAACCCGCGACCTTGCCCTTAAATGCATCGTCCGGCACCAGCACAAACCCCTTGTCCAGGTCAGCCAATGAGGGCAAGCCCTTGCTGCCGTCAAACGTAGCCTGGAATCTGCCGGTGCTCTTGTCGTATGTTACGTCTAAGCCGGAACCCGCCGTAATCTTGCCCATCGCTTCGTTGGCAAACTCCTCGCTGGGTGCCACCACGGGAACGCTGGATTGGCTACCGGCGTTCACTATTTGGCTGAATCGATCCTGTGCTGTAGTGGCCATCTCGCCAATGTACAGGGTAAACTGTTCATCATATTGCGCATCACCGGATACCCATGTTAACGTGAACGTTCTTGTTGTCGCCGTTCCCGGCCCGTTTTGGCCATTGGTCTGCGGGAAGAACTGCTCGCAAGTCCAGGTGTCGCCGCCATTACTGATCTGCTTGCCGTTCACTGCCGCCAGCTTATAGTCCGACATAGGCGCCGCCACCGTCAGTGTGCCGATGTTCTCCCACTTTTTCCCTGCCTCAAAGATGCCTGCCAGCGTACCGCTCTTGGGCCGCACCATCAAACGGGTGCTCTCGCGGGTGACCGTCCACATCTCTTCATTTACTTTGCATATTACACGCTTCTCATCCTGCGCGTTAACGGTGGGCAGCGTTTCCCCGCTTTCGCCAGTCTCCGCCTCATAGCTAAACTGGTCTACAACGCGAATACGCACCAGCACCAGCTGCTTGACCGGTGCGCCCTCTTTCATGCTCTCGGCACTGTTCCACACGGACAGCACCATCATCTCGCCGTAGTTTTCGATGGCATTGACGGTCATAAAGCCGTTCTGCTGGTTCACCGCCGCCAGGCCAAAGCCCTTGCTGTCGGTCCTGTCGCTATTCTTTCTCAGCGATATTTCTCCCTTGGCCCATGCGTCCCAAACGCCGCTGTTTCCATTTCCGGCAGTTGATTCATGATAATCCCCGCCGGTCAGATTGCGGAATATCACCTGATAATTGATCCCCTTGGGGTTATTTCTGGCTGCTTCGATCCAATGCTGCTTCTCGCCCTTGTAGATCTCGACCGTCAGCACGCCGATACTGTCAACGAGCGCATAGTTATAGTTGTAGTCCACGCCGCGCACCAGCTGCTCTGGGAATGTGATCGTCATATCCCGGCCCAGAGCAGGCGCGGTGAATCCGCCGTTTTTCAGCATCACTGCCGCTTCATTTTCAGAGTCCAGCGGGTCCGTCGGAACGCTGTCGTCCCCCTTCGCTTCGGCTATCTGCACCAGCTGCCTGAAGTAATCCATTCTGTGGGAAAACATCCACAGCTCATCGTTTACGCGAAGGTAGAGCGTATCCAGTATATTCTGGGCCGCAGGCTGCAAGCTGTAATAAGCATTGACCGCCGCGCGGGCCGCTGCCGTGTCTGTAAACAGGCCGTCAGGCCCGATCGATGTACCGTTGATGGAAATGTCACTGTTTCCGCCATCGACATACTTGTATGTAACAGACCCTGCTGCACCACTCGTGCCGATCCCCAGATAGTCAAGAGCCATATCAATGGCCGGTTTGTCTCCGGTAAGCTGCTTTGCATCTTTTATCTGGCCCGTAGTGGGAGGGCCGCCCTGGCCGCCCTGATTGCCGCCGGAGGTTTCATTAACGATAACGCGCAGCGCGTATTTCACGCCTGCGGTCTCGATCACCACGAACTTAACTTCGGCATCACAGTCATTTGCGGCAGTAACCGTCAGTGCACCGCCGTTCACCGTGGCGGTCAAGCCTGCGGCAGTGGCCTGACTATCTACCGTAAAGCCAGTGAGCTGCGTGTAGCTGTCATTTCCTTCATCCTTATAGACCCTATCAAAGGTCACGCTATTGCCCTGGCCAAGCCCAGTGCCGTTAAAATAGTGCCATTCCTGTTTATTGTCCTGCCCATAGAAAAAAAGCGGCTTCGTGCCGCTGGGCAAATCGTTGCCCCAAACGGGAACGACGAGCCCCAGCGCCATCACCAGCGCCAGCAGCAGACTGACCACTTTTTTCATCATACGTTCCTCTCCTTTCCCGCCAAGAGAGTTCGTTTCAGCCCGCTGAAACGTTGAAAGGGAGTATACTCCCTTGGCGGCACATAATTACTCCTTCTTTATACCACTTTGCCGTCTTTGAAACAATATGCAGGGAGGGAACGGTATATTTTTCGGCATTAAATGCAAAAACAGCCGGGCTTTTTGTGCAAAAGTCCGGCTGCTTTCGGTTATTCCGCCATGGGCTGTACGCCGCCCGTGGGCAGTATGGGCCGGCTGATGGGAACGCTCCCCAGCATCAGCTGGTACTCGCCGTCCAGCATCAGCTGCACCTGCGTCACATCCTCCAGTGAGCACAGCGAGTCCACCAGCCCCTGTATCATGCGGTTCTGCGCCTCCGCGTCCTCCGGCAGCAGCGCCGCCACGCTCCCCGGCAGGTTCAGGTAGCATATCCCCTCCTCCGTGCTGGCGTTCAGGGCCGTAAAGCCCTCCGGCAGCAGCGGGTACAGGTCCGCGTAGCTGTCCAGCGGCCGTTCCGTCAGTGCCTTCACCACCGCCTGGGCCACCGTCTCCCCCTCGTACACCGTCAGCCGGCGCTCCTCGCCCACCAGCGTACCGCCGCCGTCCGGGAAGTACAGCTGCACCTTCACCGTCCGCACCACATCGTCCGGGCTGGTCAGCAGCACCTCCTCTGAGGTGTACACCTCGCTGGTCCGGTCCGCAGGCAGCTCGCCCGCCACCGTCAGCCGCACGGCGTAAATGCCGTCCAGCTGCATCAGCGACAGCGTGATGCAGTAGTCCGCGATGGTCCGGTCAATACCGATCAGCTGGTCGTATTCGCTGCTCATGTCCACCGACACCGTTCCGCCGGTGACGGTACAGCTCAGCAGCTGCGTTCCCACGGGTATGGGCGCGATGAATCCCTCCGCCGTGCAGCCGCCCAGCAGCAGCTCCATGATGTACTGCGCCTGCTGCTGGCGTCCCCGGTCCCCGGCGGTGATGTCCGCCCAGGGGATGGCGATGCCCTGCACGGCGTCGCCGCCGCCGGCAGATTTGTTCTGCTCGCTCAGGTCCGCCGGGCAGTACAGCCGCAGGCTCCCGCCGTCCGCCGCCTGCTGCTCGCCGCAGGCGCACAGGCTCGCCGCCAGCACCGCCGCCAGCAGCAGGGAAATGATACGCTTTTTCATGCCTCCTCCCCCCTTTCCGCCAGCGGCAGGTACACGGTGAACACCGTGCCCACGCCGTTTGCGCCGTGGCCGGCGGAGATGGTGCCGCCCCGGTTCTCGATGGTGTCCTTCACGATGGACAGCCCCAGTCCCGTGCCGCCCACCTCCCGCGAGCGCATCTTGTCCACCCGGTAGAACCGGTCAAAAATATGCGGCAGGTCCTCGTTCGGTATACCGATGCCGTTGTCGCTGACCGTCAGCACCACCTTGTTCCCATCCACATGGGCCTCCGCCCGGACGAAGCCGCCCTCGGCGGCGGAGTACTTGATGGCGTTCTCCATCAGGTTATAGAGGATCTGATGTACATCGTCGTCGGTGGCCAGCGCCACGGCATCCTCGTCCGCCGCGCCGGATACGGTCACGCCCTTCTCCTGGGCCACCATGGTCAGCATACGCTCCACGCGCTCCAGCACCGGCCTCACCGCCACGGGATAGGGCTGCTGCACCACGCCGCTGTCCAGCCGCGTCAGCCGCAGCAGGTTCTCGGTAATGCGGCTCAGCCGTTCCGCCTCCCGCCCGATGTCGGTGACGAACTCCTTTGTGGTCTCCTCGTCCATGTGATCCGTCTGCAGGATGGAGTCCGTCAGCAACCGTATGCCCGCCAACGGCGTTTTCAGCTCATGGCTGGCGTCGGAGACGAACCGCCGCCGGGCGTTCTCCGTGGTCTGCAATCGGTCGGTCAGGCTGTTGAATTCCGCCGCGATCTGGGCGATCTCGTCGGTGCCGCTGGCGTCAGCCCTGTGGCTGTACGCACCCTCACGCACCTTGCGGATGGCCTGCAAAAGCCCGCTGATCTGCCGGGTCAGCATCTGGCTGAGCACGATGCTCAGCCCCGCCACCAGCAGGGCGATCAGCAGCGAGATAATGAGCAGGTTGTGCCGGAACGTCTCCAGCAGCTCCGACTGCTCCGTGTCGTAGTCATAGGCGTACACCGCGCCCACGATCTGGTTGTGATACACCACAGGCGTGGCCACGCGGCTCAAAAACGCCGTGCCGTCATAGCTGCAATAGCTGGCGTCCTGTCCCCGCAGGGCCACCGCCACCACGGAGTACAGCGCGTATTCGCCCACGGCGTTGCTGCCCTGCCGGGTGTCGTACAGCACCAGCCCCGCGCTGTTGGTCACCATGATACGGGCCGCGCCGGACTCGTCCAGGCCCTCCAGCGCCGCCTGCACGTTCTCCACCGTCAGCTTCTCCAAGCCCATCATCGCCGACTCGATGACCTTCGCGGTGCTCTTCAGGTTGTTCTGATTGGAGGCCACCATCATGTTCTGGCTCACCAGCAGCGGATAGGAGTTCAGCAGGATCAGCACCGCCGCGATGACCAGGATATAGCTCAGGCTGAACTTCAGCTGCAGCGTCGCCTTGCCCCGCAGCTTGCGTATACCAAGGCCCAGGCGCTGCCGCATAGTCTGCGCCTGCGGGGTCTGGTCCGTATTTGCTGCCGCCGTGTCACACGGTGGGCTGTTCTTCTCCCTTAAAATAGTAACCAACTCCCCACTTCGTCATAATGTATACCGGGTTGGCGGGGTCCGGCTCCAGCTTTTCCCGCAGCCGCCGGATGTGCACGTCCACCGTCCGGTAATCTCCTGCGTAGGAATACCCCCACACCAGGTCCATCAGGCTCTCCCGGCTGTACACCCGCCGGGGGTTTTTCATCAGCAGCTCGATCAGGTCATACTCCTTTGCGGTCAGGTCGATGGTCTTTCCGTCCCGCAGGGCCACCCGCTGCTCCGTGTCCAGGCTCAGGTCGCCCACGGTCAGCAGCGGCGTGCGCTGGCGGCTCTGGGCCGCCTGGTTCCCGTTCATGGACCGCCGCAGCAGTGCCCGGATGCGTGCCTTCAGCTCCAGAATGTTAAAGGGCTTCGTCACATAGTCGTCCGCGCCGCAGGCAAAGCCCATCAGCTTGTCGCTGTCCTCGCTGCGGGCGGTCAGCATGATGACGGGCACATCGGAAAACTCCCGTATCTTCATGCAGGCGTCGCTGCCGGACAGGCCGGGCATCATCACGTCCATGACGATCAGGTCGAAGTTCTCCTTCTTCTCCAGCTCCACGGCGGCCGCGCCGTCATAGGCGGTCATCACCTCATACCCCTCGTTCTCCAGATTGAACTTCATGCCCTTCACCAGCAGCTTCTCGTCGTCTACCACCAATATCTTCATTCCTGCGTATCCTCCGTTATGATGTGATCTTGTATGCTCTCCACGATGGCCTGTCCGATTCCCTCCACCCGCGTCAGGTCCTCCGCGCCGGTATAGGGTCCGTTGGCCTCCCGTTCGTCCACGATCCGCTGGGCCAGCACCGGGCCGATCCCCGGCAGGCCGTCCAGCTCCTCCGCGCTGGCGGTGTTGATGTTCACCTTCAGCAGTGCGGGCGCAGTCTCCTCCGGCGGCACGGCGCTGATGTCATAGCCGCCCCGCACCTGCCGCGGCGTCAGCAGCCACGTCAGTGCCATCGCCAGGACGAACAGCACCGTCAGTCCCAGCAGGAACACGTCCGTCTTTGTCAATTTTATCCGCTTTCCCACAGTTGACTACCCCGCCTCTTTTGCTTATAATAGGTCATGGACATACCGGCCCCATGCTCCGGACGGGGCCGTCCCCCTATATTATAGCATACATGGAGAAAAAGTCACATGAAAATCCGTCGTTTTATTGCTGTTTTTTTATCCGCCCTGATTTTATGCGGAGTTCTGACCGTTCCCGCCGCCGCGCTGGAGGATCCGGCCATCCGTGCCAAGGCCGCGCTGCTGGTGGAGGCCGAGACCGGCACGATACTCTATGACAAAAATATCCACGATGAGCTGTCCATTGCCAGCACCACCAAGATCATGTCCGCCCTGCTGGTCTTCGAGGCCATCGACCGGGGTGAGCTGCGGCTGGACCAGCAGGTCACCGCCACCGCCACCGCCCTGCGCGGCCTGCCGGAGGACGGCAGCACCGCCGACATCGTGGAAGGTGAAACGCTGACGGTGGAGCAGCTGCTGTACTGTATGCTGGTCATCTCCGCCAACGAGACGTGCAATATCCTGGGCGAAACGCTGTGCGGCAGCGTGGACGCCTTTGTGGCGCGCATGAACCAGCGCGCCCAGGAGCTGGGGTGCAAAAACACCCACTTTGCCAACACCACCGGCCTGACCCAGTCCGGCCACTACTCCTCCGCCTACGATCTGTATCTCATCACCCGCGAAGCCATAAAGCACGAGGACTTTATGACCATGGTGAACACCAAGTCCTATGAGATACCTCCCACCAACAAGACCGAGGAGGAGCGCGTGCTCCACAGCACCAACGCCCTGATCTCCAACTGGCGGCTGGCCGGGTACCTGTACTCCGGCGCCCAGGGCATTAAGACCGGCAGCACCGATGCCGCCGGCCAGTGCCTTGTCTCCTCCGCTGTCCGCGGCAGCCGCACGCTCATCAGCGTGGTGCTGGGCGCGGAGAAGGTCGAAAAGGAGAACGGCTCCGGCTACATCGTAGAGAGCTTTACCGAGACGGCCCGTCTGTTCGACTGGGGCTTTGACAACTTTGCCCCCCAGCAGGTGCTGGATGAGAATGAGCTGATCCAGGAGGTCCCCGTGGCCCTGAGCAAGCAGGTCTCCACCGTGGCCGTCCACCCGGCGGAGAGCGCCGACGCCATGCTGCCCAAGGATTTGGACGTCAGTGCCCTGACCCGCACCGTCACGCTGGATAACGAGACGGCGCTGGCCCCCATCGCCGCCGGCGACCGCCTGGGCGAGATCACCGTCAGCTACGGCGACACAACCTACGTCACCGTACCCCTGCTGGCTGTGGCCGATGTGTCCGCCAGCCGCTTCCTGTCCCTGCGCCACGCCATCGGCGAATTCTTCTCCCAGCGCTCCGCCCGCATCGCCGTTCTGGCGCTGGTGGTGCTGGTCGCCGCCCTGGTTCTGTGGTTCCGGTTCTACGGCCGCAACCGCCGCTACGGCAAGCCCGGCAGCAAGCAGTACCGCCACCACTCCTACCGCGGCCGCCGTCACTGATATGGCGCCTATCCGTATACTCTACGAGGACCCGTATCTGGTCCTCTGCGTCAAGCCCGTGGGCGTCCTGTCGGAGGACAGCCCCTCCGGTGCCTGTATGCCCGGCCTGCTGCGCGAGCACTACCGCGCCCTGGGGCAGAACGACTATATCGCCACCGTCCACCGGCTGGACCGGCTGGTAGGCGGCGTTATGCTGTTCTCCCGCCGCCGGGACGTCACCGGAAAGCTCACCGCCGCTATCGCCGAGCACCGCGTCGCCAAGGAATACCTGGCCGTCCTCCGGGGCACGCCGGCACAGGATGAAGCCACGCTCACCGACCTGCTGTTCCGCGACGCCGCCCACAACAAGAGCTATGTGGTCAAACGTATGCGGAAGGGCGTCCGCCAGGCGTCCCTCAGCTACACCGTCCAGGGCAAAGCGGACGGCCTGACGCTGGTGCGCGTGCAGCTGCACACCGGCCGCACCCACCAGATCCGGGTGCAGTTCTCCTCCCGCGGCCTCCCCCTGCTGGGGGATATCCGCTATGGCAGCAAGGCCGACTGCTCCCCCGCCCTGTGGTCCACGCGGCTGGCGCTGACACACCCCGTCACCGGCAAGCCCATCGACGTTGCCTGTCCCCCACCGGATGCCTGGCCCTGGAATTTGTTTGCATGAAAAAAGACCGCCCTCCGGCGGTCTTTTTTGCTGTGCAGCGCACAGAAAATAAAAGCGGTCCGTTGCTCATACATGAAGCTCTATGCCAGTAAATGCCCGATCCCCACAAACAGACACCCCAGTCCAAAGAAAAACGTCAGGATGGCTGTGGCGTACAGCCAGAACCGCCCCGCCCCCAGCCTGGGATAGTCCAAAAACGGATAGGGGTACAGTTGGCCGGTGCGTCCGATAGGCTTGCCGGTCCCGGCCCGCAGCATGGCAAAGGCAAAATACGCCAGCGGCAGCCCCAGCCACCAGACGGCGTGCCCCACCGTCAGCCCTGCCTTATCCTGCCACAGCAGCCATTGCAGCACCGTCAGCCCCGGCGTAATAAAGTGTACGCAGACATTCCCGAAGGAAAAGCGCCCCTTCAGCCAGCTCTCATCGTCCCGCCGGTGGGCGGTCGGCAGCAGCACAAAGGCGTAGATCAGGTGCGTCACATAGATGCACAGCGTCATACTCAGCGCCACGCCCGGGGAACTGAGCCACCGGAACGCGCCGCAATGGGGGTCATGCCCGCTGGCGCCCAGCGCCAGCTCATAGAGCAGTATCAGCAGATTGCTCAGGTGTGTGTAGTACACGAAAAAACCGGCGCGGATACAGTGCTTCTCCGGCAGCCACGCCTTTTTATACAGTCCGATGGCGGTGACCAGCACGATCACCAGCGCCGACAGCCGCAGCACGGTCATCCCTCCCGCAGCGCCTTCAGCAGTGCGATCTCCCGTGCGTAGCCCGCCAGCTCATTGGGCGTCTCCAGCACAAAGGGCAGCCCCTGCAATGCGGGATGCCGCACCACCCGGCCCAGCGCCTCCGCACCCAGGCAGCCCTCGCCGATGCGGGCATGGCGATCCTTGTGGGCGCCCCGTGGGTTCAGACTGTCGTTGATGTGCACCGCCTTCAGTCTCTCCAGACCGATGACCCGGTCGAACTCCGTCAGCACCCCGTCCAAGTCGTCCGCGATGTCGTACCCCGCGTCGGACACATGGCAGGTGTCCAGACACACCCCCAGCTTGTCCGACAGTGCCACCCGGTCGATGATCTCCCGCAGCTCCTCGAAGCGGCTGCCCACCTCGCTGCCCTTGCCGGACATGGTCTCCAGCAGGACGGTGGTGCGGAGGCCCGGCGTAAGGATGGCGTTCAGCGTCTCCGCGATCTGGGCAATACCCGTCTCCATACCCTGCCCGGTGTGGCTGCCGGGATGGAAGTTGTACACGTTCCCCGGCAGGTGCTCCATCCGCTTCAGGTCGTCCGCAAGCGTCATGCGGGCAAACTCCCGGGTGTGCTCGTCCTTGGAGCAGGGATTGATGGTATACGGCGCGTGGGCCACCAGCGTGCCGAAGCCGTTTTCCGCCGCCAGCGCCAGAAACGCCGCCACATCCGCCGGGTCGATGGTCTTGGCCTTGCTGCCCCGTGGATTGCGGGTGAAAAATTGAAAGGTGTTGGCCCCGATGGACAGGGCCGTCCTGCCCATGGCCAAAAAACCGTCTGAGGCGGACAGATGACACCCGATATAGAACATGGCCTTCACTCCCTTCACAGCCGCAGGGTGGACACATCAGCCCTGCCGTTTTCGATGGTCAGCACGCCGCAGGTAGGATGCAGTGGATCCCCTGCCGCGCCGGGGTTCAGCGTCAGCAGTGAGCCGTCGTTGTCCACCAGCGGCACATGGGTATGTCCGAACAGCAGCACCTGTGCACCGTACTCCTTCGCCGCGTACATGGCGGCCATAGGCGAACGCTTCACGTTCCGCGTGTGCCCGTGCAGCGCAAAGATCCGCACGCCGCCGATCTCCAGCAGCCGTTCCGGCTGGTCGCAGCTGCCCCAATCACAGTTGCCCGGCACGCCCTCCATGGGCAGCGCCGGGAACCTCCCCCGCAGGGCCGTCAGGTCCCGCTGGCAGTCCCCCAGGTGCAGCACCCGGTCCGGCGCTGTCAGCTCCACCGCGCGGGCCATATTATCCACATTCCCGTGGGAATCGGAAAGTACCAGAATTCTCATAATTGCCTCACAAATGTATCCTATTTGTGACGTATTATACCACGTCCACCTTGCAAACTCAACGCTTTTGCGGTATCATAAAAGCAACAAAAGTTCGGAGGTGCTCAATATGGTGGGCGGCGTGATGGAGCTGGATCTCCACGGCATGAATACGTACCAGGCGCAGATCGCCATCGACGCGGCGCTGCGCCGCTGCGGCGGCGGTGTCTACCGCCTGCGCCTCATCCACGGCTACCGGGGCGGCACCGCCATCCGGGATATGCTGTGGACGGTGTACAACAAGCGCAGTCAAGTGAAACGCCTTGTCAGTATCAGTGAGGGCGTCACCGAGCTGGTCCTGCGCGAGTATTAAGGAGGGACCCCCATGAAGCTGGCACAAATTCAAATGCACGTCACCGCCGACAAAGCCGCCAACCTCCGCCGCGCGGAAGACCTGCTGCGCTCCGTCCGCGGCGCCGACATGGCCATCCTGCCGGAGATGTTCTGCTGCCCCTACGACAACGCCTGCTTCCGCGCCTACGGCGAGCCTGAGGGCGGTCCGGCGTATCAGATGCTCTCCCGCGCCGCGCGGGAGCTAAGGCTCTGGCTGGTAGGCGGTTCCCTCCCCGAGCTGGACGGTGACAAGATCTATAACACCGCCTACGTTTTCGACCCCACAGGCACCTGCGTGGCCCGCCACCGGAAAATGCACCTGTTCGACATCGACGTGCAGGGCGGCCAATCCTTCCGCGAGTCCGCCACCCTGTCGCCGGGGAACGACATCACCCTCTTCGACACACCCTATGGCAGAATGGGCCTGTGCATCTGCTTCGACCTCCGGTTCGAGGAGCTGTGCCGCCTCATGGCTCTGGAGGGTGCCCGTGTCTTGCTGGCCCCGGCGGCCTTCAACATGACCACCGGCCCCGCCCACTGGGAACTGCTCCTGCGTCAGCGTGCGGTAGATAACCAGTGCTTCACCGTGGGTGCCGCCCCCGCCCGGGACGAGGCCGCCTCCTATGTGGCCTGGGGCCACTCTCTGGTCTGCGACCCCTGGGGCACGGTGCTGCATGAATGCGGCAGCGGCGAGGAAACCGCCGTCGTCGACCTGGATCTCTCCCGGGTGGATGCTGTCCGGCAGCAGCTGCCCATCCTCTCCGCCCGCCGGACGGATATATACGATATCCGCCGGAGGTAGGTCTGCTATCGATTTCTCAGATAGCCAGATGGCGCAATTTTTTAAAATACTCGTTGACAAAAGTTTCCTTTTACGATACCATACGATTTGTGGATGCCCGCGCTGTCCTCGCAGCGCGGACATTTTCTGCGCCGCAGGCGCTGTTTGGATAGAAAGAAAGGATACCAGCTATGAAAAACCTCAACGAAAAGCGGCCCAGTGGGCTGGCGCTGCTCCCCTTCGCGATGTTCATCTTCATCTACATGGGCGCCGGTATTTACTACCAGGTAAAGGGTATGGAGATGGCCTTTTACCAGTTCCCCTCCGTCACCGCCATGTTCCTGGCGGTGCTGGTGGCCTTTATCATGTTCAAGGGCACCATTAACGAGAAGTTCGACACCTTTGCCAAGGGTGCCGCCAACGTGGACATCCTCACCATGCTGATGATCTACATTCTGGCCGGTGCCTTCGCCAACGTGGCGGCAGTCATGGGCGGCCGCGAATCCACGGTAAACCTGGGTCTGTCCCTGGTACCGGTGGAATTCCTGGCCGCCGGTCTGTTCGTCATCTCCGCCTTTATGGGCACCGCCACCGGCTCCTCCATGGGTACCGTCACCGCCGTGATTCCCATCGCCGTGGGTATTGCGGAAAAAGGCGGCCTGTCTCTCACCGTGGTCATCGGCGCCGTGGTGGGCGGCGCCATGTTCGGCGACAACCTCTCCATGATCTCCGACACCACCATTGCCGCCACCCGCAGCCAGCGCTGCGAAATGCGCGACAAGTTCCGTGTCAACTTCCTCATCGCTCTGCCGGCGGCACTGATCACCCTGGTCCTTCTGCTGATCTTCGGCCGTCCGGAGACGGTCATGCCCCTGGAGGCCCTGCCCTTCGATCTCATCAAGGTCCTGCCCTACGTGCTGGTGCTGGTCCTGGCCCTGTGCGGGCTCAACGTGTTCCTGGCCCTGACCGTGGGCATCTTCTCCGCCGGTCTGGTGGGCATCTGCTGCGGTGATCTGACCATTGCCGCCTTCGCCCAGAGCGTGTGGGACGGCTTCACCGGCATGAACGAGGTATTCTTCCTGACGCTGCTGTGCGGCGGTATGTCGGAGCTCATCGCCAAAAACGGCGGCATCGCCTGGATCATCCAGAAGCTGCGGAAGGTCATGAAAGGCAACAAGTCCGCTCAGGTCGGCATCGCCGCCATGGTCTCCCTGTGCGACTGCGCCACCGCCAACAACACCGTGGCCATCATCGTGGCCGGCGACATGGCCCGTGACGTGTCCCATGAATACAAGGTGGATCCCCGCCGCACCGCCTCCCTGCTGGACATCTTCTCCTGCGTGTTCCAGGGCATCATCCCCTACGGCGCGCAGCTGCTGAGCGCCGCCGCCCTGGCCAACACCACCGTGACCTCCGACGCCCTGCACACCAGCCCCGCCGCCATCGTGGGCGGTATGTGGTACTGCTGGATCCTGGCCGCCGTGGGCCTGCTGTCCATCTTTGTTCCTTTTGCCGACGGTGTCTGCCGGAAAGACCCGTGGAACTGGGAATACGGCTGCGCCCAATCCGCTGTGGCCGCCAAAAAAGCCCTGCTGGAAAAGGAAGCGGAGGATGTCTCCGCCCAATAACGCTCCCTGTCTTTGCCGCCGCGGCACACCCCCCTGGCCGCGGCGGCACTTTTTTGTCAAAATATACGGTACCTCCCACCCGCCCGGAGAAATTTCCTTCTGCGATATTCACAAATTGTGGTTGCAATTTTTGTGCAAATAGTGTAGTATAATTCGCAAGAAATCCGCATGGAACACAAGGAAACGGAGGAAAATGCAATGAAGAAATATACAGACATGAGCCTTCAGGAGCGTCAGGCCGAATACGCCGCCGTGCAGGTGGAATACGAAAAGCTCAAGGCCATGGGCCTCAGCCTGAATATGGCGCGGGGCAAGCCGAGCAAGGTACAGCTGGATCTGGTCACACCCATTTTCGGTCTGTTGACGAAGCCGGAGGATTTCGTCTCCGACGGCATCGACGTCCGCAACTATGGCGAGGTGTCCGGCATTCCCGCCGCCAAGGCGCTGTTTGCCGACATTCTGGGCTGCAAGCCGGAGCAGGTGTTCGTGGGCGGCAACGCCAGCCTCCAGCTGATGTACGACGCCGTATCCAAGGCCTTCACCCACGGTCTGCTCCACAGCGAAAAGCCCTGGTGCAAGCTGGACAAGGTCAAGTGGATCTGCCCCGTTCCCGGCTATGACCGCCACTTCAAGGTCACCGAGAGCTTCGGCGTAGAGATGATCTCCGTCCCCATGACCGCCGACGGCCCCGACATGGACCAGGTAGAGGCCCTCATCAAGGACCCCGCCGTCAAGGGTATGTGGAACGTCCCCAAGTACTCCAACCCCGAGGGCGTGATCTACTCCGCCGCGACCATCGACCGTCTGGCGAAGATGAAGCCCGCCGCCCCCGACTTTATGCTCATGTGGGACAACGCCTACTGCATCCACGAGTTCGACTGCGACTATGTGGAATTCCCCGACATCATCAGCCTGTGCGCGAAGTACGGCAATGCCGACATGGTCTATGAGTTCGCCTCCACCAGCAAGGTCACCTTCCCCGGTGCCGGCGTGGGCGTCATGGCATCCAGCGCCGACAACATCGCCTACTTCTCCAAGCTCATCAACATCCAGACCATCGGCTTCGACAAGATCAACCAGCTGCGCCACGTTCTGTTCCTGAAGGACAAGGCCCACACCCTGGCCCTGATGAAGCAGCACGCCGCCATCCTGGCCCCCAAATTCCACGCGGTGCTGGACGCTCTGGACAAGGAGATCGCCCCGCTGGGCATCGCCGGCTACAAGCGCCCCGTTGGCGGCTACTTTGTCAGCGTGGACGTCATGCCCGGCTGCGCCAAGCGCACCCTGGCCCTGTGCAAGGAGGCCGGCGTCACCATGACCGGTGCCGGTGCCACCTTCCCCTACGGCAAGGACCCCCAGGACAGCAACATCCGCATCGCCCCCTCCCTGCCGCCGGTGGCGGAGCTGGAGCAGGCCATCGCCGTGTTCTGCACCTGCCTGAAGCTGGCCGCCCTGGAAAAGCTGGGCGTGTGAGCTGCAAAACCTCCCGCCGCCCACATAAAACCATCCCCCCCGGCGACGCTTCACACCCCCATATAAAATCCCCCCCGGCGAAGCCGGGGGGATTTCTTTTTCTTACTTATGCAGCAGCGGGCTCAGCGGTTTGTAGATCAGGAAGCACAGCGCCACGTCCAGCAATCCCTTGCACAGTGTGAACGGCACGTTGAACACCATCAGGCAGTTCAGCAGCGCGTTGGAGGTCGGCACCTGCGCCACCGTCCCCAGGATCTCCTGATACATCCCCACAATGGCCTCCAGCGGCAGGCCGTACAGCACCACATAGGCGGGATAGACGATGAAATAGTTAATGGGTATGCTGATGACCGCCATGGCGGCGGCCCCGGCCACGGAGCCCCACAGCGCCCCGCCCCGGTTCTTGTGCTTCTTGTAGACGATACCCGCAATAAACGCGAACACCGCGCCCAGCAGGAAATTGGACAGCTCGCCCACGCCGGCGCTGGAGCCGAAGGGCAGGTGCAGCAGGTTCTTCACCAGCTGGATGGCGACGCCGTAGACGGGGCCGAGGGAGAACGTGCCCAGCAGGGCGGGCAGGTCGGATACGTCCAGCTTGATAAAGGTGGGCATGACGGGGATGGAGAACTCCACGAACTGGAGGACGGCGGCCACGGCGGCCAGCAGTGCGGCCACCGCGATACGATGGGTCTTTTGCTTCTGAGTCATAAAAAAACACTCCTTCTTGATGATAAACACCCGGAAAATTGCCTTCCAAGGTGTACGCATCAAAAAAGAGCATCGCAAAATGCCATACACGCCTTCTCTCATCCAGACTATACTGTCGGTACCGGAATTGCACCGGTTCCTGCTGCCGCAGCAGCTCGCGGACTATACCGCCGGTGGGGACTTTCACCCCGCCCCGAAGACAAATATGCGGTTGTTTTCGACAAGTATAGTACCACGCCGCCCCGCAGATGTCAATACCGATTTCCGGCTTTACAGCGGCGCGGTTTTCGTTTACAATATACCGTAAGAAAGGCGGTGAGACCCATGCCCGCACGGCAGATGACCGTATGCTTTTCCGGCTACCGTCCGGAGAAGCTCCCCTGGGGTTATGACGAATGCGATCCCCGCTGCGCCCAGCTGAAGCAGCGCCTGCGCCGGGCGATCTGCGCCGCCTGTGACGACGGCTTCCGCCACTTCATCTGCGGCATGGCCCGCGGCGTGGACACCTACTGCGCCGAGATCGTCCTGGCCCTGCGTCCCCAGTACCCGGACCTGACGCTGGAGGCCGCCATCCCCTGCCCCAGCCAGTGCGGCGGCTGGACGCCGGACCAGCAGGCCCGCTGGCACGCCATCGTAGACCGCTGCGACTTTGAAACAGTGGTCCAGGATCACTACGGCCCCGGCTGTATGCAACGCCGCAACCGCTACATGGTGGACCACGCCGCCCGCCTCATCGCCGTGTTCGACGGTCAGGACGGCGGCACCCGCCGCACGGTGGAATACGCCCTCCGTTCCGGCCTCGAGGTCGTCTACGTGGACGCGGAGTAGCCCCCAAACCTTCCCCCTGGAGGTCCGCGGTGTTGAATGACAGGCCGGTGGCCTGTCAGATCCGCGGACCGACCGACCCGCAGGGAGACAGGTGCCCCCGAAGGGGGCGGATAAGGTGTAGCCGCCGCAGGCGGCGTAAAATCCCTCCGCCCCTCCACAATATCCAACAACTCTCCGTATAATTCGCAAAAAAGAACACCCCGTGTATTCACGCAGGGTGTTCTTTTCGATGTATACGCTCAGGCCAGCGTCTCCATCTCCTTGTTGACGCTCTCCTCGCAGCTGCGCATAGCCAGGATGGTCTTTTCCATCAGTTCCTCGATAGTCCAGCCCAGGCGCTCCGCGCCGGTGTTGATCACGTCCCGGGAGCAGCCGGCGGCGAACTTCTTGTCCTTATACTTCTTCTTCAGGCTGCTGACCTCCATGTCCATCACGCTCTTGCTGGGGCGCATACGGGCGGCCGCGCCGATCAGTCCCGTCAGCTCGTCGGCGGCAAACAGCACCTTCTCCATCTCGTGGGTGGGCTCCACATCGCAGCACAGGCCGTAGCCGTGGGAACAGACGGCGTGGATGAACTCCTCGGAGCACCCCGCCTTCTTCAGCAGTTCCGGTGCCTTCCGGCAGTGCTGCTCCGGCCACATCTCAAAGTCGATGTCGTGCAGCAGACCCACCGTGGCCCAGAAATCCGCGTCCTCGCCATAGCCCAGCTCATTGGCGTACCAGCGCATAACGCCCTCCACCGTCAAACCGTGGAGAATGTGGAACGGCTCCTTGTTGTACGTTTTCAGCGCCGCCAGCGCCGCCTCGCGGGAGATACATTCTTTCATGGGTAAAGCCTCCTTTGTATACCAGAGACGGGCGCCGCCCGCCCCCTTGATGCTCTTCCGGAATTCGGCGCGCCCGGTGCGGCGCGCCCCTTTTCCTATTTGCCTACCATTTTAGCAGGTTATTCTCCGTTGTCAAGGCTTTTTCCAACAAGTTTGCCAGCCGTTTTCCCCGTTCCGCCGCGCGATCCGCCTCCGCCGCCAGCAACTGCCGCAGACAGCCGTCCTCCATGCGCGCCGCCAGATCGGCGCAGCCCCGCTGCACCACCGCCTCGCCCACATACACCCGCCGCAGGGCCGCCAGCCATGTCTCCCGTACCCCCGCCGCCGGCGCGGGCGGCTGCCGCCACCGGCCCGTATGCAGAAAATATGCCGCCAGCAGGGCCCGTACCGCCCGCTGCTCCTCCCGGGCCAGTTGTTCCAGCGCCTGCCGGCTCTGCCGGGGCGCACGGACGGCACACCGGCGGCAGCAGGCATACAACGCCGCGCCCTCGGCGATCAGCCCGCCCAGCATCGCCTCGCTGTCCGTCTCCCGCCGCGGCAGCGGGCAGCAGGCCCCCGCGGGACACGGTGCCGCGTCATAGGCCGGCAGCGCCGGCCCCACCCTCTGCCACACCGCCGCCGCGGCGGCGGTATCGTATACCAACGGTGATGGCTCCATACTGAACGCCTCCTTTTCTGTCTATACTATGTGGTGCCGCGGCCCGATGTGCGCCATGGGCGGAAACATATTGCATTTCCTGCCGAAATCTGTTACACTGATATGGTTACGGAACCTGCCCACCACTTTGCTGGTGTGAACAGCCACAATACAAACGTTCAGAGAAGGGAGAACCATCCCATGCTGGAATTGCAGAATATCTGCTACCGGGTGTCCACCCCCGAGGGGGAGCAGGACATCCTGAAAAACGTATCCATCACCATCCCCGACCATAAGCTGGTCGTCTTCACCGGCCCCAACGGCGGCGGCAAGACCACCCTGGCCAAGGTCATCATGGGCCTGGTGCAGCCCACCTCCGGCCGCGTGCTGTACAACGGCGAGGACGTGACGGACCTGTCCATCACCGAGCGCGCCAAGCGCGGCATCAGCTACGGCTTCCAGCAGCCGCCCCGCTTCAAGGGCATCACCGTCCATGACCTGCTGCTTCTGGCGGCGGGCGAGGACAAGCTCAGCAAGGACAAGTGCTGCGCCTATCTTACCAAGGTTGGCCTCTGCGCCAACGACTACCTGGACCGCGAGGTGGACGTGTCTCTGTCCGGCGGCGAGGTCAAGCGCATCGAGATCGCCACCATCCTGGCCCGCCGCGGCCAGCTGATGATCTTCGATGAGCCGGAGGCCGGCATCGACCTGTGGTCCTTCGCCCGGCTGACCGAGACCTTCGAGCAGATCCACCGGGAGGGCGCGGCCACCATGGTCATCATCTCCCATCAGGAGCGCATTATCAAGCTGGCCGACGAGATCGTCGTCATCGCCGGCGGCCAGATCGCACACCGCGGCACCACGGAGGAGATTTTCCCCCTGATCCTGGCCGACACGCTGGGCAGCTGTCCCGTACTGGAGAGAAAGGAGGGCGCGCAATGATCACCGATATCGACGCCGCTTTGCTGGAAAAGATCGCCGATCTGACCGGCAAGCCCGTGGGCGCCTTCAATATCCGCAAGGACTCCGGCTGCGAGGCCCGTCAGTCCACCGAGCACATTGCTATCGATCCCCGCAGCGACGGAAAGTCCGGCATTGACATCCGCATCAAGCCCGGCACCAAGGGTGAGAAATGCTACATCCCCGTCATCATCAGCCACAGCGGCCTCAGTGAGCTGGTCTATAACGACTTCTACGTGGGCGACGACTGCGACGTGGACATCATCGCCGGCTGCGGCATCCACAACTCCGGCTGTGACGAAAGCCGCCACGACGGCATCCACACCTTCCACATCGGCAAAAATTCCAAGGTCCGCTATGTGGAAAAGCACTTCGGCGAGAAAGACCCCGGCCAGACCGGCGGCAACATCATGAACCCCAAGACCGTGGTCTACCTGGGCGAGAACTCCACCATGCAGATGGAGACGATCCAGATCCGCGGCATCGACTCCACCAAGCGCGAGACGGACTTCTTCTGTGAAGCCGGCAGCGAGGTGGTGGTCACCGAGCGCCTGCTGACCCACGGCGCTCAGGAGGCCGAGAGCGATATGCGTATCGAGCTCAACGGCCACGACGCCCGCGGCCGCGTCATCTCCCGCAGCGTGGCCCAGGACCGTTCCCACCAGATCTTCCACCCGGTGATGGTGGGCAACGCCCAGTGCTTCGGCCACGTTCAGTGCGACAGCATCATCATGGGCGACGCCCGCATCGAGTCCGTCCCGGCCATCACCGCCAACTGTCCCGACGCCCAACTGATCCACGAGGCCGCCATCGGCAAGATCGCCGGCGACCAGCTGCTGAAGCTGGAGACCCTCGGCCTGACCCCCGAACAGGCGGAGGAGACGATCCTCAAGGGCTTCCTGGCCTGACCCATACAGGTGCGCCGCCGAAGGGCGGCGCACCTTTTTTGCGCCCGCCCTTGCGTTTCCACGCAAAAAATGGTATTATATCAAGTTGAGAAACAACTTCCCCGGCCCCCTGCGCCGGACAGAAATACAAAGGAGGCTCACCTTATGAAGCTGGGTATCGTCGGATTACCAAATGTTGGCAAAAGCACCCTGTTCAACGCCATCACCAACGCCGGGGCAGAGAGCGCCAACTACCCCTTCTGCACCATCGAGCCCAACGTGGGCGTGGTGGCCGTGCCGGACGCGCGGCTGGACAAGCTGGCGGAGATGTACCAGCCGGACAAAAAGACCCCCGCCGTCATCGAGTTCGTGGACATCGCAGGTCTGGTGAAGGGCGCCAGCCAGGGCGCCGGCCTGGGCAACAAGTTCCTGGAGAATATCCGCCGCACGGACGCCATCGTCCATGTGGTCCGCTGCTTTGACGATGAGAACATCATGCACGTGGTGGCCGATGCCAGCCAGAACGTCCCCGTGGACCCCCTGGGCGACATCGAGACCATCGACCTGGAGCTGATCATGGCGGACCTGGAGATGGTCAACCGCCGGGTGGAGAAGGCCACGAAGGCCGCCAAGGGCGACAAGAAGTTCCTCCATGAGGCCGAGGTGTTCAGGGCCCTGGCGGCGCATCTGGACAGCGGCAAGTCCGCCCGCACCTTCGCGTGCGATAAGGATGACCGCGCCATCGTCGAGACGGCGGACCTGCTGAGCCTCAAGCCCATCATCTACGCCGCCAACATGGACGAGGACGGCTTCGCCCACTATGAGGACAACAAGTACTTCCAGTCCGTCCGCGATCTGGCCGCCAGGGAGGGGGCCCAGGTGCTGCCCATCTGCGCCAAGCTGGAGCAGGACATCGCCGAGCTGGATGACCCGGAGGAGCGCGCCATGTTCCTGGCGGACCTGGGCATCGAAAAGTCCGGTCTGGACCGTCTCATCCAGTGCAGCTATGACCTGCTGGGTCTCATCTCCTTCCTGACCTACGGTAAGGACGAGTGCCGCGCCTGGACCATCAAAAAGGGCACCAAGGCTCCCCAGGCCGCCGGCAAGATCCACTCCGACATCGAGCGCGGCTTCATCCGGGCCGAGACCATCAACTTCGACGAGATGATGGCCTGCGGCGGCAGCGTGGCCGCCGCCAAGGAAAAGGGCCTGCTGCGCTCCGAGGGCAAGGAATATGTGGTCAAGGACGGCGACATGATCTACTTCCGCTTCAACGTATAACGACCTCTGCCTGCCATGCAGGACCGGCCCCGCCGGTCCTGCTTTTTTCGCGGTTTTCCAAGCAGCTGTATGCCTGCCACGGTACATCGTGACTCTCTTCTGCGGAAACCCGCCAAAAACCTTAATGGTGTAAAGCGCGAATTGGCGAATTACCTAAAATTATTGTGAATTTTTCTACAAAGTGTGGGCAAAAAAGGCTTGTGAATAAATCGTGAACGCGCTATAATGATGCTGTGATTGTGAAAAGTCTCACGATCCAATTATGAGGAGAGATCAGAAAGGAAAACGGAATTATGGAAAAACGGTATACCCTGCCCGTAGCCATCGCGCTGGTGGTGGGCACTGTCATCGGTTCCGGCGTGTTCTTCAAGGCCGAGGCCGTTCTGACGAAGACCGGCGGTAATCTGTCTGTCGGTATTCTGGCGTTCATCATCATGGGCGTCGTCATGATCATCAGCGCCTGCACCTTCGGCGTCGTGGCACAAAGCCACGAGGGCGTGGAGGGTCTGGTGGGCTACGCTGCCGCCTCCTGCGGTAAGACCTACAGCTACTATGTGGGCTGGTTCATGGCCGTCATCTACTACCCCTCCCTGGTGTCCGTGCTGAGCTGGCTGCCCGCCCGCTACTTCGGCGTACTCATGGGCTGGGACGACCCTGTGGTCGGCGGCCGCACCATGATGCTGGCCGGTGTTTTCATGATCGTTACCTACACCATGAACGCTCTGGCTCCCAAGCTGGCCGGTAAGTTCCAAATCGCCACCACCATCATCAAGCTGATCCCCCTGCTGCTGATGGCCGTTGTCGGCACCATCGTGGGTCTGACCAGCGGCATGACCGAGTTCAACTTCTCCAATGTCGTTACCGAGATGCCCTTCACCGAGGGCCTGTTCGGCGCTATCGTCTCCCTGGCCTTCGCCTTTGAGGGCTGGATCTGCGCCACCTCCATCGGCAGCGAGCTGAAGGATTCCAAGAAGAACATGCCCCGCGCGCTGCTGATCGGCACCGTGATCGTTGCCATCGTGTACGTGATCTATTACGTCGGTCTGGCCGGCGCGGTGGAGTCCGAGGTCATGATGGCCGGCGGCGAGGCCGGCGCCAAGATCGCCTTCCAGAACATCTTCGGTCAGGTGGGCGGCGCTGCCATCTTCGTGTTCGTTGTGATCTCCTGCTGGGGCACCTGCAACGGCCTGACCATGGCTGTTACCCGCGGCATGTTCGATCTGGCCGTCGAGAGCGGCAGCCCCAAGCTGGCCATGTTCAAGAACGTGGACGCCAACACCAACATGGCCAACAACTCCGCCGTGTTCGGTCTGCTGGTCAGCTCCCTGTGGCTGCTGTACTTCTACGGCGGCACCATCATGGGGGGCTTCGGTCCCTTCAAGTTCGACTCCTCCGAGCTGCCCATCATCACCCTGTACGCCATCTACATCCCCATCTACATCGCCCTGCTGAAGCGCAAGGATCTGCCCGGCTTCCGCGGCAAGGTCATGCCCATCCTGGCCATCCTGTGCTCCCTGTTCATGGTGTTCGCCGCTATCTACTCCCACAAGTGGAACGTGCTGTATTATCTGATCGTGTTCTTCGTCATCGAGGTCATCGGCGCGTTCTTCAAGAGCGGCAGGAAGGCGTAACAAGCGTATAACGCACGTCCATGTGTGTTCCCCTTTTGCATTGGGACGGGCGTCGGCTCTGCCGGCGTCCGTCCCGCCTTTTCCGCAGACGGCAGCGCGCCCTTCGGCCGCCTCAGCCGCCGCACCGTGGGCCGCGGCGCGGTGCTCCCGAAGGCGCAGATCACCCTCCTGGGGGGCGTCGGCATCCTGCCGACGCCCGGGCAGTATCCTCCTGCCCCACCTGCCGACCCATCTGTCCGGCCAAAAATGTGCCGTACCGCAAAAAAACGACAACTGCATATAGCAATGTGCCTCACAGTTTGCTATAATGCTTCATTAAGAGCAAGATAAAGTGACCATTAGCGCAACATAAAATAACCTGAATGTAAAGGAACCTGCCACATGAATTTCCCTCTTTGCCCCCGCTTTCAGGCCGTTCTTTTCGACATGGACGGCACACTTTTAGACACTCTATCGGATATGAAGGACGCTGTAAACCATATCCTGCTTGAAAATGGTTGGCCGCAGCGCACCCTCGAGGAAATACGCGCCTTCGTCGGCAACGGCGCCGCGAAGCTCATGGAACGTGCCATCCCCGAACCCATTGCGCCCCAACGGTTTCAAGAGATTTTGAGCACCTACAAGGACTGGTACCAGGCCCATAATTGCGTAAAGACCGCGCCGTACCCCGGCATTCCGGAGGTCCTGGCGGAGCTGGAAAAAATGGGTGTGAAGACCGCCGTTGTCTCCAACAAGCCGGACGCCACCACCAAGGCGCTGGCGGAAAAGTTTTTCCCCGGTATGCCGGCCCTCGGCCAGCGGGACGGCGTGGACCCGAAACCATCGCCAGCCCTTGTGGCACAAGCGCTTTCATCTCTCGGCATCCGCCCGGAAAATGCCGTGTATGTGGGCGACAGCGAGGTGGATGTGGCCACGGCCCGCAACGCCGAGTTGCCGCTGATCGCCGTCAGCTGGGGCTTCCGCGGCCGTGAAAAACTGGAAATTGCCGGTGCGGAACACATCGCGGACACCGCCCCGCAGCTGCTGGAAATGCTGTGCAGATAGCGCCGTCCGATAAAATTTTTTCTTGACATCCGCAAAAAAGGTGATACAATAACCCCATACTTCAAAAACCGTTGAGTAAGAGGAGTAATCGCACAGGAAACTTTCAGAGAGCCGCGTATCGGTGAAAGCGCGGCAGCGGAACGTGCGGTGAATGGACTTACGAGGGCGGGGAGAAAGCCAGATGGCGAGTAATACCCGACGGCAGCCGCGGCCGTTATCCCGGCGGAACGCATGACAGTGCGCGCAAAGTGGGCGTTTTTACGCCAATGTGGGTGGTACCGCAGGCTTGTATTTTCAGTCTGTCCCATGGATTTTCCATGGGACAGACTTTTTTGTTGTCTCGAAAAAACATTTGTCATACAGAAAGGAATCACGATTATGGGTAAGATCATCCTCACCGGCGACCGTCCCACCGGCCGCCTGCACGTAGGCCACTATGTGGGCTCCCTCCGCAACCGCGTCATCCTGCAGAACAGCGGCAAGTTTGAAAAGCTGTTCTTTATGATCGCCGACGCCCAGGCCCTGACCGACAATTTCGACAACCCCGGTAAGGTGCGGGAGAACATCCTCCAGGTGGCGCTGGACTACATGGCCTGCGGTCTGGACCCCGCCAAGTGCCATATGTTCATCCAGTCCGTGGTGTGTGAGCTGACGGAGCTGACCTTCTACTACATGAACCTGGTGACGCTGGCCCGGCTGGAACGCAACCCCACCGTGAAGGCGGAGATCCAGCTGCGGGGCTTTAACCACAGCATCCCCATGGGCTTCCTGACCTATCCCGTGAGCCAGACGGCGGACATCACCGCCTTCATGGCCGACACCGTGCCCGTAGGCGAGGACCAGCTGCCCATGCTGGAGCAGGCCCGCGAGATCGTCCGCCGCTTCAATGAGCTGTACGGCGAGACGCTGGTGGAGCCCACGGCCCTGCTGCCGGACAACGAGGCCTGCCTGCGTCTGCCCGGCACCGACGGCAAGGCAAAGATGAGCAAATCCCTGGGCAACTGCATCTATCTGGCCGATAAGCCGGAGGACATCCGCACCAAGGTCATGGGGATGTTCACCGACCCCAACCACCTGCAGGTCAGCGACCCCGGCCAGACCGAGGGCAACCCGGTGTTCATGTATCTGGATGCTTTCTGCAATGATGAGCACTTTGCCAAATACCTGCCGGACTACGCCAATCTGGACGAGCTGAAGGCCCACTATCAGCGGGGCGGCCTGGGCGATGTGAAGGTCAAGAAGTTCCTGAACAACGTCCTGCAGGAGACGCTGGAGCCTATCCGTAATCGCCGCGAGGAGCTGGAAAAGGACCCCGGCTATGTGATGGACGTGCTGCGGCAGGGCACCGAGGCAGCGCAGGCCGCCGCGGCCGATACCCTGGCCAAGGTCAAGCACGCCATGCAGATCGACTATTTTGCGTAACACAGCGTACCGCGCTGACCAATACTGAAAGGAGAACACAACCATGAAAGAACTGAAGAACCGCAGCATTCCCTATAAGATCTATCTCTCCGAGGACGAGATGCCCCGGTATTGGTACAATGTGCGCGCCGACATGAAGACGAAGCCCGCTCCCCTGCTGAACCCCGGCACCCTGAAGCCCATGACGGCGGAGGAGATGGGCCACGTGTTCTGCGCCGAGCTGGTAAAGCAGGAGATGGACGACCATACCCCTTATATCCCCATCCCCGAGGACGTGCGGAATTTCTATAAAATGTACCGTCCCTCTCCCCTGGTGCGTGCCTATTGTCTGGAGGAGAAGCTGGGTACCCCGGCGCACATCTACTACAAGTTCGAGGGCAACAACACCTCCGGCAGTCACAAGCTGAACTCCGCCATCGCTCAGGCCTACTACGCCAAGGAGCAGGGTCTGACCGGCGTGACCACGGAGACCGGTGCCGGCCAGTGGGGCACGGCGCTGAGCATGGCCTGCGCCTATCTGGGGCTGGACTGCCATGTGTTCATGGTGAAGTGCTCCTATGAGCAGAAGCCCTTCCGCCGCGAGGTCATGCGGACCTACGGCGCGGACGTGACCCCCTCTCCCTCCCTGACCACCGAGGTAGGCCGCAAGATCCTGGCGGAGTTCCCCGACACCACCGGCTCTCTGGGCTGCGCCATCAGTGAGGCCGTGGAGTGCGCCACTTCCACGCCCAACACCCGCTATGTGCTGGGCAGCGTGCTCAACCAGGTGCTGCTGCACCAGTCCGTCATCGGTCTGGAGACGAAGGCGGCGCTGGATAAATACGGCATCAAGCCGGACATCATTATCGGCTGCGCCGGCGGCGGCTCCAATCTGGGCGGCCTGATCTCCCCCTTCGTGGGCGAGATGCTCCGCGGTGAGGCAGACTATAAGATCATCGCCGTGGAGCCGGCGTCCTGCCCCAGCCTGACCCGCGGCGTTTTCAAGTATGATTTCTGCGACACCGGCAAGATCTGCCCCATGGCCAAGATGTACACCCTGGGCAACGGCTTTATCCCCTCCGCCAACCACGCCGGCGGCCTGCGGTATCACGGCATGAGCAGCATCGTCAGCCAGCTGTACCACGACGGCATGCTGGAGGCCCGCAGCGTGGAGCAGACCGCCGTGTTCGAGGCGGCAGAGCTGTTCGCCCGCTGCGAGGGCATCCTGCCCGCGCCGGAAAGCAGCCACGCCATCCGCGTGGCCATTGACGAGGCGGTAAAGTGCAAGGAGAACAACGAGACCAAGAACATCGTCATCGGCCTGACCGGTACCGGCTACTTCGACATGGTGGCCTACGGCAAGTACAACGATGGCGAGATGCGCGATGTCATCCCCACCGACGAGGACCTGCAGCGGGGCTTCGCCACCATCCCCAGCTTCCCCGGCAACGAGTAAGCACATAGGAATACAGAAAAAAGACCGCCTTTCCCCGCCTCCTAATAAGAAAACATGAAAAAGTCAGTAAAATCAATGTTTTCAAAGGCAGGGAACACGGTACGAAGTCAAAAATCTCATACTGACAGGCACGAAGGGCGCTGATGTGAAAATCAGCGCCCTTTTCCTGTCCCCACGCCATAGACAGCCGCCCTATGGCGTTTTTTCATATCCGTACCTATACCCACCCGAAAAATGCATCAATTAGGGTGCGAAAACCTCTGTTTTTTCCTCTCAGAGCGCCGCTTAAAGGGCGGCGTGGGTGTTTTCCCATGGGAAGCGTCCGAGAGGCAGGACATGGGCTTTTTTGCGCCAAAATCAACACTTTTCAAAACCAGAGAAAGGAGGCGCCGGATATGGCAGTTTTCCGCATCGAAAAGACCAGAGATTACACGGTCATGTCCAACTACCACCTGCGGGACAGGTTGCTGTCCCTGAAAGCGAAGGGGCTGCTGTCCCTCATGCTGTCGCTGCCGGAGGACTGGGACTACACCATGAAGGGGCTTGCCCGCATCTGCAAGGACGGCATCGACAGCATCAGCGGCGGGATCCGGGAGCTGGAGACGCACGGCTATCTCGTCCGGGCGCGCGTCCGCAACGAGAACGGGCAGCTTGGCTCCATCGAGTACACCATCCTGGAGCAGCCGAAGGAACCGGCACAGACGCCCGCGCCTATCCGGGAAAAACCTATACGGGAAAATCCAATACAGGTGAAGCCAATGTTGGATGCCCCTATTCAGGAGAACCCCGCCCAATTAAATACTAAAGAACAAAATAAAGAATTATCAATTACGCAAGGATCAAGTCCTATCCCATCAAGTCCCCCTACCCCCAGGGAGCGGACCGGACGGGACGGGATGCGGGAGCGTGAGAGCTATCGGGAATTGATCTTAGAGAACATCGAGTACGACATCCTCACCCAGAACGCCCAGCTGGACAAAGCAAGGCTGGACGAACTGGTGGAGCTCATGGTGGATACCGTCTGCTCTAAACGGCAGACCATCCGCATTGCTGGGGACGATTACCCGGCGGAGGTGGTCAAGTCCCGCTTCCTGAAGCTCACCGCCTCCCATATCGAGTACATCCTGGACCGGATGCGGGAGAACACCACCTACGTGCGCAATATCAAGAAATACCTGCTGGCGGCACTGTATAACGCGCCGGTCACAATGGACAGCTACTACACATCCCTTGTCAGCCATGACCTGTACGGTAGCGGAGATCGGAGGTGAGCGCCTTGCAGGAAGAAATCACGCAGAAAACCCTTGCGCTTTGTGTGCAGACCGGTAAAATGACCGCCCAGCTTTTGCAGCAGGCCATGAAGAAGGTGCTGGCGGATATGGAAAAGCACAAGAATGATCCCCAACTCCGGCACGGAAAGCAGACCATCCGGCAGCTTATGAAGCATGGAGCCGGCGTGTCCAATATCGAGATCACGGATCAGAATATCCGGGCCTTTTCTTCCACGGCGAAGAAGTACGGCCTGGATTTTGCTTTGAAGAAGGACACCTCCGGGGAGATCCCCCGGTACCTGGTGTTCTTTAAGGGCAGGGACGCCGACGCGGTGACGGCGGCCTTCCGCGAGTTCTCCGCAAAGAATCTGGCGAAGGAGAAAAAGCCCTCCATCCGTAAGCGGCTGACCAAGGCCAAGGAGCAGACGAAGCGGCAGGAGCTGGAGCGGGGCGAGAAGATCAAAAACAGGGATCGGGGGCTGGAACGATGACGGGAAAGCTGAAAAAGGTCCTGCTGCCGAACCTTCCGTATCTGCTGTTCGCCTGGCTCTTTGATAAGCTCTGTCAGGCGGTGCGGCTGGCACCGGGGGCGGACGCTTCGGAAAAGCTGCTTCGTATCGCCCAGGGCTTCACCGAGGCCTTCGCCTCCCTCTGGCTCAGCCTGCATCCTCTGGACCTGCTGCTGGGCGCTGCTGGGGCGGCGCTTGTCCGGCTGGCGGTGTACCTGAAAGCGAAAAATGCGAAGAAATATCGCCGTGGCGTTGAGTACGGCAGCGCGAGATGGGGCCGGCCGGAGGATATCGCACCCTACATAGACCCCGTTCCCGATTGGAACATCCCTCTGACCCGGACGGAAAGCCTCACCATGACCAGCCGCCCGAAGGATCCGAAAACGGCGAGAAATAAAAATATCCTGGTCATCGGCGGCTCCGGCAGCGGCAAGACAAGGTTCTTTGTCAAGCCGTCCCTGCTCCAAATGCACAGCTCCTATGTGGTCACTGATCCCAAAGGGCAGCTCCTTCGGGAGACGGGAAAACTCCTGGCGCACGGCGGGCCGAAGCGGGATGAGAACGGAAAGCCGGTACAGGATGGTCGTGGCAAGGTCGTCTATGAGCCCTACCGCATCAAGGTCCTGAACACCATCAACTTTTCCAAAAGCATGAAATATAACCCGCTGGCCTATGTGCGCTCCGAGAAGGATATCCTCAAGCTGGTCAATGTCATCATCGCCAACACGAAGGGCGACGGTGAAAAATCCTCCGAGGATTTTTGGATCAAGGCCGAGCGCCTGTTATACTGCGCCCTGATCGGCTACATCTGGTACGAGGCGGAGCCGGAGGAGAAAAACTTCTTAACCCTGCTGGAGCTCATCAACGCCTGCGAGGCCAAAGAGGACGACGAGACATATAAAAGCCCCGTGGATATCCTCTTTGACGAGCTGGCGCAGGCGCAGCCGGAGCACTTCGCCGTCAAGCAATATGTCAAATTCAAAATGGCGGCCGGCAAGACACTCAAAAGCATTTTGGTGAGCTGCGGCGCCCGCCTGTCTCCCTTCGATATCAAGGAGCTGCGGGACATTATGACGGAGGATGAATTGGAGCTTGACACGATGGGCGACCGGAAAACGGCGCTGTTCCTCATTATGAGCGATACCGATACCACCTTCAATTTCGTCATCGCCATGCTGCAAAGCCAGCTTTTCAATCTGCTCTGCGACAAGGCGGACGATCTCTATAACGGGCGGCTGCCTGTTCATGTGCGGTGCCTTCTGGACGAATTTGCCAACATCGGCCAGATACCAAACTTCGACAAGCTGATCGCCACCATCCGAAGCCGTGAGATATCGGCTTCTATTATTTTGCAGTCGCAAAGCCAGTTAAAGACCATCTACAAGGACGCGGCAGATACCATCGTCGGCAACTGCGACGTCACCTTGTTTTTGGGAGGCAAGGAGAAGTCCACGCTGAAAGAGATCTCGGAACTGCTGGGCAAGGAAACCATCGACAGCCTGAGTCAGTCCGAAAATCGCGGCGCCCAGACCTCTCACGGCCTCAGCTATCAGAAATTGGGAAAGGAGTTGATGACCCAGGACGAGATCGCGGTCATGGACGGCGGCAAGTGTATCTTGCAGCTTCGGGGCGTGCGCCCGTTTTTCAGCGACAAGTACGACCTGACAAAGCACCCCCGCTACAAATACCTGTCCGACGCCGACAAGAAGAACGTCTTTGACGTAGAACGGTACATGAAGCGCAGACCGGCCATCGTGAAGCCGGACGAGCCTTTCGATATGTACGAATTGAGCGCAAAAGACCTGACAGACGAACCCGACAACAACAATTCTACAAAACGAAAGGAAACATGATTTATGGAGTTCTTCAACAGTGCCATCGACGTATTGCAGACCCTGGTCATCGCCCTGGGCGGCGGCCTTTGCGTGTGGGGCGGCATCAACCTTCTGGAAGGCTACGGCCAGGACAACCCCGCGGCCAATGCTCATGTGTGGTAAAGTAACACACAAGAATTTAATAGACAACAGCCCCTCACTATTCCTAAAATTAAGGGAAAATAAATAGATTTCTTAAAATCTGTATGGTAGAATATGATTATGAACAAATCAACAAACAAGAATTGATATGGGAGGATAACAATATGTCAAGATTAGGTATGCTTTATGCACTGAACGAAGAAGATGTAAAAAAACTTCGCTCTGTGCCAGAAGAAGAACGATATGAATATATGTTGGAAGAAATAGAAGAAGCCTTAATCGGAAGTCCGCGCAGTTGTGAATTAGATAAAGCATGGGAGGGTATTCAGTATTGCTTAGGTGGTGGACAATGGAATGAAGATAATTGCATCCCGACTAATATTGTCTTTGGCGGAGAAGTTTTGGTAGAAACGGATGATGAAATTATTACATTGAAAAATCATCAAGATGTCAGAGATATTGTTGAATATCTTCATCAGAATAAATTGCAAGAAATAATACAAAAGAACTTTTGGAATATTGATGATGAAAATTTTATGTATAAAAACGATGATGGATTAGAACACACTTTAGGTTGGAGCGAAGAAATTCTTGCTTTTTACGAAAACGCACTGAAAGAAAATTGCCAAGTGATTTTTACTGTTGACTTTTAAGCAAATTTCAGTTTATCGAGCAGATAGCAAATCCAGCCGAGCCAGTCAACGGCAAGCAAGTGGGCTTCGCCCACCGTTGACAGCCTCGCCCGTTTTTGCTGATAAGCAGCCAAGAGGACGATAGCCCAAAGTGCTACCGCCCTCTTTTATTATTTACAACTGAATAACCGTCGCCACGCAGCGGCACATGAAGCAGTAAATCCGAAAAAGATTTGCTGCTTTTTTGTTGTCCGTTTGGCAAATTTCAAAATGTTCTGTATTAGGGAATGAAGCCGGAAAAAGCCGCTGATTTTTTCATACAGCGGGCAAAACGCAGCCAGCCCAACGCTCTATGTGTGAAAAAAAGCTGGTTGCGATTTCCCGAAAAAGTGGCAGTAGGAAGTGAGCGGCAGTCCGGCAGTTTCTTAGAGCAAGATTCTACCGCAGTACCAAAATTCGCTT
>ERZ1027160.89-NODE-89-length-51195-cov-10.299668_pt1 | contig 51195 bp, 50 predicted proteins | sample MGYA00519275_ERZ1027160 | MGnify/ENA primary metagenome ERZ1027160 (study PRJEB26926, sample SAMN06164707) | human gut metagenome | biome: ENVO:00009003; feature: ENVO:2100002; material: ENVO:00002003 | host: Homo sapiens | place: USA | collected 2012 ...
ACTTAACCCAACATCTCACGACACGAGCTGACGACAACCATGCACCACCTGTCTCTACTTTCCCCGAAGGGCACCTAACATATCTCTATCTCGTTAGTAGGATGTCAAGCCCTGGTAAGGTTCTTCGCGTTGCTTCGAATTAAACCACATAATCCACCGCTTGTGCGGGCCCCCGTCAATTCCTTTGAGTTTCAACCTTGCGATCGTACTCCCCAGGTGGAATACTTATTGCGTTAGCTGCGGCACGCAGGGGGTCAGTCCCCGCACACCTAGTATTCATCGTTTACAGCGTGGACTACCAGGGTATCTAATCCTGTTTGCTCCCCACGCTTTCGCGCCTCACCGTCAGTTGTCGTCCAGCAATCCGCCTTCGCCACTGGTGTTCCTCCTAATATCTACGCATTTCACCGCTACACTAGGAATTCCGATTGCCTCTCCGATACTCAAGAAGAGTAGTTTCAAATGCAGTTCACGAGTTGAGCCCGTGGATTTCACATCTGACTTGCCCTCCCGGCTACACGCCCTTTACACCCAGTAAATCCGGACAACGCTTGCCACCTACGTATTACCGCGGCTGCTGGCACGTAGTTAGCCGTGGCTTATTCGTCAGGTACCGTCTTCTACTCGTCCCTGACAAAAGAAGTTTACAACCCGAAAGCCTTCTTCCTTCACGCGGCGTTGCTGGGTCAGGCTTGCGCCCATTGCCCAATATTCCCCACTGCTGCCTCCCGTAGGAGTCTGGGCCGTATCTCAGTCCCAATGTGGCCGTTCAACCTCTCAGTCCGGCTACTGATCGTCGCCTTGGTGGGCCGTTACCTCACCAACTAGCTAATCAGACGCGAGGCCATCTTTCAGCGATAAATCTTTGATATAAATGCCATGCGACATCTATATGTTATGCGGTATTAGCAGTCGTTTCCAACTGTTGTCCCCCTCTGAAAGGCAGGTTCCTCACGCGTTACTCACCCGTCCGCCACTGTCCTCTGCTTCAATTGGACGAATCCTCTTTCCACAGATTCTCGTTCGACTTGCATGTGTTAAGCACGCCGCCAGCGTTCGTCCTGAGCCAGGATCAAACTCTCTATAAATTGTATCTAAACGGCCATAGCCGCTTAAATCTTTACAGAGCTATTTGTCATAGCTTCAAAAACTTTTATACTTAGCTTTGCCGGTAATTGACTTAACCCGGTTCCGCCAAGTTCTCAGTTGCACATCTTACAATGTGCTCCCGTCTGGTGCTTTTCGTTTCGTTCGTTGTTTAATTTACAAGGTACACGTCCCATAACCGCGGAACAGTCATTATTTTAGCACATGTCTGCCATCTTGTCAACTACTATTTTACCTTTTTTAGACATTTTTCATTGACTCGCTTTACACGCGCTCCGCCCTTCCGGACAGCTTTGTTAGACTACCATACCCCGTGCCGTTTGTCAACGCCTTTTTTCCACTTCTATAATAATCGTTCTCTCATAAGCGGAATTTATCTCTCCGTTACCCACAAGCCACTTGACATCCTCCACCCGCCGTGCTACAATCGTGCCACAATCCAAGGGGCGCTGGCGCATGCCGGCTGAGATGTGACGTATCGCCGTCCAGTCCCTCGAACCTGATCCGGGTAATGCCGGCGTAGGAATGCGATCATATCGATTTTCGGATTTCCGCATTGCGACGCCTGCATGGCTCGCCATGCGGGAATTTTGTTTTTGGAGGTACACATTATTATGAAAAGTCACATGAGAGTCCGCGCCCTGTGCGAAGGCGCCGTGTTGGTGGCCGTTGCGCAGATACTCAGCTACCTGAAGCTATGGGAGATGCCCTGGGGCGGCAGCGTCGTCCTGTCCATGATCCCTCTGGTGCTGTACGCAGTGCGCTGGGGACTGGGCGCCGGTCTGCTGGGCGGCTTCGCCTTCGGTGTGCTGCAGTTCATGTTTGACGGCGGCTTTGCCATCGGCTGGCAGTCCATCCTGGGCGACTATCTGGTCGCCTTCACCGTTCTGGGTCTGGCCGGTCTGGTCGCCCGCACCAAGAGCGGCGTGTTCACCGGCACGCTGATCGCCGGCTTCGCCCGTTTCCTGGTGCACTATGTGGTCGGCGCCACTGTCTGGGCGGCGTATATGCCCGAGACCTTCTTTGGCATGACCATGCACAGCCCCTGGTTCTACTCCCTGCTGTACAATCTGGCGTACATGCTCCCCAACATCGCTATCACCCTTTTGGTCTTTGCCGTGGCGTACAAGCCCCTGAAGAAGTACTTCACCGCATCCGACCTGCTTCCTTCTCCCGCTGCGGCCCAGCCGGTCAAGGATCCCACCTCTCCCAAATGGGATCCTGAGCGCTGAGCGCTCCCCTCTCCCACGGCTGACGCAGCAAAGCCCCGCCCAATGGGCGGGGCTTTTTCATATCGGACAGCAGTACCGCCTGCAAACGCACCAGGCGGGTGCTCTTTACCGACCTGCGGCGAATACCGTGTTACTCTTTCTTATCCAAATCGTGCAGCCGTATCGTCGAATAACATTTTCGAAGCTGATTGCTGATTTGCGGCGGCGTATTTGCCACCAGCCTTTCATAAGTCTTTTTGCAATACTGCACACGCATAAAACTCCTTGACGGCTTCATCCGATTGATCCGGTGATAATACATTGCAGGAATTGGGGTTTTACTGAAATACATCCAAAACTGCTTCCTGCCGTCCAATAAGCCATAGTCAACGCCAATATGGTGCATATCACTGTAGTAAAAGGTCCTGTGCGTAAACAATGCCCGAAATACGACCCGGTCTTCACATATTTCAGTAACAGCGGCTGGTCAGATTACAAGGTCATGCACGAAATATATACTCACCTCGCTGCCCGGGACTTAAATGCCCGCGTCAGGGAGATGGAAAATTTCTACAAAGAAAATCTGTGACCGTATCAGTTCCGCTTTTCGTGTGTAAATCCGTGTGTAAAAACGCAGGAAAACCCCGTTCCAGAGCGCACCAAAAAAAGCAGCAAACGAACCGATAAGTTTTATGCCAAAAATGCGCAAACCCCTTGAAACAACAAGAAATCCCGCAGTCTCAACGACTGCGGGATTTCCCTTCATTTGGCAGCGGGAGAAGGATTCGAACCCTCACATACGGAGTCAGAGTCCGCTGTGCTACCTTTACACAATCCCGCTGTGTTCCGACGAACAAAAACTATTATACAGGTTTTCTCTTGTTTGTCAACAGTTTTTTCGCGCACTCCTCCCATTTATTTTCACATCTATTTTCCCAACCACTGCCGCAGGCGTTCCCACAGCTCCACAGCGCGGAATTTCAACACATATCCGCTGTCCGCTTCTGTGATAAGCTGCACATCGTCGCCGTCCAGCCCGGCGCGCAGCGCCGTATCCTCCAACTCTGTGCAGGAGGCCATACACAGCGGTGGGTACACCACACACCACCAGTTCCGGCCGGCACCCTCGCCGATGATGACGCGCAGCGCCATGTACTCTCCCGCCGGCAGGGCGAAGCCGTCGTATTCCTTCCGTGGGAATTCCGTCATTTCCAGCGCCGCATGCACCGGGTACGCCCCGCCGCAGGCATCATAGGCCGTCCTCTCCAGCTCCGGCAGTGCCGCGTTTAGATCCTCCATCGCCTCCTCCCTGTTCGATGCCTGACGCAGGATTGCCTCGGCGCGTGTCAACACCGCATCCCGCGCCAGCAGCTTCATAGTCTGGTCGTCTTCGCTGTCCGAATTGGCAATAACGTGCAGGCGGATCATCTTTTCCTGCAAGCCGTCCTGCCGGTGCAGCGATGCCGCGCCCACCAACAGCGTTACCGCCAACGCTAACAGCACCGCGATTTCGATAGGTCTCCATTTATTTATATATGTATGCATAAAAAACACCGTCCTTTGTAGATTTTCCTACATTTTGGACGGTGCTTCGTATTTTTATACCGGTCGAGCCACAAATACCCACGGCCATGTTTTTTTCAGCGCCTCCGCTGCCGCAGCAGCCGCACTCTGATCGTCGAACAGGCCAAACACTGCGCTGCCGCTGCCGCTGAGCAGCGTACCCAGCGCGCCCTGCGCCCGAAGTGCATCCTTGATGGTCCTCAGGCTGCTGTCCTTCGGCACCACCCGCTCAAAGCTGTTGTGCAGCTCCACCGCCACCGCATGGACATTGTTCGCCGCCACCGCGTCCTGCATATAGCGGCTGTTCCGCACCAGCACCGAACCCGGCTCATCCAGCCGTCGATACATCTCTGCCGTGGAATAGCCCTCATCGGGCTTCACCACCACGAACCAACCCGCGGCTAGCTGCGGCAGCGGCGAAACGACCTCTCCCCTGCCCGTGGCCAACTGCGTACCGCCCCGGATAAAAAACGGCACATCGCTGCCCAGCCTTGCCGCCAGCGTTTCCAGCCTGCCGTCGCTTATATCCGGCGCGTACAGTGTCCGCAGCGCCCGCAGCACCGCCGCCGCGTCGCTGCTGCCGCCGCCCAGTCCCGCCTGCACGGGAATGTGTTTCTCCAACGTGATCGTCACGCCGTCGCTTTTCGTCCCCGCTTCGGCAAAAAACGCTCGCGCTGCCTTCATGCACAGATTGTCGTCGACGTTCTCCGTCACCGGCACACTGCAAAGCAGTGTGTCGCGCCCTGTACCGCGCTCCACTGTTACGGTGTCCCAAAGACTGATGCGCTGCATAACAGACATTACAGCATGATAGCCATCCGGACGTCGGCTGCCCACCTGAAGCGTCAGGTTCACCTTGGCATATGCTTTTTCCATACACTTCATAGCGGTTCCTCACAAAAAATAGTGCTGCGGCATTGCCGCAGCACTATTATAGCACACTGTACGCGACCGCGCCAGCCTTACTTAACGATCTTGCGGGCCTCGATGTAGTAACGCTTATCCTGAGCATGACCCATAGAGAAGGTCTTACGGGGCAGCACGCCGTCGGCCATGACGGTCTTGAACAGCTGCTCCTTGCCCATGGCAGGCAGCAGGAATCCCATATTGCCGGGCTTGCTGCCCAGCTCGCGGGTCACATCGTCGCCGTGGATATAGTCCACCTCGCCGCCGTTGTCCTTCAGGTACTGGTCAATAACGCCCTGTAGCGTACCCACCGCCAGCTGCACCTTGGGGTCAGGCACAGTGATAAAGTGGCTCTCGCCGTTCCACACGAACTCGATGGTATGGCCGTCGCCCTTGCCCTCATAGGCGTTGGGATAGGCGGCGCGGAAGGCGTCCATGAACTTCTGGTGATCCACGCCGAACAGCACCCGGTGGATGGGCTCGAACTGCAGGGCATCGTCGTGGTTATTGACCACCTCCACCAGTGCGTAGCGGGCGGGAAGCGCCAGATACTCCTCGGGGGTCTTGCCCTTCTTCTGCTCCTCATAGCAGGCCTTGGCAGTAGCCAGAGAATGGTTGCCGTCGCCCACGGCGAACAGCAGGGGCGCCACTCCGGAGACGTTGTACTTTTTCTGCATGGCTTCATCGGTGGTCAGGCCCTCCAGAGCATTGGCCACAGCATCGATCTGCTTATCGGACAGCTTAAAGCCGCGGATGTGGCCGCCGTCCTGCATCAGGTCGAAATCATACACCTTCTCCATCCCCTCGGCAGCGGCAGTCAGGGGCTCAATAACGGTCTTGTCGGGATCGTCGATCAGCAGCATCACATGGGGCAGCTCGATGGGCGCGTTGCGGCGCACCTTGGCCCGGGGCGGAATGCGATCCAGCACGGTGCCCTCGGTGGCACGGATCAGTGCGCCGGAGCCGGGGGTGAAATCGTAAGCATCCAGGTCCACCATACCGATCAGGCCATGGCGGATCTTGCCGTCGGACTGCTGGCGCTCAATATAAATCAAGGAGTCAGTCAGTGTCTCAAACACGCCGTCCGCCAGATACTTCTTCATGGCGTTATTGATATTCTCAATGTACTCGTCCACGTTGGGTGCCTTCAGGTTGGCTTCCGGCAGGATCAGGCGCAGGGTGGAAGGCGCATCGCCCACTTTTTTCTCCACTGCCTGCCAGTACTCCGGCTCAGAGGTGAACTGGTCGCAGGCGACGACCGCCCACTTGTTCATGTCCTGGCCCTTGGGCAGCAGGATATCCGCAGGATAAAAACCCAGCTTGTCAAACTTCTTGTTCATGGTCTCCTCCTTTTGTATATGTACATGGTCGTGTACAGATTGTTCTATACTGATAATACCAAATTAATGCTGCTTTTGCAATCGCTTTTCCAAATTTATTCAGGCAAACTGAAAAATTTTTTGTGTATATACGATATTGCCAGGGAAATGCTATACAAAGCAGTAGTCTTTTCAGAATGGAGGTCTTTGTCATATGAAGATTCTTGACCGTATCGCTCTGGTACTGGTCATCATCGGCGCTTTGAACTGGGGCGCCGTAGGGCTGTTCCGCTTCGACTGCGTGGCAGCCATTTTCGGCGGCCAGGCCGTGGCCATCAGCCGTGTTATCTACGCACTGGTGGGCATCTCCGGGCTATGGTGCATCACCCTGCTGTTCCGTAACACGCCCACTGAAGCGTAGAGATATGAGATATGGAAAGACCGCCTCTTGGCGGTCTTTCCATATCTCCCGGATTATTTCATCATTTTCATTTTCTTTTCTATGCGCTTGCGTTCCTTCTTTCTGCGCCGCGCTTCATAGCCATCGCTGGCTGCGGCAAACACCCTCTCATACGGCTCCGGCAGCCACTCACTCATATAGCGGCAAAGCTTCTCACCGGCCGGGAATTTAATAAATCCCTTTTTGTTGCGCATCAGATAGCTCTTGTTCCGGCACTCATGCGGATAAGACTTTGTGGAAAAATACGCCACATCTACAGGCGTAACCGCTTTTCGCGCCGAACCCGGCCAGCGGTAGTCGATGCCAGTATATCGAATCTCCGTCTTTCTCAGCCGCACTGTCCGCATAAAAGGGCATTTCCAAATGATCTCGTCCTCCGTGACCACAAGGCACCCAAAGCATCTGTACCAGAACTGACAAAGCAGTGCGTAGTACAACGACACCTCTACCAGCAGGAGAAAGGGTATCTCCCACCATGCCAGCGTCATTCCGGCCATTCTGTCCCGCACAAAGAGATACGGGAGCCACACCATAACAGCCAGTACCGCCAACATGAGAAAACGCCCCTCGGTCAGTAGGATGATGTGCTCGTGAAACACTTTTCGCTTTACAATATCCGCTTTTTCCGCCTTGCGTTTCATGGTGCCGCCTTTCCATCAACCTGATAAAGCCTTTTTGTTGACAGTCAAAGCATACCGCCGTTATAGCGGCGCTGGACGCGCCAAAGAATGGCGAACGACGCCGCAAGACCGACGAACAGCACCACCAGCGAAGCGGTGACCGCGCCGGGAAGTGTCCACAGCAGAGAGACAATCCCACTAAGTACCAGTGTTCCCGCAAGGGCGAAAAGTCCGGTGGAAAAGGCCCGGCCATAGGCTGCCATATCCTCCGATCTGACTCTCTCCCTGTGATATTCATGGATCAACCCCGTTTTTCCGTGGTAGATCAGGAGTCCGAACAGCAGAAAAAGGGCTGCGATGGCCCACATAAGAACAGCATAGGCTATCATAGACGTATCCTCCACAATTTGTTGCATAACTTCTACATATTTTGTGCTCTATTTTACCAATAAATGTTTTACTAATTCCTCGTTCGGGTCAGCTAAAACGGTCTGATAATTGGTATAAACTACCATTCCGGGCTTGGCGGCGGCGGGTTTCTTTACGAACTTTACCTGGGTGAAGTCAACGGGTACTTTTGTGCTGCTTTGCGCCTGAGAAAAATAGGCGGCCAGAGAGGCGGCCTCCGCGATGCTCTGTGCATCGGGTTGTTCGCCACCGGTGGACAGTATGACGTGGGAGCCGTGGATCTTCTGGGTGTGGAACCACAGGTCCCACTTCTCCGCCGTCCTGGTGGTCAGGCGGTCGTTCTGCCGGTTGCTGCGGCCCACAAAAATCGGCAATCCGGCGGAGGAACGGAACTCCCGGGGCTTGCTGGGGCGCTGGAAGGGCTGCTTTTTCCCACCCTTGGCGCGGAGATAGCCGCCGTCGGTCAGTTCGGCGCGGATGTCATTGAAATCCTGCTCGGACTCGGCCTGCGCCAGCTCCTGCAGAACACTCTCCAGGTACTCCAGTTCAGCACCGGCTCTGGTCAGCTGCTCCGTGAGGTATTTTTCCGCGGTCTTGGCTTTTGTATATTTTTTGAAGTATTTAGCGGCATTTTCCTGGGGTGAAAGGCGGACATCCAACGGAATATCTATGTCTTTGCACGCCGGATCATAGTAGTTCTGCGCCGTGAGGCGGCTCATGCCGCGCTCCATCCGATACAGATTTGCCGTGATCAATTCGCCATAAATACGCCACTTATCCCGGTCTTTGCTGTCCAAAAGCTCCTTTTCCTGCATGGTGATCTTGCGGCGCAGACGGGCGGCGGCGTTATTGGCCGTTTTCAGCAGGTCCTGCCCCTTCTGCTTGACACGGTCCGCCTGCTCGCGCTTGGCGTAGAAGTTATCCAACAGGGCGGAAAAGCTGCCATACTCCTCTGCCGCTGCCGCGCTGCCGTACTGACAAACAGGCAGGTAGGTGAAGTCCATAGGCGCGCCGGAGCGTTTCAGCATAACGGGTGTAAAGTTGTTAGCATTCACAGTGTCGCGCCATACGGAGAACGCGGCCCAAAGTGTCTCGGCTATCCGCGGCGCAGGGGAATCCACGGCACCGCAGGCACGAAACGCGATCTCACGGGCCACCAGCGGTGAGATACCGTTGAAGGTGTCCACCAACCACTTATCCGCAGGCATATCCTCCCCTGCCACGGCGGCAAGACGGGAAAACATCTCCCTCTCCACTGTGAAGGGGTCAACCTTGTCAGGCGCTGCGGGCAAACGATAAAACAGGCCCGGAAGTACCTGACGGTCCGGGTTCATCTCGAAGTCGATGCGGCGCAGGCAGTCCAGGATACGGCCGTCCTTATCGGCTAAAATGAGGTTGGCACGGCGGGGAAACGCCTCTAAAATGAGGGAAAAACGGCGGCGCTCGCCCAGCTCGTCGGCGGCGGAAATGTGTATGTTTACCACACGTTCCAGCGGTATTTGTTCAATTTTTTCAATAATTCCGCCTGACAGATACTTTCGCAAAAGCATACAGAACATGGGGGGCTGGGCGGGATTGTCCCGGAGCAGCTCCGTCAGGTGCAGGCGAGGCTGCCCCCCTCCGGCGGACAGCAGGAGGCGGCGGCTGCCGCGGAGCAGCAGCACCACCTGATCGCGGGCAGGCTGCTGTATCTTCTCGATACGGCTGCCGGCGACAAGGGGCGAAAGCTCCGCCACCACAGCTTGCAGGCATACGGCATCCAGGGGCATATCAGGTCTCCTCCATCATGGCGCGGAACAGCTCCTCCGCGCGGTTTTTATCACCTTTTAAGTATAAATAGCCCATTAAACACTCCAAACCGGTGGCGGAATGGTACTGGGCCGGGGTGGCGCTGCGGGACATGGTGTGGACGTTGGCGTTGCGGCCGCGCTTGTAGACCGCCTGCTCCTCGTCCGTGAGCAGCGGGAGCACCTTCTGCATTTTTTCCGCCTGGGCGGGGGCGCAGACCAGGGCGATGGTGGCGCGGTGCAGATCCTTGCCTGTCGCTGTACCGTGGACACAAAGCCAGGTGCGGACCAGCGTTTCATAGACCGCATCACCCATATGGGCCAGGGCGATGGCGCTCATTTTACGCAGCTCATCAGATGATAGTTTTGGGGCAAAATAGTTCAAAATGTTCCACTTCCTTTACCCCCTCAGTATGACACATTTGGTTTGTTTTGGCAAGAAAAAGTGTCGACAAGCGGGCACGTATATGATACAATCCAGACAGCGATGCTTTACTTTTATGTTCCCTTTTTTGTACTTTCTTGATATCTTATCACATTTTCTGCGCGAGGCGCACACCAAGCTGCGTCAACAGGCGCATTTCAGGAGGTTTTTTATGCCGCATACGGAAAAACGCTATAAGAAGGGCGAGATCATCTGCCGGCCCAAGGAGATGGTGATGAGTATGTACAACATCCTCTACGGCAGCGTGGGGGTGTACTTCGACTATGGGACGCCGGAGCAGGTGGAGGTAGTGACCTTGCGGGAGGGCGACTTCTTCAACGTCATCAGCTTTTTGGAGTCGCGGCCCCGGAACACCACGGCGGTGGCGCTGGAGAACACCATCGTCAGCGAGATCACCTATGACAACTTCAGCGCGTACTTCCGGGAGAAGCCGGCGAAGATCATGAGCCTTTTGCAGCACATGAGCGCGCGGATGCGGCAGATGCAGAAGGCCTATGTGGACACCTGCCACGCGCTGGAGCTGTACGGCGATAAGGCAAGGCTGACGGCGGAGCACGGCGAGTGGACCGACAGCCACAACCGGACGTACAACCTGCTGAAGGCCATGTTCCCGTCCATGTACCACGAAGAAGAGAAATAGATACGCATCCCCCGGCTTTTGGCCGGGGGATATTTTTTACCGTTATCCTATTTGCAGATACGGGTTGTGGAAACTGGAAAATCCGGTATACTGAGGGAGAGAGGATACGAGGCGCGCGCTTCGGCGCGCACGGGAGCGAAAGGAGCAAACGGATGAAGAGACGATTTCTGGCGCTGGTACTGGCAGGCTGTCTGGCTGCGGTGCTCAGCACCGCAGCGTGGGCGACGTTGCCCACGGGCTTTTATCTTAATGTGGAGCTGCCAAGCGGCGAGACGATCGCGCTTGATGTGGAGTCTGGGGACAGCATCGACAACATAAAAGGAAAATTGGAAACGAAAACCAAAATCGCTGCCGGGGAGCAGCATCTCTATTACGGTGGAAACTTGTTAGTAGATGGCCGCACATTAGCAAACTACAACATTCAAAAGGGCAGCACGCTGCTGCTGACGACAAAAATCAAGGGTACACCCGCCGGAGAAAAGCTGACAGAAGAAAATATGTCGGGCAGCACAATAGGTGCGCCGGTCACGATCAGCGAAAAGACGCTGAATAGCGGCACGTACTATCTGTGCAACAATGTGAAGCTGACGCAGGCGCTGGTCATTCAGGGGGATGTGACGCTGGACCTGAACGGATTTGTGCTGCAACATGAAAACAGAGACGCAAACGACAGCGTTATCCAGATGGACAGCGGCACGCTGACGCTGGTGGACAGTAACCCCGACGCCATACACAAATTCGTCAAGGAGGCCACCGGCCTTTGGACGCTGAACGAAAACGCGGGCACCGAGATCGTTAAGGGCGGGGTCATCACCGGCGGGATCGGCCGCGAACATTCTTTCAGTAGTGTGTATGGCAGCATTAGTGAGAACGGCGGCACCATCCGTAACTGCACCGCCGCTTATGGATATGGCGGCGGCATATCCAGCCTTCGCAACATCACCATATGCGGGGACGCGTTCGTGAGAGACTGTACGGCCAGTCAGGATAAATCCTCCGCAATGTACTTAAATCCAAGCAATCCTGCTGACCGTGCTGTGATCGAGGGCGGGACCTTCCGCGGCAACATTTATGCCTCACCCTATTGCACTGGGATGGTCGCCGTCACCGGCGGGACATTTGATCCCGGACAGCCAAACGGCATAACGCTGCACACCGTAACGTTCAACAGTAACGGCGGAAGCGACGTACCGGGACAGATACGGGCCAACGCGGCGGCCACCAAGCCCGCCGATCCGACCCGCAGCGGGTATGTCTTCGCGGGCTGGTACACAGACGAGGCGTGCACCGCGGCCTACGACTTTACCCAGCCCGTGACGGACAACATCACCCTGTACGCCAAGTGGGAGGCGGCGCCCCGGTACTACTACAACAGCGGCACCACCACCGATACCGACAATGCCGACGAGGACAAGAAGGGCTCCCCCAAGACCTTCGACCCGGGCGCGGGCATCTACGCCGTGAGCGTGGCACTGTCGCTGACGGGAACGGCATGGATCGGCCGGAAACGGCATTGAGCAAAAAAAAGAAAGCCCTTGCGGGCTTTCTTTTTTTGCGTATTCTCAGATGTGCATACAGACGTCCCAGGCGCCCCAGATGACGTTGCGGAGGTTGCCCCACTTCTCGCAGGTGCCGACACGGTAGACCTTGTGGTCATCGGCGGCGATGGGCGCGGGCACGAAGCCGATGCCGTTGACCACACTGTCACACTCGATGCGGATCTCGGTGCCGTCCTGCTGCTTGACCATCACGAAGCCGTCGCCGATCTCGGTGATGGTGGCATTCAGGTAGACGGGGACCTTCTTGAACGCCAGCATCTCGCGGAGGAAGGAGGCGTTGGCCAGGCAGGTGCCGGGGGTGGCGATCAGGTCGTCGGCGTACTCCACGATGATGGGGTGCTTGCCCTGGAGGACCATCTCATAGGCGGCCTCGCAGGAGGACTGGCCGCCGCCGAAGAAGACGATGCGGTCGCCGGCGTCCACCTGGTTCAACAGCAGCTGGGTGAAGTTGATGGTCTTGTTGAAGCCCTTGACCGGCAGGGTCTTGGGGTGGGAGCCGGTGCAGACGATGATCTCGTCGAACTCGCGGCGCAGGGTGGCGGGGGCGTTGATCTCCATGTTGAAGCGGACCTCGATGTCGTTCTTCTTCAGCTCACGCTCGTACCAGCGCAGCAGGGCCTTGTCGGCCTCCTTGAAGCTCATGGCGGAGGCGGTGATGTACAGGCCGCCCAGCTCATTGGTCTTTTCGAAGATGACGGGGGTGTGGCCGCGCTGCTTGAGCACCAGGGCGCACTCCATGCCGCCGATGCCGCCGCCGATGATGGCGACCTTCTTGGGCTTGCGGGTGGGGACGATCTTGTACTTGTTGTGCTGCATGGTGCTGGGCGTCAGGGCGCAGCGGGCCAGGTGCAGAGAGTCGTCCATGGGCTGCATATTGGGTGTGCTCTTGGACTTGTTGAAGCTAAAGCAGGCGTTGTGACAGTTGATGCAGGGCTTGATGTCCTCTACGCGGTCCTCCAGGATCTTGTTGACCCACTCGGGGTCCACCAGGTTCTGGCGGGCGATGCCCACGGCGTCCAAACGTCCGGCGGCGATCTCCTCGGCGGCCTTGGCGGGGTCCATCTTACCGGCGCAGACCACGGGCTTGGAGGTGAAGTTCTTGATGTGTTCCACCTCGGAGAGGTTGCAGTTCTCGGGCATATAGACCGGGGGATGGGCCCAGTACCAGGCATCGTAGGTGCCGTTGTCGCAGTCGAACATATCGTAGCCGGCATCCTCCAGGTACTTGATGGCCTTCTCGGACTCGGCCATATCGCGGCCGAACTCCACGAACTCCTCGCCGGGAACGGCGCCCTGGCCGAAGCCCTTGGTCTTGGACACCACGGAGTAACGCAGGGCCACGGGGAAGTCCTTGCCGCAGACGGCCTTGATGGCCTGGACGATTTCCACAGCGAAGCGGTAGCGGTTTTCGAAGGAGCCGCCGTACTCGTCGGTACGGTAGTTCATGTTGGCAATGGTGAACTGGTCCAGCAGATAGCCCTCATGCACCGCGTGGATCTCGACACCGTCAACGCCGGCATCCTGCAGGAGCTTGGCGGTCTTGGCAAAGGCGTCCACCATCTCGTGGATCTCCTCCACGGTCAGAGGGCGGGACTTGCACTCGGGATACCAGCGGTTGGGGGTGGCGGAGGCGGAGGCGGTGATGTAGTCCACGTTCAGGAAGGGCTTGCCCACGGCGCCGAATGCCTTGTTCTGAAGCATCTTGACCATGATCTCGTTGATGGCCATGGAACGGCCCATACCGGCGGACAGCTGGACAAACAGCTTGGAGCCGGTCTTGTGGAACTCCGGCAGCCACTCGGCCAGGTCCTTGAACATCTTTTTGTTCTGGTACAGCCAGCGGCCGCCCATGGTGTCGCGGACACACTGCATACCCGGCAGCACCAGGCCCACGTTGTTCTGGGCGCGGTTCAGGATGTGGTAGGCCGCTTCCTTGTCGAAGTGACAGGGCTCCAGCCAGCCGAACAGGGACGTACCGCCCATAGAGGGCTGCACGATACGGTTCTTGATCTCCACGTTGCCGATCTTCCAGGGGGTAAACAGAGCGCTGTATTTCTCGTTCATTCGGTGTTCCTCCTCATATTTTCAGCATACTGCCGGATTTTGCTTCCTTATTATAGCGGATTTTTGGGCGAAGTACAACAGCGAAATTGGAATAAGTGTCGTTTTTCTGGCAAATCCGTGAAAATAACCGGGAAAAAGCGGCAGGGACCTCCCTGCCGCTTTCGGCTTATTCGGTTTCAGGGGCACCGCCCTGCTCCCGGGCGTATTCCTCCAGGGCCTGGGCCAGGACCTTCTTGTCGTGGCGGCTGTGGACCTGGGTCAGGTCGAACCGCGCCCACATATCCGGGCGGCGGGCCATGGTGCGCTTGTAGCTCTCCTTCGTGCGCCAGTCAGCCACATTGCCGTGATGGCCGCTGAGCAGGACCTCGGGCACCCTGCGGCCGTGCCATTCCTCCGGGCGGGAGTACTGGGGATATTCCAAAAGGCCGTTCCAGTGGCTCTCGTCGGTGTAGCAGCTCTCCTCCGGCAGGACGCCGGGGACCATGCGGCACAGGCAGTCCGCCAGAGCCATGGCGGGTATCTCGCCGCCGGTGAGGACAAAGTCGCCTGTGGATATCTCCTCGTCCACGCACTCGTCCAGGAAGCGCTGATCCACACCCTCGTAGTGGCCGCAGACCAGGATAAGATGGTCATACTGTGCCTTCAGTTCACGGGCCACCTGCTGGGTCAGCACCCGGCCGCAGGGGGACATATAGATGGTGTGGACCCTCTCCCCCGCTTCATCGCAGATATGCTGCCAGCAGCGGTACAGAGGATCTGCCTGCATGACCGCGCCGCGGCCGCCGCCGTAGGGATAGTCATCCACCTGCATCTGCTTGTTGGTGGTGTAGTCCCGTATCTGGTGGGTCTGTATGGTGACAAAGCCCCGTTCCCGGGCACGACCGATGATGGACGAACCCATCATCGCTTCCACCGCGTCGGGGAACAGGGTCATGATGTCAATTCTCATCGGTGGCCAGTCCTTTCATCATGTGTACGCGAATGATTCCGGCATCTGGGTCCGCGGAAGCGATAAAGACCTCCGGCACGGCGGGGATCAGGTACTCGTGGGCACCGCCACGGACCTGGTAGACCTTGTGGGCGGGATAGTGGAGCACCTTGTCCAGCTTGCCCAGTTCTTCGCCGGTGGCATCGTCCAGAACGGTACAGCCCTCCAGCTCGGCATCGAAGTACTGGCCCTTGGGCAGCTTGGCGTCGGTGCGGCGGATGGAGACCGTTTTGCCCTTCAGCGCCAGGGCATCGTCCATAGTGGCGACGCCGGGCAAGGCCAGCAGGACGGTGGATTTATGGACCCGGGCGGAGATGACCTTCACGGGCTGACCGCCGATATAGAGGGTCTTGAACGAGGCGATGAACTCCGGGTCGAAGCCGGCGGGGTTCACCTTGACCTCGCCGCGGATACCGTGGGCGTTGACAACAGCGCCGACGGGAATGAAATCGGGACGCATGGGGGTCCTCCTCCCTGTCAGAACATATCTTTCAGCTGGGACAGCGTGAAATGCAGCTGGAAGCGCAGCATATAGTATAGCGCCGCTGCGCCCACGGAGAAGATCAGTCCCAGCAGCGCGCGGGTACGGCCCCGACGCTGGAAGCGCACGGCAGCCACCACGACGCAGACCGCGTCAGACAAAAAGGGCAGCCACAGCAGAATGGTCATGGGCCAGAAGGCCAGCCAGGGATCATAGTTGGCCGCAGTGATGGCGCCCACCAACAGTGAGGCCAGGTCGTAGATAAAGAACGGAACGATCAGGTTGATGATGCCGTGGATCAGGGAACGGGTATCGCCACGCATAGCCGGCCCTCCTTTCGACAGAATAACGTATTTGAGTTAGTATACCATATTATGCATATCCGCGCAATGGGATATTTCATACTGTGCCGTGCTTTAACGGCCAGAGATGGTGCTTCTGACAACTTCGCGGCATACCGGCACTATATTTAGTGTGTTTGCGTGGTGGACAAATCACTATATCTTGTGTAACTTTGACAAAGTGCACAAAAATAGGGTGTACTTTTTGGCAGGTTATTTTCCTATATTTTGTTTTTTGCTCTTGAAACGGCACAAGATGTAGTGTATTATATCAACACACGCATCGCTGCGGGTGCAGGCTTAAAGCTGTGTGCCGTCGGGACGGCAGGGAGAGATAGATGAGATAGGAGGACGTACCATGAAGATCATCAAGAGAAACGGCGCCGAGGTGGGCTTCGACATCACCAAGATCATTATCGCCATCACCAAGGCCAACGAGTCCGTGGAGGAAGTAGATCGGATGACGCCGGTGCAGATCCAGCGCATCGCGGAGTCCGTGGACCTGCAGTGCCAGAAGATGAACCGCGCACCTACCGTGGAGGAGATACAGGATATGGTGGAGCACTATATCATGGCCCACGGCGCTTTCGAGGTGGCCAAGCACTATATCACCTACCGCTACACCCGTTCTCTGGTGCGTAAGTCCAATACCACCGACGACAAGATCCTCAGCCTCATCGAGTGCAACAACGAGGAGGCCAAGCAGGAGAACTCCAACAAGAACCCGGTGGTGAACTCCACCCAGCGGGACTATATGGCCGGCGAGGTCAGCCGGGACATCACCAACCGCATTCTGCTGCCCAAGGACATCGTGGAGGCCCACAATGAGGGCATCATCCACTTCCATGACACGGATTATTACGCCCAGCATATGCACAACTGCGACCTGGTCAATCTGGAGGATATGCTGCAGAACGGCACCGTCATCACCGGAACGCTGATCGAGAAGCCCCACAGCTTCGCCACCGCCTGCAACATCGCCACTCAGATCGTGGCGCAGGTAGCCAGCAACCAGTACGGTGGACAGTCCATCTCTCTGACTCATCTGGCCCCCTTCGTGCAGATCAGCCGGGAAAAGATCCGCGCCAGCGTGCGGGACGAGTTCGACGCCGTGGGCGTAGCTGTCACCGAGGACAAGATCAACTCCATCGCGGAAAAGCGGCTGCGGGAGGAGATCCGCCGCGGCGTGCAGACCATACAGTATCAGGTGGTCACGCTGCTGACCACCAACGGACAGGCCCCCTTCGTGACGGTGTTCATGTATCTGGGCGAGGCCAAGAATCAGCAGGAAAAGGACGACCTGGCCCTGATCATCGAGGAGACGCTGCTGCAGCGGTACCAGGGCGTGAAGAACGAAAAGGGCGTGTGGGTCACGCCTGCGTTCCCCAAGCTCATCTATGTGCTGGAGGAGGACAACATCCGCGAAGGCAGCAAATACTGGGAGCTGACGAAGCTGGCCGCCAAGTGCACCGCCAAACGGATGGTGCCGGACTATATCAGCGAGAAGAAGATGTTGGAGCTGAAGGTGGACAAGAACGGCAACGGCCACTGCTATCCCTGTATGGGCTGCCGCAGCTTCCTGACTCCCTATGTGGACGAGAATGGGAACCCCAAGTACTACGGGCGGTTCAACCAGGGCGTCGTGACCGTGAACCTGCCGGACATCGCCCTGAGCTCCGGCGGGAATATCGAGAAGTTCTGGCGCATCTTCGACGAGCGCATGGAGCTGTGTCACCGGGCGCTGCTGTGCCGCCACGAGCGCCTGAAGGGCACGCTGTCCGACGCGGCGCCCATCCTGTGGCAGTACGGCGCCTGCGCGCGGCTGAAGAAGGGCGAGCCCATCGACAAGCTGCTGTACGGCGGGTACTCCACCATCTCCCTGGGCTACGCGGGACTGTATGAGTGCGTGAAGTACATGACCGGCAAGAGCCACACCGACCCCAGCGCCACGCCCTTCGCACTGGAGATCATGCACAAGCTGAACGCCGCCTGCAAGACCTGGAAGGCGCAGCACAACATCGATTTCTCCCTGTACGGCACACCGCTGGAGTCCACCACCTATAAGTTCGCCAAGTGTCTGCAGAAGCGCTTTGGCGTCATCGAGGGCATCACGGACAAGGGGTACATCACCAACAGCTATCACGTACACGTCACCGAACCGATCGACGCGTTCAAGAAGCTGGAGTTCGAGGCGCAGTTCCAGCACCTGTCCCCCGGCGGAGCCATCAGCTACGTGGAGGTGCCGGATATGCAGAACAATCTGGACGCGGTGCTGGAGGTGATGAAGTTTATCTACGATCACATCATCTACGCGGAGCTGAACACCAAGAGCGACTATTGCCAGGTGTGCGGCTGGGACGGTGAGATCGAGGTAGTCGAGGAGGACGGCAAGCTGATCTGGAAATGCCCCCAGTGCGGCAACACGGACCAGGACAAGATGAACGTGGCCCGGCGGACCTGCGGCTACATCGGCACACAGTTCTGGAATCAGGGGCGGACCCAGGAGATCAAGGACCGCGTACTGCACCTGTAATTCTCTTCAAACGCGGGGCGGGCTTATGCCCGCCCCTGTTTTTCACCTTGCTTTTTCCCCTTTTATTTTTCAGCTCTATTTTAATTTAATATTATTTTAACCTTTGTGGTCTATACTCAGGGTCAGGAGGTCGTTCCATGCATTACGGAGAATTGAAGAAATGTGATATTGCCAACGGTATCGGCGTGCGGGTGACGCTGTTCGTATCCGGCTGCACCAACCACTGCCCGGACTGCTTTCAGCCCCAGACGTGGGATTTTGACTTTGGAAAGGAATTCACGGAGGACACCAAGGCGGAGATATTCGCGGAGCTGGACAAGCCCTTTGTAAACGGACTGACGGTGCTGGGCGGCGAGCCTTTCGAGCCGCGGAACCAGCGGGAGCTGCTGCCGCTGCTGCGGGAGGTCAAGGCGAAGTATCCGGGCAAGACCACATGGTGCTTTACCGGGTTCCGGCTGGACGATGAGCTGCTGACAGACGGCAGCTATCCCCGGTGCGAGGCAACGGATGAGATGCTCGCGTGCATCGACGTGCTGGTGGACGGACGGTTTATGAAGGAACTGAAGGATATCTCGCTGCAGTTCCGGGGCAGCCGGAACCAGCGGGTCATCGATATGAACCGAACAAGAGAGACGGGAACGATCTGCATTTGGGACAAGCTGAGACGATAACAAGGAGGTATCCTATGCGGAAAACACTTTGGTCAGCGCTGGCACTGGCCGCGATCCTTATATTGGCGGGATGCGGCGAACAGCACCGCACGGACAACGGCGGAACGGACAGCGCGACCTATACGCCGGACGCAGGCTATACGCTGGGCAACACGGATGTGGTGCAGCTGAACGGTTTTCGCGCCATCGACATTGAATGGGTCAGCGGACAGGTGAATGTGGAGCTGTACGACGGGCAGGGCATTGAGCTTTCGGAGACGATGATGGACGGCAGCGATGTGGCACTGAAGATGGAATGGCAGGTAAACGAGGACAAGGGCACGCTGGACATACGCTCCCAGCCCCAGCTGATGAGCGCAACGGAGGAGAAGCGTCTGGTGGTGAGCCTGCCCCGAAGCCTTGTGCTGCACGGGCTGGACATCAAGACGGTCAGTGCCGGGGTATCGGTGGATCTGACGGACGAGGACACGCTTTCACTGAGTGAGTTGGATGTGACCTCGGTCAGCGGCGCAATCAGTGTCTATGCGGCCAACGCCGGGGAGATATCCCTGTCCACCACCAGCGGAAGCATCAGCGGAAGCGTCCGCACCCAAAAGCTGGAGGCGGACAGCGTCAGCGGCAGCATTGACCTGGCGCTGGACATCATGCCGACAGAGCTGGAAGCAGAAACCAGCAGCGGGAGCATCGTCATGCAGCTGTGCGATCTCAGCACGCTGCCCTCTCCCCTGCCGGTAGAATTTAAGACCACCAGCGGCAAGCTCAGCAGCGACGTGACCTTCACTACGGTGGAGGACGCCGCGTGGGAATTCCAGACGGTCAGTGGAAACGTGGAGCTGCTGACGGTACGGTAAAAACACGCGAAAAATGACCGCCCTTACGGGCGGTCATTTTTTGCGCTTGTCAGCGGACCAGCTCGCCCACGGTGGGGCCATTGGCAGCCTGGGACTCGTCGGTGTCGATGTGCATAGTGGTAGCACCGCCCACATTGACGCGGACAACTACATCGTCGAAGATCAGCTTGCGGCCTTCGCCGCCGCAGGCGACCTTGATGATCTCGCCGTTCTTGATGCCCATGGCGGCGGCATCCTCCTCGGTGACGTGCAGATGGCGCTTCGCCACGATGACGCCCTCGGACAGCTCCACCTCGCCGGCAGGCCCGATCAGCTTACAGGCGCCGGAGCCCTTCACGTCGCCGCTTTCGCGGATGGGGGCGTCGATGCCCAGGGTGCGGGCGTCCGTGGCGGAAACCTCCACCTGGTCCGCCTTACGGGTGGGGCCCAGGATGGACACGTTGGCCATCTCCTTCTTGGGGCCGACGATGGTCAGGCGCTCGTTGCAGGCGTACTGGCCGGGATAGGACAGGGGCTTGCGGATGGTCAGCTGATAGCCTGCGCCGAACAGCTTTTCCACAGTCTCCTGGGTCAGGTGGATGTGACGTGCGGACGTCTCGATCATAAAGCTCATAGTGATACTCTCCTTTGTGTGGTTTTGCGTTTATCTCTTTTTGAGTGGGTACAGATCTTTTTCGGAGATGCGTTCCAGCGTCTCCACTTCGCCGACGCAGAAGTAGTTTTTGCTCTCGGCCACCAGAGTGCCGGTCAGGCGGACACAGTCGCCCCGGCGCAGGCGCTTCGCCTCGTCCAGCAGCTCTGCGCTGCCCGAAAGACGGACGGTGAGGCCAAAGCCGGTGTCGATCTCCCCGGCGCTGTTCAGATACCACCAGGGGAAACGCAGCTCCACCGCGCGGCCGGCATAGCGGCCCTGGGCGCCGTGGAGGTACTCGGTCTTCACCTGCTCAAAGGTGCGGGGGACGAGTTCTCCGTCCGGCATGGGGAAATAGAGCGTGCCGTACAAGCGGCCGAAGCGCTTGATGCGCTGACCGTGACGACTGACCATCAGGAACAGGACCACGACGGCCAGCAGGGCACCGTACATACCGTGGCCCTCGATCAGGCTCCAGACAAAGACGGCGACGGCGATGAGGAACAGCACACGGTTCATGTCATCCTGTCCGCCCCAGATATCTTTCAGTCGGTTCATAAGCGCCCTCCTTTTCTCAACAGCACTCATCTTACCACACCGCGGCTGCGTATGCAAGGGAAATTGCCATGCGCGGTACAATTTCCTCTTGTATTCGGCAAAAAATCTGCTATAATCAAAACAACGATTTTTTGCGGTGCTATCACCGGAACTAATAGGAGGCGGTTTTTATGTCCGTAAAGCTGGAACTGTACCGGGTTTTTAAGGAGGTCGCCGAGGTGGGCAACATCACGGCCGCGGCACAGGCACTGTATATCTCCCAGTCGGCGGTGAGCCAGTCCATCAAGCAGCTGGAGCGCGACCTGCAGACCCGTCTGTTCGCGCGGAACAGCCGTGGCGTGACGCTGACCGCCGAGGGGCAGATGCTGTATGAGTACGTCCGCAGCGCCATGGGCCTGCTGGAGACGGGCGAGGAAAAGCTGAGCCAGACCCGGGAATTACAGATGGGACAGCTGACCATCGGCGCCAGCGACACCGTGACCAGCCAGTTCCTGCTGCCGTATCTGGACGCGTTCCACAAGCGGCACCCGGCCATCCACATCCAGATCGTGTCCGGACGAAGCCACAAGGTGCTGGGGCTGCTGCGCTCCGGCAAGGTGGACATCGCCTTCGCCAGCACGCCGGCGGACGATGCCGGACTGCGGATATATCCCTGCTTCGATACCCACGCCATCTTTGTGGCGGGGGCGGAGTATCCCTGCGACTTCCGGCACGTATACACGCTGGAGGAGATCGCGGCGTTCCCGCTGATCCTGCTGGAGCGCAAGGCCTCCAGCAGGCTGTATCTGGAACGGTTCTTTTTGCAGAACGGGCTGAAGCTGAACCCGGAGATCGAGCTGGGCGCCCGGAGCCTGCTGGTGGATCTGGCGGCCATCGGCTTCGGTGTGGCCGGCGTGACGGAGGAGTTCGTCCGGAAGGAGCTGGACAGCGGACGGTTGAAAAAGCTGAAGACCTCCTTTGAGATACCGGCCCGCAGTGTGGATATGTGCCTGCTGAGCGATGTGCCCCAGTCCGCTGCCGCGGAGCGGTTCACGGACTTTGTCAAGGACAGCTTATCCAAGCTATGAGCAGGGCTTTTCGCTCCGGTAAAACCCACAAAAAACAGCAAAACACGCCTAAATAGTTCTCCGTTTTTCCCTGTCGCTTTTCCCTGCGAAATCAGGTATAGTAGGTGTACTATATCTCACGAGAGGAAGTGGTGGTCATGCAGCAGCTGAAGGAGCGTATCCTGCGGGAGGGCCGCGTCCTGCCCGGTAACATCATCAAGGTGGACGGTTTTTTGAACCATCGCGTCGACACGGCGCTGATGCGGGATCTGGCGGACGAGTTTGCCAAGTATTTTGACGTAAAAAATATCACGATGGTGCTTACGGCAGAGGCCAGCGGTATTGCGCTGGCGACGATCTGCGCCGAACGGTATGGTGTACCCATGGTCTTTGCCAAGAAGGCCAAGAGCGACAACATCGAGGGCGGTCTGTACCAGAGTGATATTTTTTCTTACACCTACAAGAAAAAGGTCACACTGCTGGTGAGCCAGGACTGGATCACCAAGGACGACAAGGTTCTCATCATTGACGACTTCATGGCCAAGGGCTACGCCATGCGCGGCCTGATTGACATCGTGAACAAGGCCGGCGCGCAGCTGGCGGGCATCGGCGTGGCGGTGGAGAAGGGCTTTCAGGACGGCGGCGACAGCCTGCGCCGGGAGGGCTATCCCATCAAATCCCTGGCCGTTATTGACAGCGCCGAGAACGGCGTGATCCGCTTCCGGGAGGACGACTGACATGAAAAAGGTGCTGGTTCTGGATTTCGGCGGGCAGTATAACCTGCTGGTGGCACGGCGTGTCCGTGAGTGCGGCGTATACTGCGAGATCAAGTCCTATCGGCTGAGCATGGCGGATATCCGCGCCTTTGGGCCAGATGCGCTGATCCTCACCGGCGGCCCCGCCACCGTGTTCGAGCCCAACGCCCCCATGGTGGACAGAGCGCTGTTTGAAATGGGCATCCCCGTGCTGGGCATCTGCTACGGACAGCAGCTGATGATGCAGCTGCTGGGCGGTCAGTGCCGCAAGGCGGAGACGCGGGAGTATGGCAAGATCCAGCTGACCCACACGGCCTCCCCCCTGTTTGCCGGTGTGCCGGAGACGTCCGTGTGCTGGATGAGCCACGGCGTGGAGGTGGAACGTATCGCGCCGGGCTTTAAGGTCATCGCGACCACCGACGGCTGCGGCTTCGCCGCTGTGGAAAACGCGGATCGGAAGCTGTATGGCGTGCAGTTCCACCCGGAGGTACAGCACACGGAGTACGGTATGCAGGTGCTGGAAAACTTCCTGTACAAGGTATGCGGCTTCAGTGCCGAGTGGACCATGGCGTCCTATCTGGACGAGGCCGTGGCGGAGTGCCGGCGGCAGATCGGCGACGGCCGCGTGCTTCTGGCGCTGTCCGGCGGCGTGGACAGTTCGGTGGCGGCAGCGCTTTTGCAGCGGGCGGTGGGCGATCAGCTGACGTGCATTTTCGTGGACCACGGACTGCTGCGGAAGGACGAGGGAGACCAGGTGGAGCAGGTGATGAAACACCAGTTCCATGTGGATGTACGCCGTGTCAACGCTGGACCGCGCTTCCTGAGCAAGCTGGCTGGCGTTACTGAGCCGGAACACAAACGGAAGATCATCGGCGAGGAATTCATCCGGGTCTTTGAGGAAGAGGCCAAGAAAATCGGCGCGGTGGACTTCTTGGCTCAGGGTACCATCTATCCCGATGTGGTGGAGTCCGGCCTGGGCGGAGAGAGCGTGGTCATCAAGAGCCACCATAACGTGGGTGGCCTGCCGGACTGCGTGGATTTCAAGGAGATCGTGGAGCCGCTGCGGCGGCTGTTCAAGGATGAGGTGCGGAAGCTGGGCACCGAGCTGGGTCTGCCGGACGAGCTGGTGTGGCGGCAGCCCTTCCCTGGTCCCGGTCTGGCCATCCGCGTTATCGGCGATATCACCGAGGAAAAGCTGACCATTCTGCGGGAGGCGGACGCCATCTTCCGGGAGGAGATGAAGCTGGCCGGTCTGGACCGCACCACCAGCCAGTTCTTCGCAGTGCTGACCGATCTGCGGAGCGTGGGCGTCATGGGCGACGAGCGCACCTACGACTACACGCTGGCGCTGCGGGCCGTGCAGAGCCAGGACTTTATGACAGCCACCTGGTCCCGCCTGCCCTATGAGCTGCTGGACAAGGTCTCCGGCCGGATCGTGGGTGAGGTGAAGCACATCAACAGAATTTGCTATGACATCACCTCTAAGCCGCCGGCAACGGTGGAGTGGGAATAACTGACAAAACCAGCAAAGCCTTGAAAACACTGGGGTCTTAAAGCGGAAACGGGGCATTTGATAGCAAATTGATAGCAGATACCAAAACCGGATTTACTTTGTTCACTCCCGTATAACGGGTGGTTTGCGGGTAAATCCTCCATATCCTAAGAAAAAGGTCTTGCTGACTTTCACCAGTCGGCAAGACCTTTTTTGTTATTTGTCTTTTCTCTGTTTCTTCAATCCTTTTATCAGAGCATCGCTTAATTCCTTCGAGGGGACTTTGGCCCACCGCTGGGTGGTGTCGTACTTCGGGTAGTTGTAGCGCCAGCGGTCATAGTCCTCCTTGGTGATCTCCCCGGCCTCCAGCTTCGCCGCCTGTTCCCGCCACGCAATCAAGATTTTGTTCAGCTCACTGGCTTGACGGCCTCCCTGAAAAATATCTGCTTGCAGGCAGGCACGTCCATCCGCCTCTACCACTTTCAGACTGTAAACATCCTCCAAGGCGAACAGCGTATGGGCCAAACCTATGTAGTTGTCTATGTCCGGGACGCTCAACGCCTGGGGCGATACATCTAATGTATGCGCCAGGGCAGCGGTCAAGTCGGCCTTCGGCGTCCGGGTGCCTGTTTCGTACTGTGCCAGACGAACATCGGCGGAACGCTCTGGAAAGCCCACCGCCATACCAAGATACTTCTGTGTCATACCCCGGAGGGTGCGGAAAAAATGGATGCGCTCTCCTATTGCCATAAATGCCAACTCCTATCTGGTGGTTTCTGTCGAAAGTAGTATAACATATTCGCTTAGTAACAGTCAAGAGTATCTTAAACAAAAAAGTTAAAAATTATTCCGCAAGCCACTTGACAAAGCAAATTTGCTTAGTTATAATAGATTAAGCATAAAGGCTTAGTTTTCGAGCCATGAAAGGAGGTGAGCTCACAATGGCAAGCACCATGTTCATGCGGGTGGACGAGGTAGCGGAGGAATTAGGGGTTTCTGTCCCCTATGCCTATAAGCTGATTCGTTCCATGAATGCGGAGTTGAAAAAGACGGGCTGTATTACCATTTCAGGCCGGATCGACCGCAAATTCTTCCACGAAAAATTTTATGGCACAAGGGGTCAGAGTGAAAGGAGTGATTAACCTATGGCGGCGTTTAAGAACAAGGCCAACGGCACTTGGTACGTCCAGTTCCGCTATACGGACTGGAAGGGAGAGCGCCAACAGAAGTTGAAGCGTGGCTTTGCCACCAAAAAGGAGGCCCAGACGTGGGAGCGGGAGTTCCTGATGCAGAAGCAGGCCGATGTGAACATGACCTTTGAGAGCTTCGCCCAGCTCTATGAAAAGGACATGAAGCCCAAGCTGAAGCTGAACACCTGGCTGACAAAAGAGAGCATTATCCAGAAGAAAATCCTGCCGTATTTTGGAAAGCGGAAACTGTCGGAAATCACCGCCAAGGATGTGATGGATTGGCAGAACGCGATCCGGGAGTTGACAGACGCCAAAGGAAAGCCCTATTCCCCCACCTATCTCAAAACCGTCCACAATCAGTTGAGCGCCCTCTTTAACCATGCTGTCCGCTACTACGGCCTCCAGGTCAATCCTGCGGCCAAGGCCGGGAACATGGGTGTGGAGGAACGGCGTGAAATGCTGTTCTGGACGAAGGACGAGTATTTGAAGTTTGCCGACGCCATGATGGACAAGCCCCTCTCCTACTACGCCTTTGAAATGCTCTACTGGTGCGGTATCCGGGAGGGGGAACTGCTGGCCCTCACCCCAACAGACTTCGACTTTGAGGCGGGTACAGTGTCCATCAGCAAATCCTATCAGCGGCTCAAGGGCAAGGACGTGATTACCACCCCCAAGACGAAAAAGAGCAACCGTGTCATTAAGATGCCCAAATTCCTCTGTGGAGAGATGGAGGACTACTTAAAGATGTTTTACAGCACCGGGGCAAATGAACGGATTTTCTCTGTCAGCAAGCACTATCTCCACCATGAAATGGACAGAGGTGCGAAAGCGGCGGGAGTGAAGCGGATCAGGATTCACGACCTCCGACATTCACACATTTCCCTGCTGATTGATATGGGCTTCACCGCCCTGGCAATCGCTGACCGGGTGGGGCATGAGAGTATCGACATCACCTACCGCTACGCCCATCTGTTTCCTACAAGGCAGACGGAGATGGCGGACAAGCTGGACTTTGAAAGGATGGGAACGTAACCATGTCACTGAAAAACCGAGACAACAAAAATCGCTGGAGGAACAAGACCGTGGCCTTCCGGGTGTCCCCGGAGGAAGATGAACAGATCGAGGCCGTTGTGCGGCTCTCCGGCCTGACAAAGCAGGACTACATCACAAGACGCCTCCTGTGCCGGGAAGTAGTGGTACAGGGTAATCCCAAGGTCTACAAGGCCCTGCGTGACCAGCTTGCCGCCGTTCTGGACGAACTGCGGCGGGCCGAGGACGGGGCTGGCGTGGACGATGAACTGCTGGACACCATTCAGATGATCGCCGCTATCATGGGCGGCATGAAGGAGGTTTGATAGATTGATGGATTCCAAGGAAACGAAAGGGACTGTCCCGGTTCCGTCTGTTGGCGCAGACGGGGAACAGCCCATTTCACAAACACCCACCGCAAGTATAACAGAGGAAACGACAGAAAACAATCCCCCTGAAAAAAATTATGCGGAACTGCTGCGGAAAATGCAGCGCATGAATGACCCGGCGTATCTCCCCACGATTTCCATGAACGAGTTGTACGAGAACGTCTATCAGAGCAGACCGCCCGTCATTGACGGTCTGCTCTATCCGGGGACGTACCTCTTTGCGGGAGCACCCAAGGTGGGCAAGTCGTTCCTGATGGCCCAGCTTGCCTACCACGTCAGCATGGGCCTCCCCCTGTGGGACTATCCCGTTCACAAGGGGACTGTCCTCTATCTGGCGCTGGAGGACGATCACCGCCGCTTGCAGGAGCGGCTTTACCGGATGTTCGGCATGGACGGCACCAACGACCTCCTCTTTTCCATCTGTGCCAAACAGGTTGGCGCTGGGCTGGAGGAACAGCTAAAGCGGTTCGTGCAGGAACACCCCGACACCAAGCTGATTATCATTGACACCCTCCAGAAAATCCGGGAGGCTGGCGGGGATAAATACAGCTACGCCAACGATTATGAGGTGGTGGGAAAGCTGAAACGCCTCGCTGACGCTTGCGGCGTCTGTCTCCTGCTGGTACATCACACTCGCAAACAGCAGGCCGACGACAAGTTTGATATGATCTCTGGCACCAACGGCCTGTCGGGGGCGGCGGATGGGGCCTTTCTTCTTCAGAAGGAGAAGCGGACAGACGACACCGCCACCCTGGATGTGGTAGGACGTGACCAGCAAGACCAGCGGCTCTATCTCACCAAGGACAAGGAACACCTAACATGGACACTGGAGCGGATGGAAACGGAGTTGTGGGTAGAACCCCCCGACCCGGTGCTGGAGGCCGTAGCCGCTTTTATTACGGCGGAGAGGCCGTCCTGGAGCGGTACAGCCACGGAGTTGGCAGCGGTCCTGCAAGTGGATATGAAGCCTAACGCCTTGGCTATGCGGCTGAACGTCCGGGCCGGGAAACTGGCGGCAGAGTATCACATCCATTATGAGAACACCCGTACCCACGCCGGGAGAAGTATCAGCTTGACGCTGGAGCCTCCCCAAGCGTGACGACCGTGACGGCTTTTTTGAGAGCGGGGGCGGTGTCTAAAACATCGTCACGGTCGTCACGGCTGTCACGGGGGAGCGGGGTCAAATGTCAAGGGGGCATACCTACGGGTGGAGATTGCCGCAAGGCAATACAACCCGAACCCCTTGACTTTTGGCCCACGGAGGACACTGGCCGGGTGGGGGGAAAGGCTGTGCCTTTCCCCCCTGCCCAACGGCGAGTGTCAAAGTTTAGGCGGGGTGCAGGGTGCCCTTTTCAAAGGGCAGCCCTGCTGGGGGAGCCGTCCGCAGACGGCGGGGGCAACGCCCCCACTCCACCCCGTAGGGCGCAAATGCGCTTTTGATGGCCGCAAGGCTGTCAAAAGTGCTTTTGCGTTACTTTCGCAGAAAGTAACAAAGGCCGCCGCTGGCGCGGCGAAAGGAGTGTTGATTTGAAAAGGACGATTAGCGCAATGGTGGGGCAGGGTTCGGTGAACCACAACAGCAGGGCGTTCAACGCCAAGAACACCGACCGGTCACGCTCCCACTTGAATATAACCTACTGCCACGAAAATATCAAGACGGTTTTCCATGAGCTTTTTGACGAGGCCCTCAAGCGGTACAATGACAAGCAGACCAGGGCAGACCGCAAAATCGAGGACTACTATGAAAAGATACGTTCCAGCAAGCAGGAAAAGCCGTTCCATGAAATCATCCTGCAAGTGGGCAATAAGGACGACATGAGCGCCGAGGGCGAGGACGGCCAGCTTGCGGCGGCGGTGCTGGACGAGTACATGAGAGGTTTCCAGGAGCGCAACCCCCAGTTCCGGGTGTTCTCCGCCCACCTCCACATGGACGAGGCCACACCCCATCTGCACATCGACTTCGTACCGTTCACCACCGGGAGCAAGCGAGGCCTGGACACAAGGGTATCGCTGAAACAGGCGTTAGCGGCCCAGGGATTCAAGGGCGGCACCAGGGGCGACACGGAGTGGAGCCAGTGGGTACGCTCTGAAAAGGAACAGCTTGCCGCCGTGATGGAGCGCCACGGGATAGAGTGGGAGGACAAGGGCACCCACGACAAGCACCTGTCTGTGATGGACTACAAGAAAGAACAGCGGGCCAAGGAGATTGCCGAGCTGGAGGCGGTCAAGGCCGAGAAGCAGGGCCAGGTGGAGCGGCAGGAACAGCGCCTAAAGGAGCTGGCCCCGGCTGTGAGGAACATGGAGCAGTTGGCGGCGCAGTTCTCCGATGACCCGGAGCGGATATTACCGGAGCCGGGGCCGCTGGAAAGCGCCAAGTCCTACCGGGAGAAGAAAGCCAAGCCCCTGTTGGCGCAGATCGTCAAGGTGCTGCGTTCCCTGTACCGGGCCTATGTCGAGTTGAAGAGGAAGTATGAGCGGTTGCAGGGAGACTATGGACGGGCCAGGGAAGGAAACGAGCGGTTGTCCGACCGCTTGCAGGAAACGAAGTTGGAGAACAAGGCCCTGCGGGGTGCTGTTGCCGACTTTGAGCGGGTCAAGCGGGCTTTCGGCCCGGAGGAAGTAGAGCGAGCCGTGGAGGACGCAAAGCGCCGGGAGGCGCAAGAGCGGGAGCAGAAGAAAGCAAAGCGGAGGTTTAGACGGGGGGCGAGGTAACGGACAGCAGGAGGGCACTCTATGGGGTGCCCTCCCGTTTTGTACTTGTCAGCAGGGAATTTTACTGTTATAATGTAAACGATAAATTCCCATTGGAGGCCGCACATGAAAAACAGAAAACTAATTTTTATTGGACTATTTATCTTTTTAAGTGTGGTAATTGGTTCTTTTATATACTTTCCTAAAAGTATTGATACTGCACTTAACAGAATAAAATATCCGTTTGAAGTAGGCGAAATCTTAACTTCCCAACAAATTGATGAAAATCTTATTGTAGTAATATATACTAACAAAAATAATAATAATGAACTCCAGAACGCTATCATACAAAAAAACAGTATTTTTTATAGCGTTGTTGAAATGAATGGCTCTCTAAATATTGAAATACCTCAAAAGCTCGACAGTGGTGACCTTAGAACGCAAGTATTGGTTTCTTGGTATGATAAAAGTGATAAATATGTTGTGATGGCTGTCGCTTATGACGAAGATGTAGCCGCTATTACCTATCAAAATCAAGAGTTGACACCTTTAGATATAAACGGTTATCACTTGTTTTATGGGACTGGAACTGGCAAGTATGAAGTATATGAATTGTTTGACCAAGAGGGGAATCGCTTAGAACATATCAAAGAATAGTATTAAAGAAAAATGAGAAGTGATTTGGAAAAGGCGGGGAATGTGGTTGCATTTCTCCGCCTTTTGTGATACTATTTTGATACTAAGAAATTGAGCGGCCAAAAATAACAGGTGAAACATTAACAAATTTGCGAATAATTTATCCGTGAAAACATAGAAAATACAGTCCCATATAATAGGATTTGTCGAGTGGGAATGATATGACCCCAAAGGTGGCCAAAAACTACAAATACGCCAAAACCTCCGGCTTCGCCGGAGGTTTTGGTTGTACCACGACAAAAGTTGTGGTATGCTGATGAAAAACAGCGGAGGAACACACCTATGCGTCTGATCTCATGGAATGTGAACGGGCTGCGGGCCTGTCTGAATAAAGGTTTCCTGGCCTTCTGCGCCCTTGCGGACGCGGATGTCATCTGTCTGCAGGAGACGAAGATGCGGCCGGAGCAGGCGCAGTTTGAGCTGGAGGGCTATCACCGATTCTGGAACAGCGCCGACAAGGCCGGATATTCCGGCACGGCTGTTTTCACCCGACGGGAGCCGCTGGCGGTGACATACGACTTTGGCGAGGATATCCACCGGCATGAGGGACGGGTCATCACGGCGGAGTACGAGGATTTCTTTCTGGTGTGCTGCTACACGCCCAATTCCAAGGACCAGCTGGCACGGCTGGACTACCGGATGGCGTGGGAGGACGACCTGCGGGAATACCTCTTGGAACTGGACGCCAAAAAGCCGGTGGTGTACTGCGGGGACCTGAACGTGGCCCATCAGGAGATCGACCTGAAAAATCCCCAGTCCAACCGGATGAACCCAGGCTTCTCCGACGAGGAACGGGACAAAATGACGCAGCTGCTGAGCAGCGGGTTCGTGGACACGTTCCGGGCGCTGTATCCAAAGCGGACCGGGGCGTACTCCTGGTGGAGCTACCGCTTTCACGCACGGGAGAACAACGCGGGGTGGCGTATTGACTACTTTATCGTGTCAGCACGGCTGATGCCCCGGGTGAAGAATGCGGATATCTGGCCGGAAATCACCGGCAGTGACCACTGTCCGGTGGTGTTGGAGCTGACGGAGTAGAGCATTATCTGTAGCGAGCAAAAAAGACCGCCTTTCGGCGGTCTTTTTCGTATAACGACATTTTTTAACCCTCGCTGCTGGTGTCGGCAGGATTTTTAACGGGGATCAGTTCGCCCATGAGGACGTAGCGGGCATTATCAAAATCGTAGTCGCAGGTGCTCAGGGTCAGGATGCTGCCCGTGGGCACACCGGAGCCGGACTTGAAGGTGGACTCGTTGATACACTGCTGGAGATAGCTGTCGCTGAGAGAGGTGGCATACACATCGGCGTCATGATCCACAATACAACCGGCAAACAGGTTGACCTTGTAGGTCTGGTTGGGGGTGTACAGATAGAAGTAGGGATGCGCCTCGTAATAGCTCTGGCTCTTGTAGTTCATCAGGGACGCGAACATCATGCCGGTCTTCATATTGTGGCCGTAGATGAGGTTGTTCTGAGAGGTGAAGTCAGAGTTGCAGCGGATATCCAGGAAGACGGTGCCGTTCTTGTTGTCCTTGCCGTCGATATCGCGGTACAGATAGTACTCACCGCCCTCGTCCGCAGACTGCACGATGGGCAGCTGCAGCGTTGTGTTGGCGCTGTACACATAGCCCACCACATCGGGGTACTTGGCCTGCATGGCGGTGAAGTCCACCTTGATGCTCTCTTCATCCTTCTTGACAGGCTTCTGCGTCTCCTGGCTGTCGCCGTCGGTGCCATCGCCGGCGGTATCGGTATCGCCGGCGGTATCGTCCGGACTGATGAAGTCCTGATTGATATTGTCGTTGATCCTCTCGGTGTCCTTCTGTTCCTTCAGATACGAAATGATCTTGACGGACGAGAACACCAGCACGCCCACCAGGATCACCAAAACGGCGTAATACAGGGCTTTTCCGTTCTTTCTGCCGCCGCGGCTCCTTCTGCTGCGGTGACTGCCGGTACGCTCGACCGGCTGCTCCTGCTGCACACGGGATCTTCTCTTGGGTGCATCGTTCATGGGTACACGCCTCCTTATCGTTGGGTATTGTAACAGGTTTTTTCGTTCGGTGCAAGGGATATAGACAAGATGTAATGAAATTGTAACAGTTTCTCTTTACTTCTGAGAAACCAGGGATTACAATAGAAATGTTGGCTGCCGTATAGACGGCGGAGCCGCCGGCTCCGTTCCATCAAAAAGATAAAGGAGAACCACAATGATCTATTTCAACAGTGATTATCTGGAGGGCGCGCACCCCTCTATCATGGTCAGGCTGGCCGAGACGAACATGGTACAGACCGTGGGCTACGGCGAGGACGAGTACTGTGAGGCGGCGCGTGAGAAGATCAAGACCGCCTGCCAGGCCCCGGAGGCCGACGTGCATTTTCTGGTGGGCGGCACCCAGACCAACACCACCGTCATCGCCGCCATCCTGCGGCCCTGGCAGGGCGTGATTTCCGCCGTCAGCGGTCACATCAACTGCCATGAGGCCGGTGCCATCGAGTCCACGGGCCATAAGGTCATCACCCTGCCCACCACCAACGGCAAGATCACTGCGCAGCAGGTGCAGGACTATGTGGAGTGGCACAGAAACGATGAGTCCACGGAGCACATCGTCCAGCCCGGTATGGTGTACATCTCCCACCCCACTGAGGGCGGCACGCTGTATACCAAGGCGGAGCTGACGGCGCTGTATGACACCTGCCGCCGGTACGGCCTGCCGCTGTTCATTGACGGCGCACGGCTGGGCTATGGCCTGATGGCCGAGGAGAGCGACATGACGCTGCCAGAGATCGCGCGGCTGTGCGATGTGTTCTACATCGGCGGCACCAAGGTGGGCGCCCTGTTCGGCGAAGCCGTTGTCATCATGAACGAAAATCTGAAAAAGGATTTCCGCTTTATTATGAAGCAGCGGGGCGGCCGCATGGCCAAGGGCCGGCTGCTGGGCGTTCAGTTCGACACGCTGTTCACCGACGACCTGTATTTCAAGATCTCCCGCCACGCCATCGAGATGGCTCATCAGATCCGGGACATTTTCGTCTCCGCGGGCTATCCCCTGCTGTTCGACTCCCCCACCAACCAGCAGTATCCCATCATGTCGGATGACGAGCTGGCCATTCTGGGCAAAAGCTTCGGCTATGAGTACTGGGAGCGTGTGGACGAGACGCACTCTGGCGTGCGCTTCTGCGCCAGCTGGGCCACAAAGCAGGAGCACGTGGACGCCCTGCGGGCGGCTGTAAACGCGCTGAAGAAGTAAGCGTTCCTCTGCTGTGAGATAAGCATAGCGCAGGTAGCTGAAATGCACCTTAAAGTTACTTAAAAAATTCCCCGACGATGTCGGGGAATTTTTTTAGCGAAGCAAAGGCACCCTCGCAGGGTGCCTTTGTCGATAGCGTACTTACGCCTTGGGGCCGGCGGCCACGACCTCGTCGCTCATGTGGGTGTACTTCTTAAAGTTCTCCACAAAGCTGGAGGCCAGCTTCTTGCAACTCGCCTGATAGGCCGCCTTGTCCTCCCAGGTGTTCTCGGGGATCAGCAGCTCACTGGGCACGCCCTCGATGCTGGTAGGCACCTGCACGCCGAAGGTAGGATCGGTGACGAACACACTCTTCTCGATCTCACCGGTGAGGGCGGCGGTGACCATAGCGCGGGTGTAGCTGAGCTTCATGCGCTTGCCGGTACCGTTCCAGCCGGTGTTGACCAGATAAACCTTCGCGCCGGCCTTCTCCACCTTGTCGGCCAGCATGGCGGCATAGACAGAGGGATCCAGGGGCAGGAAGGGCTCGCCGAAGCAGGTGGAGAAGGTAGGCACAGGCTCGGTGACGCCGATCTCCGTGCCGGCTACCTTGGAGGTGAAGCCGGAGACGAAGTAGTACATGGCCTGGTTCTTATCCAGCTTGCTGATGGGGGGCAACACACCGTAGGCATCGGCGGTCAGGAAGATGACCGTCTTGGGAACGCTGGGGCTCATGCCGGACAGCTCGGCGTTGGGGATATACTCCACGGGATAGCCCACGCGGGAGTTGACGGCCAGGGAGTCGTCGTCGAAGTCGAACTCACGGGTGTCGGGATCCATGACCACGTTCTCTACCAGCGCGCCGAACTTGATGGCATTGTAGATCTCCGGCTCACCCTCGGGGCTCAGGTTGATGCACTTGGCGTAGCAGCCGCCCTCGAAGTTGAAGACGGAGTCGTCCGCCCAACCGTGCTCGTCATCGCCGATGAGCATACGGTTGGGATCGGCGGACAGCGTGGTCTTGCCGGTGCCGGACAGGCCGAAGAACACGGCGCTGTCGCCGTTCTTGCCGATGTTGGCGGAGCAGTGCATGGGGAACACGCCCTGCTTGGGCAGCACATAGTTCATCACGGAGAAGACGGACTTCTTGATCTCGCCGGCGTACTGGGTGCCGCAGATCACCACCTCGTGGGCCTCGTAGTCCACCAGAATGGCGGCCTCGCTGCGGGTGCCGTCGATCTCGGGGATGCACTTGAAGCCGGGGGCGGCGATGATGGTATAGTCCTCCTTAAAATCCTTCAGCTGCTCGGCCGTGGGGCGGCGCAGGAGCTGGTGGATAAAGAGATTCTGGCTGGCCAGCTCGTTGACGATGCGGAAGGCCTTGGTGTACTTGGGATCGGCGCCGGCAAAGCCGTCAAAGATAAAGATCTCCTTGCCCTGCAGATAGGCGATGACCTTGGCGCGGATGGCATCGAACTTGGCCTTCTCGATAGGACGGTTCACCTTGCCCCAGGCGATGTCGTCATGGACGGCAGGGGTGTCCACGATAAACTTGTCATTGGCGCTGCGGCCGGTGTATTTCCCGGTCTTGACCACCAGGGCGCCGGTGTTGGACAGCGTACCCTCGCCGCGGCAAAGCGCGTGCTCGGTCAGCTGTGCGGGGGTCAGATTACGATAGACCGCCTTGGCGTTGATGATACCCAGCTTTTCCAGTCCGTAAGTTTCCATTTGCAAAACCTCCTGTTTGAAATGTCACCGCGTCCGCCGCCGGCGGCGCGCTGCTTGCTTGTTCATCTTGGATTATACCATACGTTTAGGACAATTAACAGTCCTTTTTTACATTTCCCCTAAAAATTTTTCTGCATTGCTGAAAGTTTTTTATCATTCCGTCCGGCGGGAGAGCTGTGACAAAAACCGTTCCGCCGCCGGATCCCGATCGCATACTTTTCTCTTTACGCAAGGATAACACCGTATTATGATAATGTCAATTTGCGAAAACCACGATTTTCTAAGCGGAGCGCCGCACTATGGCACACAAGATACCCATATGTGAAATACCTCTCGCCCCTGCTGCTGTTCGGCCTGAACGGCGTGGTGATACTCAACGGCGTCAGCGGCGGTACACGGAGCGCCGTGTTTTTCTCCGTGCTGCTGCTGGGCGAAACGCTGACGCCGCCCGCTGGCTGGGTGCGGCGATGGTGCTGGGCGGCGCCATGCTGGCGGAGTTCGTACATCCGCGAAAGTAACGGAAACGATCTCCCCGCCTCCCCCGCGCAAAGTGCAAAACCTCCGGCTGAGCCGGAGGTTTTGCTTTATTTGGCGCATATCTCGCTGATGGCTGCCAGGAGCTCCGTTTTGCCGGTGCCCTTCTCGGCGGAAAAGGGGATCAGCAGCGCCTCCTCCGGCAGGGTCAGTGTCTGGCGGATCAGGGTCAGATTTGGCTCGATCTCGCTCTTTTTCAGCTTGTCCAGCTTGTTGGCCACGACGATGACCGGGCAGCCGGTGCCCTTGAACCAGTCGCACATGGTCACGTCATCGGCGGTGGGCTTGTGCCGCGCATCCACGATCAGCACGCCCAGGGTAATGAGCCCCTCCTCTGCGAAGTAACGCTCCATCAGGCGGCCCCAGCGGTCGCGCTCCTCCTTAGAGACCTTGGCATAGCCGTAGCCGGGCAGGTCGGTGAAGTATAGCCTGCCGTCGATGTCAAAATAGTTGATCTGGCTGGTCTTGCCGGGGGTAGCGCCCACCCGGGCGAAATTCTTGCGGCCCAGCAGCCGGTTAATGACGGAGGACTTGCCCACGTTGCTGCGCCCCGCAAAGGTGACCTGGGGCTTTCCGTCGCGGATAAATGTCTCTGCCCTTACGGCCGAGAGCACGAACTCCGCCTTATTAAAGTTGATCGCCATGACGCACCTCCTGCATAGCCGGACTGCCCATCACCGCCAGATGCTCCACCGCCGCCTCTTTTTTCGGCAGGGTCAGCGCATGGGCAAACACGGCGTCCACCGTCTCGGCAGTGATAAAGCGCAACGCCTCCCGTACGGCGGGATCGATGTCCGCCAGATCCTTCTCGTTTTCCCGGGGAATGATGACGGTCCGGATGCCGCTGCGCTTGGCGGCCATGGTCTTCTCCCGCAGACCGCCGATGGGCAGCACGCGGCCCCGCAGCGTCACCTCGCCGGTCATAGCCACGTCATGGCGCACGGCGCGGCCCGTCAGGGCCGACAGCATAGCCGTGGCGATAGCGATGCCGGCGGAGGGGCCGTCCTTGGGCACCGCACCCTCCGGGAAGTGGACATGAATGTCCTTGGTCTTATAGAAATCCGGGACAATGCCCAGCTCGGCGGCACGGCTCCTCAGGCAGGTATAGGCTGCCTTCACGGACTCCTGCATCACCTGGCCCAGATTGCCGGTAAGCTCCAGCTTGCCGGTGCCGTCCATCACACCGGCCTCCACCTCTAACAGTTCGCCGCCAACCTCGGTCCACGCCAGGCCGTTGACCACACCGATCTGATCCTGTTTACTGTGGGAATTGTCCTGATAGTGCGGCACACCCAGCAGCTCTTTCAGGTCTTTTGGTGTAATGTCAACTCGCTTTACATCCGTTTCTACCAAACGCATAGCAGCTTTTCGGCACAGCTTGCCCAGCTGGCGCTCCAGCGTGCGGACGCCGGACTCCTTGGTATAGTCGGTAATGATGGCCCGCAGGGCTTCATCGTCCAGGCGCAGCTGGCCGCGGCGGATGCCGTTCTCCTTCAGCTGCTTGGGCAGCAGATGCTCCCGGGCGATGTGCAGCTTTTCCTCGTCGGTGTAGCTGCCCAACTCGATGACCTCCATGCGGTCAAGCAGTGGACGGGGTATGGTGGACGTGGTGTTGGCAGTAGTAATGAACATCACGCGGCTCAGGTCCACGGGCAGCTCGATGAAGTGGTCGCGGAAAGCCCCGTTCTGCTCACTATCCAGTACCTCCAGCAGGGCCGAAGCCGGGTCGCCCCGCATATCGCTGGCCAGCTTGTCGATCTCATCCAGCACCAGCAGAGGGTTCATGGTACCGGCGCGGGTCAGGGCCTCGATAATGCGGCCGGGCATAGCGCCGATATACGTCTTGCGGTGGCCGCGGATATCCGCCTCGTCCCGCACGCCGCCCAGACTCAGCCGGGCGCACTTGCGGTTCATGGCCTTGGCCACGGACAGGGCCACGGAGGTCTTTCCCACGCCGGGAGGCCCCACCAGGCAGAGTATCCTGCCCTTGGCGTCCGGGTTCAGCTGCCGCACGGCGATAAACTCCAAAATACGCTGCTTGACCTTATCCAGGCCGTAGTGGTCCTTGTCCAGTATCTTTCGGGCCTGCGCCACATCCGCCCTCTCCCGGGTGAATTTGTGCCAGGGCAGCTCCAGGCACACATCCAGATAGTTGCGTATCACCGAGGCCTCGGCGCTGCCGAAGGGCTGCTTGCCCAGGCGCTCCACCTCTTTTGTCAGCTTGGTATGTATCTCCTCCGGCAGGTCCGCCGCCTGTATCCTGGCGGCGTACTCCTCCAGTTCCTCGTCGCCGTCATCCCCCAACTCGTGCTGCAATACCTTCACCTGCTCCCGCAGGATCATGTCCTTCTGCACCTGGGCCACACGGCGGCGTACCTTCTGCTCCATTTCGCTCTCCAGCGAGATGACATCCACCTCATGGGTCAGGATATCGTTGACGATACGCAGGCGCTTGTCCGGGTGCAGCTCCTCCAGCACCCGCTGACGGTCCTGGTGCCGCAGGGTGATATTCTGGGCGATCAGGTCTGCCAGACGGCCGGTATCACTGCAATCCAGCACCGCGGCGGCGAAGTCTTCGCCGATGCCGTTGGCCAGTTCGCGGTATTCACCGAAGAGCACATAGGTCCGGCGTATCAGCGCCTCGCTGCGGGCCGTATGGCGGGCCGCCATCTCGGGCAGCAGCTCGGCCTGGGCCTGCAAAAACGGCTTTTTCTGCCACAGCCGGTGCAGCCGCGCCCGGCTCTCACCCTCCGCGATGACACGCACCGTAGTGTCCGAGGTCTTGATGATCTGCAAAATATGACACACCGTGCCGATGGTGTACAGATCCTCCTCTCCCGGCTCCGCCGTGGACAGGTCCTTCTGCGTCATCGCCAGCAGCCGGCGGTCATTCTCCATGGCGTTGTCCAGAGCGAAGATGGAGATATCGCGCTCCGCGTCAAAGGACACCGTCTGCCCGGGGAAAGCCGTCAAGCCGCGCAGGGCCAGCACAGGAATGTTCCGGGTGATCGTTTCCATAGTTGCCTCCTTTCTCCCGCCGGACGGCGGGCGTTGGGAAAAGGGTAGTATCCGAACTGCCGGAAAAGCCTTGGCTTTTCCGGCAGTCTGAGTCTCTGTTAAGACGCCGGGGCGGTGGAGGTCTTCTCCGCCGTGCCGGTCTTGAATTTAGCGCGCTGCGCCACCTTTTCCGGGTCACGCAGCACCGTGGGCTCGGCATTCCCGTCCACACACGCCTTTGTAATGGTCACATCGCTGATGGTGGGGTCGGAGGGCACATCGTACATGACCTTGGTCAGCAGTCCCTCCATCACCGCCCGCAGACCGCGCGCACCGATGTTCCGTGCCAGCGCGGTGTCCGCCACCGCCTCCAGCGCGTCCTGATCGAAATGCAGCTCCACGCCATCGTAGCTGAGCAGCTTCTGGTACTGCTTCACCAGCGCGTTCTTCGGCTCGGTGAGTATCCGCACCAGATCCTCCCGGGTCAGCCCCTGCAGGGCGGTGATGACCGGCATACGGCCTACCAACTCGGGGATGATACCGAACTTCAGCAGATCATGGGGCTGGACCTGCTGGAACAGTTCGCCGGTATGGCGCTCTTTTTTGCTCTGCACCGCATTCTCAAACCCCATGCTGCGCTTGCCCACGCGGTCCTCGATGATCTTTTCCAGGCCGTCGAAGGCGCCGCCGCAGATAAACAAGATATTGCTGGTATCCAGCTGGATGAACTCCTGATGGGGGTGCTTGCGCCCGCCCTGGGGCGGTACATTGGCAACAGTGCCCTCCAATATCTTCAGCAGCGCCTGCTGCACGCCCTCGCCGGACACATCGCGGGTGATGGACGTATTCTCGCTCTTCCGAGCGATCTTGTCGATCTCATCCACGTAGATGATGCCCCGCTCGGCCAGCTCTACGTCGAAATCCGCCGCCTGCAAAAGGCGCAGCAGTATATTCTCTACGTCGTCACCCACATAGCCGGCCTCGGTCAGTGTGGTGGCATCGGCAATGGCAAAGGGGACCTTCAGCACCCGCGCCAGTGTCTGGGCAAACAGCGTCTTGCCGGAGCCGGTAGGACCGATCATCAGGATATTGCTTTTCTGCAGCTCCACATCCTCGTCGCCGCCGAAATAAATGCGCTTGTAGTGGTTGTACACCGACACGGACAGCGCCACCTTGGCTGCCTCCTGCCCGATAACATACTGGTCCAGCACGTCGTGTATCTCCTTGGGCGTAGGCAACTCGTCCATGCTGTCTATACCGTCGGCGCCCGTGGTGTAGCCGTCGTTCAGGATATCCATACACAGCTGGACGCACTCGTCGCAAATTCGGACACCGGGACCCTGGATCATGCGATGGACCTGACTCTCCGGCTTGCCGCAGAACGAGCAGCGCAGGGCCTTCTTATCTTCTGCCATTCGTTTTTACCTCTTATATATGACCTTATCCACCAGACCGTATTCCCGGGCCTCCTCCGCGATCATCCAGTTGTCGCGCTCGGAATCCGTCTTGATCTGCTCCGGCGTCTTGCCGGTATTCTCCGCCATGATCTTGTTCAGGCGCTGCTTGATCTTCAGGAAATGCTCCACATCGATCTCCATATCCGTGACCTTGCCCTGGGTACCGGCGGAGGGCTGGTGGATCATGATCTCCGCGTTGGGCAGCGCGATGCGCTTTCCCTTGGCACCGCTGGACAGCAGGAACGCACCCATGCTGGCGGCCATGCCGATGCAGATGGTGGACACGTCGCACTTAATGTACTGCATGGTGTCATAAATGGCCATACCGGCGGTCACGCTGCCGCCGGGGCTGTTGATATACATCTGAATATCCTTGTCGGGGTCCTGCGCCTCGAGATAGAGAAGCTGTGCCACGACGAGGCTGGCGGTGGTATCATTCACCTCTTCGCCTAGGAATACGATACGGTCGTTGAGCAAGCGGGAGAAAATGTCATAGGAACGCTCACCGCGGTTGGTCTGCTCCACAACGTAAGGGACTAAGCTCATAAAAAATACCTCCTGTATGATAGATGCCTGATTATACCCACCCGACTGTGTTTTTCATAAGAGCCCGCGGCGGCGGGGGAAATGTTTTCACCCCGCCGCGCCGGCTTTTCTCTCTTGTATACAGCGAATTACTCCGCGTCCTTCTTGGCGGTCTTCTTAGCCGCAGGCTTCTTGGCGGGGGCCTTCTCGGCCTTCTCCTCACCCTCGGCCTTCTTCGTCGTCTTCTTGGCGGCAGGCTTCTTGGCGGGCTTCTCCACGATCTCGCCCTCGGCCTCCAGCTCGGCCTTCTCCTCAGCGGGGGCCACAGCCTTGGCGCTGTCCGCCACGACCTTGATGACCTTCTCACGGATGACCTGCTCCTTCACTTCCTCGGGGCGCAGATACTTCTTCACGGTATCCAGATCCATACCGTATTTGTCGGCCACGTTCTTCATCTCAGCCTCCACCTCGTCGTCGGTGGCATCCAACTTCTCGGCATCGATGATCGCCTTGACGGCCAGATCCATCTTCACCTGCTGCTCGGCAGGGCCGTAGGCCTGCTTGGTAAAGTCGGCCTCGGTGGTATTGGTCATCTTCAGATACTGGTCGAAGGGGATGCCCTGAGAGGCCAGCTGCTGCTTGAAGCCCTCGGTCATCTGGGCGGCCTGCAGCTCCACCATCTCGGTGGGGATCTCGGCCTCGACGCTCTCGGCCACCTTGGCCATTAGCACGTCCTCAAAGGCGCGCTGGGCAGCCTCGGTGCGCTCGACGGTCATCTTCTTTTTAATATCGGCCTTCAGGTCCTTCAGCGTGTCAAACTCGGACACATCCTTGGCGAACTCGTCGTCAATGGCGGGGACCTCCTTGACCTTGACCTCGTTGATCTTCACATGGAAGATCACGGGCTTGCCGGCCAGCTCAGGGGTGTAGTTCTCGGGGAAGGTGATGTCGATATCCTTCTCTTCGCCGGCCTTCATGCCAATCAGCTGGTCCTCGAAACCGGGGACAAAGCTGCCGGAGCCGATCTCCAGATCAAAATTCTCACCCTTGCCGCCGTCGAACGCCTTGCCATTATCAAAGCCCTCAAAATCGATATCCGCGGTGTCGCCCTTCTTCACGGCGCGGTCCACGGAGACCAGACGGCTGTTGCGGTCCGCCATCTCTTTCAGCCGAGCGTTCACATCGGCAGCAGCCACCTTGACCTCCGCCTTAGGCGCCTCTAGGCCCTTGTACTGGCCCAGCTTCACCTCAGGGTATATGGCCACGGTGCACTTGAACACCACACCGTCCTTGGTGCAGCTCTCCAGCTCCACCTCGGGATAGCCGACGACGTTCAGTTCCTGCTCCTTCACGGCGGCCTCATAGGCATCGGGGAGAATGATATTCACGGCTTCCTCATAAAAGACCTCAGCGCCGTACATCTTCTCGATGATCTTACGGGGGGCCTTACCCACGCGGAAGCCGGGTACGTTGATCTTACCGCGCATCTTCAGATACGCTTTGTTGACGGCGGCCTCGAATTCCTCGGCGCTCGTCTCGATGGTCAGTGCGACCCTGCTCTTTTCCAGTTTCTCGCAGCTTTTCACAGTCATTTGTTATTTCCTCCGTTCCGCATGGACAGGTTGTCGTGCCGATGTCCATACAATATAGTATCATAGCAGAAAGCTACGAAAATTTCCACTATTTTTTTTAGTTTTTTCCCTGTTTTTTCAGATTTCTGTATGCCGCAGCAATTAGTGATCAATCGCAAATCTTGACAGGGGTAAAATCCAGGTAGTCAGCGGCCACCAGATGGAATTCCGTGTTGTAATGGCGGCCCTCCAGCGCACGCTTCTGGGCGGCGCCGTGGAGGTGGCCGAAATAGCACTCCTTAACGCCGTAGCGCTGCAGCAGGCGCAGTATCTCCGGACATTCATAGCCCTGATACAAAGGCGGGTAATGCAGAAAACATATCTTTTCACAACTTTCACCCGCCATTTTCAATGATATTTCCAGTCTTCCTACCTCTCGCGCTAACATTTTTTCGTTGTGTGTGCCCTGGTTGTCCAGCTCGTAAAACCAGCCGCGGGTGCCGCATAACGATATATCGTTATAATAGAGACAATTGTTGTGCAGTATCTCCAGGGAATACAGGCCGTACTCGTCAAAAAAGCGCTGCATTTTGGCGGCGGTGTTCCACCAGTAATCGTGGTTGCCCTTCATTAAAATCTTCCGGCCCGGGAGGTTGTGAATAAACGTTAAATCGTTCAGTGACTCCTCCAGGCTCATACCCCAACTGAGATCGCCGCAGAGCACGGTGGTGTCATTTTCCGTCACCGCCGAGAAACCTCGTTGTATCTTCTCCACATAATTCTGCCAGCGGTCGCCGAAGATATCCATAGGCTTGTCGCTGCCCAGGGACAGGTGTAGATCGCCGATGGTATAGAGTGCCACAGGTCCCCTCCTCTCTTTATTTTCAGTATATGTAATGCGACATCACTTCACAATATCCTTCGCCAGTTGTTCCAGAAAATATCCTCCAGCAGCGACTGGGGATACCCCCTCTCCTCCAACGCCTGATAGAGCTTAGCCACGTCCTGTACGCCGGTCATGCCGGCGGCGAGGGCTTCGCAGCCGTCCAGATCGCCACCTATCGCCACTGTCGATTCCCCGTTAAGGGAGAGAAAATGCTCTATGTGGGCAATGAGATCGTCCATGTGGCCGCCGCCTACGAAATCGAGGTAGAGATTGATGCCGACCACGCCGCCGGTATCGCGGACGGCGCGGAACATATCATCGGTAAGATTTCGTCTGTGCGGGCACAGGCCGGGGGTGCGGGCGTTGGAATGAGAGGCCACGACGGGGCCTTTCGCTGCCTGTATCACGTCCCAGAAACCGGCATCAGATATGTGAGAAACATCTGCAAATATTCCGTATTCATACATTTTTGCAACGAATTCACGGCCATAAACAGACAATCCGCGGTCAGGCTCATCGGCGCAGGAGCCTGAGAGGACATTGGCGTTGTTCCAGACCGGATTGATCAGTCGGACGCCCCAGGAGGCCACGGTTTCCAGGTGATCCAGGGCACAGTCCAGCAGGTCGGCCCCCTCGACGCTCAAGAGCGCGGCGGTCCGGTGTTGGGCAGCTGCAGCGTCCACCTCCGCGCCGGTTTTGCAGCGTGAGACCATGTCGGAATTTTCCTGTATTTGGGAAAGGAACCAATCGTGCATTTCACGAAGTTTCGTCCATGCGGTATTTGGGGGCAGCGCGCGTACATCGTCGTACAGGGCAAAAAACTGAGCGCGTTTCCGGTAGTGCTGACCACGGAGCAGGTCCACGTGGCCCCTGTTTTCCCGCAGGGCGGCGCAGGCAGAAAAGTAGGCGCGGCACTCGTCCTCCGTAGCGCCGTAGTCCGGCACCGCCTCTCTTTTCATGCAGCGCCATATCGTATCACAATGTCCGTCAAAATACGGTATATTCTGTATTTTCGTCACAAAAATATTCCTTTCTTCCAGCAGCGAAGGCAGGCTGTTCCCCTGTTTTTTCCGGTTTTCTTTCCAATTTCTGTCACTGAAAGGCATCCTCTACATACACGATACGGACGCTTTTTTCATCCCCGGGCGCGGCGGCGTAGACCTCGGCCACGTCAAAGCGGGCGGGGCAGTCAAGGCCATTGTCGCAGAGGTAAAAGAGCGCGGTTTTTCGGATACGGGCCTGTTTGCCGGCGGTGACGTATTCCCGGGGCAGGCCCATCTGCGTATTGGTGCGGGTCTTGACCTCCACGAAGCAGAGGACGCTTTTATCCCAGGCGATCAGGTCGATCTCGCCGAAGCGGCAGCGGTAGCTGTGTGCCGCCAGCTTATACCCTTTTTCCCGGAGATAGTCGGCCACCAGAGCCTCGCCCCAAACACCTTCTGAACGGCTCATCGTTAACCTCCCCTTTTCGACGCGGTCTGCACAGGAAAAAATCCCGCTATTTTCTGTGCAGATACCTATATTTTGTTTAAACGTTTCTGATACCTTGTCACTACTTATTTTATACCGGATCTGTATCGGCTCGGTATCCGGGCTGTACCTTATGTGAATATTCTGTAGATGCTCTGTACCATGCCGTGAAAAACGCTTTATGTCCGCCCACCGGCGGACCATTTTTTCAGGAAGGACATACGATGTTCCGCGCATGGGCCGAACTTATCCAGCATTTCGTAATGCAGCTTTGTCCCGTAGCCCTTGTGCCTTGCAAACTGATACTCCGGGTACTGCTTATCCAGCACGTCGATGACATAGCGGTCACGGCTGACCTTGGCCAGGATGGAGGCGGCGGCGATGGAGGCGGCGTGCGCGTCACCGCCCACGATACAGCGGTGGGGCGTGGTGACGGCAGCGAACTTACCGTGGTCACGGTTGCCGTCGATGAGGGCGAAGTCCGGCCGCGGTGCCAGACCATCGATGGCCAGCTGCATGGCCTTCATGCGGGCGGAGAGGATATCCGTCTCGTCGATCTCCCCAGCGGAGACGGAGGCCACGGACCAGGTCAGGGCCTGCTGCTGTATCCGCAGGAAAAGGGCCTCCCGCTTCTTTTCCGTCAGCTTTTTGGAGTCGTTCAGGCCGGGAAGCTCGAACTTCTCCGGGAGAATAACGGCGGCGGCGTAAACAGGTCCCATCAGCGGACCGGCACCGGCCTCATCCACCCCGCAGACAAGGGCATAGCCAGCGTCATGGGCCTGCTGTTCGTAGCTCAGAACTTCCATATCAGCAATACTCCACTATTATCTTCCTGCACGCGCGGCAGACGGAGGCGGAGAGCTTCGTTTCGCTGAAGGCAGACCCCGTCGAATAGTGCCAGCCGTCCAGCACGATGCCGTTCTGACCGGTGATGTATTTCTTCGTCAGGATCAGGGCATCGGCATCGCCGTCCGGCGGCAGAAAGTACAGACCGCGGCTGCCGCAGGCCAGGAGCTTACCCTGCTCCATCTCTTTTCCGCAAATGGGACAATTCATGGCGTTACCTCCTCTGTGGGTGCAGTCTCCAACGTGAAGCGGCCCAGCTTGCCGGCGCGGAACTCGTCCAGCAGGATGCGGGCCATGCGCTCGGTGTCCACCTGGGCGCCGCGCATGAGAAACCCGCGCTTGCGCCCGGCCTTCTCCAGCAGCTCGTAGCCGGTGTCGCCGGGCTCCACCTCTATTTTATAGCGTTCGGTGAGGGTATCGGCGTAGTGGGCGGCCAAATAGTCCATGAGATAGCAGGCCAGCTCCTCGATATCCAGCACATCGTCCTTCACCGCTCCTGTAAAGGCTAAACGCTTGCCAACCTCCGGGTCGTCGAACTTCGGCCAGAGGATGCCGGGGGTGTCCAGCAGCTCCAGCGTGGGGTCCACGGGCACCCACTGCTTGGAACGGGTGACACCGGGACGGTCCTCGGCCCGGGCGGTCTTGCGGTGGGCCACCTTATTGATAAAGGTGGACTTGCCCACATTGGGGACACCCAGGACCATGACACGGACCACCTTGCCCACCTGGCCCTTGGCCGCGGCGGCGGCCAGCTTATCCCGCAGCAGCTCGCGGACGGCGGCGGAAAATTTCTCGGTGCCTACGCCGTTTTTGGCGTTGGCCTCCAGCACGGCATAGCCTTGGGCGCGGAAATACCGGGTCCAGCGGCGGGTCTCGGCCGGGTCGGCCTGGTCGGCACGGTTGAGGACGATGAGCCGGGGCTTGCCGGCGGTCAGCTCGTCCACGTCCGGGTTGCGGGAGGACAGGGGGATGCGGGCGTCCACGATCTCGCAGACGGCGTCCATATTTTTGATCTCGGCGGAGATCATGCGCTTGGTCTTGGTCATGTGACCGGGGAACCAGCTCAGATTGTCGATTTGCATAGAGGCACCTCTCTTCTCGAGGGTAGTATAGCATACGCAGGAGAAAAAGAAAAGCACCCACTTTCGGTGGATGCTCTCTTTTGGATCGATGCTTACAGCTTCTCGCGGACCTTGGCTGCCTTGCCGACGCGATCGCGCAGGTAGTACAGCTTGGCGCGGCGGACATAGCCGTGGCGCACGGTCTCGATCTTCTCGATAGAGGGAGAGTGGACAGGGAAGACCTTTTCCACGCCGACGCCGTAGGACAGGCGGCGGACGGTGATGGTCTCTTCGATGCCGCCGTGCTTCTTGGCGATGACGGTGCCCTCGAAGACCTGAACACGCTCACGGGCGCCTTCCTTGACCTTCACGTGGACGCGAACGGTGTCGCCCACCAGGATCTGGGGGACTTCCTTCAGCTGCTTCTCGTTCAGTGCTTTGATGAGATCCATGGATACTTCCTCCTAAATTATAGGTGTTCATGCCGCCATTTGATGATATCCGCACACATTTGGGATATCGGCGACAGAGGACCGCCCTTTTCACGCCATGATAGAATAGCATAGATAGCAGAGAAATGCAAGGGTTTTTTACTATATCAGCGAAAAATGTTGCCGGAGGCGTCCAGCAGCTCGCGGCGGCGGATACGGGTGAAGTCCGGGGTCAGCGCCGGCAGGTGGGCCGCGATGGCTTTCTCCAGCAGCTGAGGGTTCAGGCCGGGGTTCTGGGCCTGGACCACCACGGTGCCGGTAACGGCATGAGCGCCGGACGGGAAGTGCACTTCCTGTATCATGGGAGCGATATCGACGTCGGCCAGGTCCTTGCGCTTGGTGCGCTTCTGAATGACCAGCTCTGGGCGGGTGAACAGGGTCGTCAGGGCCTCGGCAGCGCCGGCGGGCACGCCGTTGTCGTACTCGAAGGTGACATCCGCCCGGAGATACGCCAGGTCGCGGACGGGGCGGGTAGCCGGATAGCAGTCCAGCACTCGCAGACCGGAGGGCATACCGGTGTTGAGCTTTTCGGCGATGCCGCGGCCGTCGGTGTCCTGGGTGACCTCAAAGTCCAGCAGCTCACAGTCGCTGGACTGGCCCACGGGCAGGGGCAGGACGATGGAGATGATGGGATGAGGGTGGTAGCCCTGGGAGTGCTTGATATCCAGCTCGGTACGGGGGAAGGCGCGCTGGAAGGTGCGGAGCAGGTCCAGGTGGGAGATATAGGAGGCCTGGGCCTCCTTGATGAACAGGAGACGGAGCTTAGACATCGCACTTCCCTCCTACAAGTTTGTTGGCGCCGCAGCCGTTGCAGCGGGTGCGGCAGTCGGGGGTGGTCAGGGACGCATAGGCCTGATGGCGCTCACGCTTCAGATAGTCCTGCGTCACGCCGGAGGAGATCATGCTCCAGGGGAGCAGCTCGTCCTCGGACCGGGTGCGGTTGGCGTAGAAATGGGGGTCCAGGCCGCACGCGTCGAAGGCCTCCAGCCAGCGATCCAGGGAGAAATACTCCTCCCAGGCGTCAAGGTGAGCGCCTTTACGCCACGCTGTTTCCAACACTTTTCCCAGACGGCGGTCGCCCCGGGCGAGGACGGCCTCCAGGAAGCTGGTATCGGAGTCGTGCCAGTTGTAGGTGACAGTCTTGGTCTTGATGGCGTCGCGGAGCAGGGCCACACGGCGCTCGTACTCGGCCTTGGAGATCTGCGGCTCCCACTGGAAGGCGGTATGTGGCTTGGGCACGAACCAGCTGGTGGAGACGGTGATGCGGACGCCCCGCTGCTTGTTCTGGGCGCTCTCGCGCCAGGCGTGCATGACACGGGCGGCCACGTCGGCGATGCCCAGTACGTCCTCGTCCGTCTCGGTGGGCAGGCCCAGCATGAAGTAGAGCTTCACGGCGCTGTAGCCGCCGGCAAAGGCCGTGCGGCAGCTTTGCAGCAGGTCCTCCAGCGTGACATTCTTGTTGATGACGTCCCGCAGGCGCTGGGTGCCGGCCTCCGGCGCGAAGGTCAGGCCGGTCTTGCGGCCTTTGGCCAGCCGCTGCATCAGGTCCATGGAGAAGTTGTCGGCGCGGAGGCTGGGCAGGGACAGGCTGACATGACGGGCATCGCAGAAGGGCTCCAGCTCGTCGCACAGGTCCGTCAGCGGCAGGTAGTCGCTGGTGGACAGGCTGGAGAGCGTGACCTCCTGATAGCCGGTGTCGTCGCAGGAACGGACGCAGTAGTCGGCGCAGAGGTCGCGGCTGCGATTGCGGACCGGGCGGTAGACATAGCCCGCCTGACAGAAGCGGCAGCCGCGGATGCAGCCCCGGAACAGCTCCAGTGTGACGCGGTCCTGGACGATCTCGGTGGAGGGGACGATGGTATTTACCGGGAAATAGGACTTGTCCATGTCGTGGACGATGCGCTTGGTGACAACAGCGGGCGCGCCGTCACGGGGCGTGATGGATGCCACGGTGCCGTCGTCGTGATAGGTCACATCGTAAAGGGACGGAACGTAGATGCCGTCCAGCCGGGCAGCGGCGCGGAGAAAATCAGCCTTGTTCCAGCCCTCGCGGCGGGCGCGGCGGTGGAGCTCCACCAGCTCCACGGTGACGTCCTCGCCCTCGCCCAGGCTGACCAGATCGATGAAGTCGGTCAGGGGCTCGGCGTTGTACATGGCGGTGCCGCCGGCGATGACCAGCGGGGTCAGGCCGGTGCGGTCCGCGGCGTGGAGGGGGATGTGGGCCAGGTCCAGCATATTGAGGATGGCGGGAAAGGCCATCTCGTAGCCAACGGAGAAGGCCACAATGTCATAGTCGGTGATGGGGTCGCCGGATTCCAGGGCAAAAAGGGGCATTTCCGCCTGACGCAGCTCGGCCTCCATGTCGCCCCAGGGAGCGAACACGCGCTCGCACCAGACGCCGGGGATATTGTTCATTACGCCGTAGAGGATACGCATACCCAGGTTGGACATACCGATCTCGTAGGTATCCGGGAAGCAGAAGGCGATGCGGGTGTCTACCGCCGCCTTGTCCTTGAGGATGGCGTTGTATTCGCCGCCCACGTAGCGGGCGGGCTTTTGCACCCGGGGCAGGATGCGTTCCAGTCGTTTATCCATGGTGTAGTCCTCTCCCCTCCCCTGCCCGACGGAGCGTGGACGGGGAGCTATTTCTTGTAACAGCTTATTTTATCCGGTTTTGTGCCGTTTGGCAAGACCCCTTTTACGGCCAGCCAAAGGACGCCGGGCAGCAGGAACAGCCCCGCGCCGGTGGTCAGCGTCAGGTACAGGCACAGGACCAGCAGGGCGGCGGAGGCAACGGCGCCCACCGCATAGGCCACGCGGTCGGCGGTGTAGGGCTCGGTGCAGAGCGCCGTCAGCAGCCAGAGGAGGCGGCCGCCGTCCATAGGGCGGACCGGCAGCAAATTCAGCGCGCCCAGTATCAGGTGGGCGCCGGCGAAGGGGGCCAGGGGCGGCCAGCCGGTCAGGGACAGCAGCGCCCAGAGCAGGAGGTTGCAGCCGGGGCCGGCAGCCACGGCCAGCAGCTCGCCGCCGTAGGACAGGCGGTGGAGGTCCGGCACATATAGCTCCGCGCCGGTGGCGGAGAGGGTCAGGCGGCGGGGCGGCGCGTGGAGCGCATGGAGGGTCAGGACGTGAGCCAGCTCGTGGCACAGGGCGGCGGATAGGAGCGCGGCAGGCAGGGTCAACCCTCGGGAGAGCAGCAGAAACGCCGCCAGCAGCACCAGCGCAGAGGGCGATACGGTGAGGGCGGCGGATGGCTTACGCAAATGTAACATAGTAAATGGGGTTCAGATAGGTGTCGTCGTGGTGAAGTTCAAAATGCAGGTGAAAGCCGGTGGCACGGCCGGTATCCCCCATCTCGGCGATGGGGTCGCCGGCCCTCACCTGCTGGCCGTCGGAGGCGGTGATCTTACGGCAGTGGGCGTAGAGAGTGGAAAAGCCGCCCTCGTGGGTAACGGTGACGTAGCTGCCCAGATCGGTGCTGCTGCCGATAGCCGTCACCGTTCCGTCGGCAAAGGCGCGGATGACCGCGCCCTCCTCCCCCGCGATGTCCAGGCCGTAGTGGAAGCGGCCGTCGCCCTCCAGGGGGTCGCTGCGGCAGCCGAACAGTGAGGTGATCTGACCCGCCGCGACCGGGTCAACGTAGTCGAAGTCCAGGACCCGCTGGAGCATCTCCACATTGTCCGGCAGCGTCTCCGACCGGGAGACAGCGGGGGCGGCGGGTATCTCCGACGTGCCGAAAACGGCGGTGTAAGCATCGTTGAGGGCGTCAGAGACGGTGGAGCCGTCAGAGAAAGCCCGGCCGGCGGCGGAGAACACCTCTACGAAGTCGGTATCGGCACCCAGCAGATCCAGCAGCGTGGCGCGGCAGCGATCCAGCGCCGCCGGAAAGAGAAATTTCATGGCGATGACCGCCAACAGCAGCGCGGCGGAGATCACCAACTGGGCCATACGGCGACGGGCGCCGGGAA
>ERZ1027160.98-NODE-98-length-49691-cov-9.549500_pt1 | contig 49691 bp, 44 predicted proteins | sample MGYA00519275_ERZ1027160 | MGnify/ENA primary metagenome ERZ1027160 (study PRJEB26926, sample SAMN06164707) | human gut metagenome | biome: ENVO:00009003; feature: ENVO:2100002; material: ENVO:00002003 | host: Homo sapiens | place: USA | collected 2012 ...
GTGGGCTCGGAGATGTGTATAAGAGACAGCTCGGGGATGATCTTCACCTCGGCGGGGGCGGCAACGTCTGCCTCCTCGGGACCATAGGTGATACGGATACGGGCGGGGGTGGCGCCGATGCCCAGGAAGCCGGTCTTGGCACGCTCCAGAATGGAGACGGACACGTCATCGCGGTCCATACCCAGCTGCTCAAGGCCTTTACGCAGCGCCTCGTCCTCAGTCTTGCCCGTTACGTCGATATAACTCATAGACAAAACTCCTTATTCGTCGTAGTGTTCCTCGCGGTAGGCGCGGCCCCGTGCGTAGGGACGGTTGCCCACCTTGCCGGCTTCCGTGGTGCTCTCGCCGGTCTTTTTCTTTTTGGGCTGGGGCTGGGGCTTCTTGCCTCCCTTGGACTGGGCCTGCTGCTCCAGCTGACGGTTGTAATTCTCGCGGGCAGCCTGCATTTTAGCGTAGCGGGCCTCGCGCTTCTGGCGCTCCTTGTCGGTCTCCTCGCGGTCCAGCACCTTAGAGAAGTGCTTGTTCAGCACCTGCTCCTGGATGCAGGAGAACGCAGCGTTGGCGATCCAGTAGACGCACAGGGCGGCGGGGAGGATGTAGCCCATCCACACCGTCATCAGGGGCATCATATAGAGCATCGCCTTGGAGGAGCCGTTCATATTGCTGTTGCCGTTGGTCTTCATGGAGATGCGGGTCATCAGGAACTGCAGCGCGGCGGAGATCAGCGGCATGAGCATGATGCCGATGACGGGCCAGCCGCCGGAGGGGAACTGGCTGAACAGATCCTTGGGCACGGCGGACAGATCCATGCTGAGGAAATTGTAGTTCAGGTCGATGAGGCCGTCGAATTTGCCCTCGAAGCTGGACCAGTTATCGTGGATGAACTTGGCCAGATAGATCTGGTCATAAGCAGAGGCCTGACCACTGGCGCCGGACACATACCCCAGGGACACCGCCAGCTCGGTGATCTTGGCGATGACCTCATTGGACAGGGACATGAAGTAGCGCAGAGGTGTGCGGATGATGTAGTACAGGGCGATCAGGATGGGGAAGGGCAGGAAGGACCACAGGCACCCGGACATGGGGTTGACGCCCTCGCGGGCATAGAGGTCCGCGATCTCCTGCTGCTGCTTTTCTTTGTTATTGGCGTATTTCTTCTGGATCTCCTGCACCTTGCTGTTCATGCGGCCCATGCGGAGCATACTCTTCTTGCTCTTGAGCTGGAAGGGAAGCAGCACCAGCTTGACGATCAGTGTGAAGAGGATCAGAGCGACGCCGTAAGAGCCCGTCCAGGTATAGAACAGGCGGGTGAGCCACGCGAACGGCACACAGATGTAGTAGCCGAGTTGTGCGAACATAGGCTTTTATTCCTCCGTAGTTTTTTGAGGGGGTGGCTTCAGGGCACCGGATCATACCAGCCGCCCTTGTGATGGTGGAAGGGATGGCACCGCATAAGACGCTTGAAGGCCAGCCAGCCGCCCTTGGCCGCACCGTATTTCTCGACCGCCTCAAGGGCGTACTGCGAGCAGGTGGGGATATAGCGGCAGCGGGGCGGGAACAGGGGCGAGACGGCCCGGCGATAAAAGCGGATAGCGGAGAGAAGAAGTCTTTTCATACATCCTCCCGCAGCAATCCCAGCTCTGCAAGGCAGCGGAGGTATTGCTTTTCCAGCTTTTGATAGGGCAGCTCGGCGGCACGGACACGGCCCACCATGATAATATCCCAGCCGGGGAGCATATCGGCCCTGTGCAGGCGATAGAGCTCACGAAACCGGCGGCGGACACGGTTGCGGACCACGGCGTGGCCCAGCTTGGTGGAGACGGTGACGCCCAGACGGCTCATTCCCTGTCTGTTCTTCAGGCAGTAGACCACCACGCCGCCGGAGACGGCAGACCGGCCCCTGCGGTAAATGCGGCGGAAGTCGCTGTTTTGCTTCACCGTTACTCTTGCGTCCATAGTTCCCTCGCTATACTGGTTTTGCCTCGCCAGATACACCGATAGGGACGGGGATCTCGATCCTCCGTCCCTCAGGGCTTATCTGTATGTGCGATGCACCTTCCGTGACCTCAATGGGTCAGACGGGCACGACCCTTGGCACGACGACGGGCCAGAACCTTGCGGCCGTTGCGGGTGGCCATTCTCTTGCGGAAGCCGTGCTCCTTGGAGCGCTGACGCTTCTTGGGCTGATAGGTACGGAACATTGCATGACACCTCCATTTTTAAGATTATCCGGCGGGACAACAAGGCCCCGCGCTTACTCGACAGCGGTGAGATATTCACCGCCGCAGTAAACATTTCCACGCCTGTTGCACATCTGCGTGCAACCACGCGGAGTATATTATACAGATACAGGGGGGCACTGTCAACAAAAATTTACCCACAAGCGCCCGTTTTTGCGGGAAAAACAGGGAAAAAGCCGGCAGTTTATATTTAGAATAGGTGTAGACTTCCGGCGTGTTTTCTGTTATAATGTGGTGGGATATTTTGCGGCGGTATACCCCCCGCCATTTTACTGCGGAGGAAAACAGACAGCCTCCGCCGAAAGGGGAGCTTTTGCTTGAATTCCATGAAAGACCTGTGGGACAGCGTGCTCAAACGGCTGAGCCATGAGCTGTCCGAAACCACCATCAACACCTGGTTCGACGAGGTAACGGTGGTAACGATGGAGGACTCGGCCTTCGTGCTCCATTGCAGCAATACCTTTAAAAAGAGCACCATCGAGGCCCGGTTCCTGCCACACATCAAGGCGGCGCTGCGGGACTTGTTCTCCACGGACCTGGAGGTAAAAATTCTGGACGATCAGCAGCTGGCGGCTTACCACGGTGTGGCGCCGGACAGGCCGGGCGATCTGTCAGAGTCGGAGGCCTTCACCTTCGAGACGTATGTGGTGGGACCCCAGAACAAGCTGGCCTTTGCCGCCGCCAAGGCGGTGACCGAGAAGCCCGGAGAGAACTACAATCCGCTGTTTATCTACGGCGACTCCGGTTTGGGCAAGACGCACCTGCTGTACGCTATCGCCAACGCCCTGCGTAAAAAGCGGCCAGAGGCACGGATCGTCTATGTGAAGGGCGATGACTTCACCAATGAGCTGATCGCCTCCATCCGGGAAAACCGCAACGCGGAGTTCCGGGAAAAGTACCGGCAGACGGATATCCTGCTGATGGACGATATCCAATTCATCGCCGGCAAGATACAGACCCAGGAGGAGTTCTTCCATACTTTCAATACCCTGTATGAGTCCGGCCGGCAGATCGTGCTGACGTCAGACCGGCCGCCCAAAGAGATCACTCAGCTGGAGGACCGCCTGCGGACCCGGTTCGAGTGGGGCCTGATGGTGGATGTGGCGCCGCCGGACTTCGAAACGCGGTTCGCCATCGTGCAGAATAAGGCTGCCATGCTGGGCGTGAAGCTGCCCAACGAGGTGACGGACTACATCGCGGAGAACATCACCTCCAACGTGCGGCAGATCGAGGGCACGCTGAACAAGATACTGGCCTATCGGGATCTGCTGGACGACCCGGTCAACGAAGAGACCGTCAGCCGGGCCATCCGTGATATGCTGAAGAAGAGCAACGACTTTGCCCCCACCCCTGCCATTATCGTGGGATACATATGCAGCTACTTCCATGTGGACGAGGAGACGCTGCGGGGACAAAGCCGCAGCCGAGATGTGGTGGCCGCGCGGCAGATCGCCATGTATCTCATCCGCCGTATGACCTCCATGAGCCTGAACGACATCGGCAAGGAGTTCGGCGACAGGGACCACTCCACTATTCTGCACTCTCTGGACAAGGTGGAGAGCACGATGCGCTCCGACCCCGCCTTTGCCGAAAAGGTGAAGGAGATCACCACCAACATCAACAGCAAAAAGTGAGAAATCGCAGGTGCTGGCGAGACAAAGCGAAAGGGGAGGGTTTTCCCCATTTCCTGTGTAATCCACGTGGAAAATCTGTGTAACATCCGCATCACACATACAACTGTGGGAAACCCGGCGTGTTTTCCATAAAGGTATGTCTATAAAAAAGCCGATAACAGCGCGGGATAAACATGGATGTCCACATAAAATTTCCCTACTAATAAGACTACTGAAATAAAAGATTAGTTTATGATTTGATTTAGAAAAATAGAACCGCTTTTTTGCATAGGGCTGATCTTTCAGACAGCGCAGGCGGCAATGACTTTCGGAAAGCGAGGAACGACGGATATGGTGAAATTTTCCTGTGAAAAGGCACTGGTACAACAGGCGGTGGCCGCGGTGTCCCGGGCGGTGGCGGCTAAAAGCTCCATCCCGGCGCTGGAGGGTATCCTGCTGGAGTGCGGCGAGGGACTGCGGCTGTCCGGCTATAATATGCAGACCGGCATACGCACCACGGTAGAGGCCGCAGTGTCCGAGGCAGGACACATCGTGCTGAACGCCAGACTGTTCGGCGAGATGATCCGCCGCCTGCCGGATGATATGGTGACCTTTGAGGCAGACGACAAGTTCAACGTGAAGCTGAACTGCGGCGATGCCAGCTTCGAGCTTCCCGGCCTCAGCGCCGACGACTATCCGGAGCTGCCGGAGGTGGACGACCAGTTCTCCGTCACACTGGAGCAGCGGACGCTGAAGGCCATGATCAACCAGACCAGCTTTGCTGTTTCCGTCAACGAGGCCCGTCCCATCCACACCGGCGCCCTGTTTGAGATCAGCGACAAAGGACTGACCATGGTGGCGGTGGACGGCTTCCGTCTGGCGCTGCGCCGCGAGCCGCTGGAGCACATCGACGGCGGGGCCTTCAAGTTCGTGGCCCCCGGCGCCGCCCTGAATGAGGTGGAGAAAATATGCGCCGACACCGACGACATGGTGACGGTGACCCAGGGCAAGCGCCATCTGATGTTCGAGGCCGGGGCTACCCAGCTGATATGCCGCCGGTTGGAGGGTGAATTCCTGGACTACAAGAATGCCATACCTACCACCAACCCCATCTGCATCGAGGTGGACAACAAGACGATGATCGAAAGCCTGGACCGCGTCAGCGTGGTCATCAGCGAGAAGCTGAAAAGTCCGGTACGCTGCCTGTTCAGCCAGGACCGGGTGTATATGTCCGCCCGGACCGGAAACGGCGAAGCCCGGGATATCTGCCCCGTCCGCGGCGACGGACAGGAGCTGGAGATCGGCTTCAACAACCGCTATCTCATGGACGCCCTGCGCTATGCCCCGGCGGACACGGTGAAAATGCAGCTGAACACCGGTATTTCGCCCTGTATTATCACGCCTGTAGATGACAGTGACAACTTTCTTTATATGGTGCTGCCGGTGCGCCTGAAGGCGCAATAAAGGCACATCTCTTGTGCCCTGCCATCGTTACAACTCCTCGACACACACCCGGTACGCCGTCGTTGGTTTGCCATCGGCAGAACGCAGGAGCTGCACCTTTATCGAACTGTGCGTGCTTTTTATTGAAGAAAAAAACGGCATATTATATCTATGAACGAGGTTCATTATTATGGAGACTATCACCATCACAACGGAATATATCAAATTGCAGGATCTGCTGAAGTTTGCCGCGGCGGTAGAGACCGGCGGCGAGGCCAAGCTCGTCATCCAGGAGGGTGACGTGACGGTCAATGGCGAGGTGTGCACCATGCGGGGCAAGAAGATCCGGCCCGGCGACGTGGTGGTCTTCAACGGGCAGACGCTGACGGTGACGTATGAGAGTTGACGCCCTGCACCTGCAGGGCTGGCGGAACTACGGCACGCAGGCGCTGACGTTCGACCCCAGCTGCAACGTTATTTACGGAGAGAACGCCCAAGGAAAAACAAATCTGCTGGAGGCCATCGTATATCTTAGCTGTGGAAAAAGTCCCCGCGCCCACGGAGATAAGGAGCTGATCGGCTTTGATATGCAGGAGGCCGCGCTGTTGGGAAATATTTTTTCCCGGCAGCGGGAATTTGTGACGGACATACGCCTCTTCCGCGGAAAGCGTCGGAAAATGACCGTTAACGGTGTGCCCGCCAAAAACAGCGCCGCCCTGTCCGACGTGCTGCATACGGTGTTTTTTGCGCCGGAGGATCTGTTTTTGATCCGGGCCGGTGCGGCGGAACGGCGGCGGTTCATGGACCTGTCGCTGTGCCAGCTGCGGCCGCGGTACGCCGAGGCGCTGAGCCAGTACAGCCGGCTGTATGAGCACAAGACCCGTATCCTGCGGGACAGCGAGGACAAGCCAGAGCTTTTGGACCTGCTGCCGGAATTCAACGAAGGCCTGTGCCGTAGCGGCGCAGTGCTGGTAGGCTATCGGGCGCGGTTCTGTGCGGCGCTGGCGGAATATGCCCGGCAGGCACACTATGAGTGCAGCGGCGAGAGGGAGGAGCTGACCCTGACGTACCAGACCGTCAGGACCGTCGCCGACCCGCTGGGAAGCCAGGCAGATATCTACGCGGCGCTGGCGGCACATATGGAGAGCCATCAGGCGGCGGAGCGTGCGTCGAAGCTGTGTCTCTCCGGCGCCCACAAGGACGATATCGAGGTGCTGGTCAACGGGCGCAGCGCGCGGCAGTTCTGCTCGCAGGGGCAGGTACGGACGGCGGCACTGAGCCTGAAGCTGGCGGAGCGCGAGATACACAAAAACGCCATGGGGGAGTATCCGGTAATGCTGTTGGACGATGTGCTCAGCGAGCTGGACCCCCGGCGGCAGGAATACGTACTGAATCGCATCAGCGGCGGACAGGTGTTTATCACCTGCTGCGAAAACGACCGGCTGGACACGCTGCTCAGCGGCAGGGTGTTCCATGTGCGGGGCGGGGAGGTACTGTGATGGCGTATCTGCACATCGGTATGAACGTGATGGTAGAGGACCGGCGGGTCATCGGTATCTTTGACCTGGATAACACCTCTACCTCAAAAAAAACGAGAGAGTTTTTACAGGGAGCCGAGCAGGAGGGCGTGGTACAGAGTGCCTGCGAGGACATACCGCGGTCCTTCGTGGTGTGTGACCATCCCTATCACCGGCAGATCGTGTATCTGTCGCAGATCAATTCCCGGACGCTGGGCAAGCGGGTCCAAGGAAAAGGAGAGTAGTACATGGCAGAACTGGAAAAGACCGTGGTGGATACGGAATATAACGCATCAGAAATACAGGTGCTGGAGGGGCTGGAGGCTGTGCGGAAGCGGCCGGGTATGTATATCGGTTCTACCAGCGCCAGCGGTCTGCACCACCTGGTATATGAGATCGTGGACAACGCCATCGACGAGGCGCTGGCCGGCTACTGCACGGACATTACCGTGACCATCAACGAGGGTGACACCATCACCGTCACCGATAACGGCCGTGGTATCCCCGTGGATATTCAGGCCCAGACGGGCCGGCCCGCCCTGGAGGTGGTGTTCACCGTGCTGCACGCCGGCGGCAAGTTCGGCGGTGGTGGCTATAAGGTTTCCGGCGGCCTGCACGGCGTGGGCGCGTCCGTGGTGAACGCTCTGAGCGAGTGGCTGACGGTGCAGGTACACAAGGACGGCAAAATCTATGAGATGAAATTCTCCCGGGGCAATATCACCCAGGAGATGAAGGTCATCGGCGAGACGGACCATACCGGCACCACCGTGACCTTTAAGCCGGACCCGGAGATGTTCGACACGCTGGAGTACGACTACGAGACGCTGCACACCCGTATGCGGGAGCAGGCGTTCCTGAACGCCGGTCTGCGGATCACTATCAGCGACGCCCGGCCGGGCAGAGAGAAGTCCGAGGCCATGTGCTATGAGGGCGGCATCCGGGAGTTCGTCACCTTCATCAACCGGAACAAGACCCCGCTCCACGAGGAGGTCATCTATCTCTCCGGCGCCAAGGGCGACAGCACGGCGGAGATCGCCATCCAGTATAACGACGGCTACAACGAGACGCTGGTGTCCTTCGCCAACGATATCCATACGCCGGAAGGCGGCATGCACGAGACGGGCTTCAAGGCGGCCCTGACCCGCGTACTGAATGCCTACGGCCTGAAATACGGCATGATCAAGGAGGGCGACAAGGTCTCCGGCGAGGACGTGCGCGAGGGTATCACGGCGGTGATATCCGTGAAGTTGACGGAGGCCCAGTTCGAGGGACAGACCAAGGCCAAGCTGGGCAACGCCCATATCCGCACGCTGGTGGACAGTATCGTCAACGACCAGCTGGCGGTGTATCTGGAGGAGCATCCCATGGTGGCCCGCACCATTCTGGATAAGGCCATGACCGCCAACCGCGCCCGGGAGGCGGCCCGCAAGGCGCGGGAGTCCATCCGCCGCAAGACGGTGCTGGGCGGCGCGGCCATGCCGGACAAGCTGCGGGACTGCAATGAAAATAACCCCGAGCTGACAGAGCTGTACATCGTGGAGGGCGACTCCGCAGGCGGCTCCGCCACGGCGGGACGGGACAGCCGGTTCCAGGCCATCCTGCCGCTGTGGGGCAAGATGCTGAACGTGGAGAAGGCGCGGGTGGACAAGGTCTACGGCAACGACAAGCTGCAGCCCGTCATTATCGCGCTGGGCGCAGGTATCGGCGAGGAGTTCGACGAGAACAAGCTGCGCTATCACAAGATCATCATCATGGCCGATGCCGATGTGGACGGCGCCCATATCCGCACCCTGCTGCTGACCTTCTTCTTCCGGTATATGCGGCCCCTCATCGAGGAGGGCTACGTCTATTCCGCCGTGCCGCCGCTTTACAAGCTGACCCGGGGCAAGACCTCCCGGGTGGCCTACTCCGACGAGGAGCGTGACCGGGTGTCCAACGAGATGCGGAACGGCGACCCCAACGTGAAAATCGGTATCAGCCGGTTTAAGGGTCTGGGCGAGATGGACGCCCATGAGCTGTGGGAGACGACTATGGATCCCAACACCCGGACGCTGCGGCGCATTACGCTGGACGACGCGGTGAAGGCCGACGCTACGTTCACCGTCCTCATGGGCGAGAAGGTGGAGCCCCGCAAGGAGTTTATCGAGCAGCGCGCCAAGTACGCGGTAAATCTGGATTATTAAGGAGGTCGTGTCAGTATGAGCAAAAAGCCCCAATACGACCCGGAAGAAATACGTTTTCCCGACCAGCATATCGTAGAGTCCCCGCTGGTGCCGGAAATGGAGAACTCCTATATCGAATACGCCATGTCCGTTATCGTAGGCCGCGCCCTGCCCGATGTGCGGGACGGCCTGAAGCCCGTGCACCGGCGTATCCTGTACGCCATGTACGAGGATAACCTGACCAGCGACAAGCCCTTCAAGAAATCCGCCACCTGCGTGGGCGATGTGCTGGGCCGCTATCACCCTCACGGCGACGCCTCCGTGTACGACGCGCTGGTGCGTCTGGCGCAGGATTTCTCCATGCGCTATATGCTGGTGGACGGCCACGGCAACTTCGGCTCCGTGGATGGCGACCCCCCGGCCGCCTACCGATACACCGAAGCCCGTCTCAGCAAGATCTCCAACGAGATGCTCCGCGACATCGAAAAGGACACGGTGGACTGGGACCCCAACTTCGATGAGAGCCGCAAGGAGCCCCGCGTGCTGCCCTGCCGATTTCCCAACCTGCTGGTCAACGGCTCCAGCGGTATCGCCGTGGGCATGGCCACCAACATCCCGCCCCACAACCTGCGGGAGGTCATCGGCGCCTGCATCTGCGTGCTGGATAACCCGGACGCCACCCTCAGCGACCTGATGGAGCACGTCAAGGGACCCGACTTCCCTACAAAGGGCATCATCATGGGCCGCAGCGGAATCCGCGCCGCCTACGCCACGGGCCGGGGCAGGCTCATGGTCCGTGCCCGGCATGAGTTTGAGGAGTTCAACAACGGCCGCACCCGTATCATCATCACGGAGCTGCCCTATCAGGTGAACAAGCGGATGCTCATCAAGGCCATCGCCGACCAGGTAGAGGACAAGCGGTTGGAGGGTATCTCCGACATCCGGGACGAGTCCGACCGCAACGGTATGCGAATGGTCATCGAGCTGAAGCGCGATGCCAATCCCCAAGTGGTGCTGAACCGTCTGTTTGCCCAGACCCAGCTCCAGACCACCTTTGCCATCAATATGCTGGCGCTTGTGGAAAACCAGCGGCAGCCGAAAATACTGTCCCTGCGGCACATCATCGACGAGTACCTGAAATTCCAGGAGGAGATCATCATCCGCCGGACCCGCTTCGACCTGAAAAAGGCTCAGGAGCGCGCCCACCTGCTGGAGGGTCTGCTGATCGCCCAGGACAACATCGACGAGGTCATCAAGATCATCCACAGCAGCTACGACAACGCCAAGGAGAACCTGATGAAGCGCTTCGGGCTGGACGACGTGCAGGCCCAGGCCATTCTGGATATGCGCCTGAAGGCGCTGCAGGGTCTTGACCGGGAGAAGCTCCAGACCGAGTACAAGGAGCTGGAGGAGAAGATCGCCTACTTCCTGCGTATCCTCAGCGACGAGGGACTGGTGAAGTCCATTCTCAAGGAGGAGCTGACCGCCATCGCCGACAAGTTCGGCGACGACCGCAAGACCGAGATCCAGGACGTGGAGGACGAGCTGGACATCGAGGACCTGATCGAGGAGGAGCAGTGCGTCTTCACCCTGACGGAGAACGGCTACATCAAGCGCACGCCGGTCAGCGAATACGCCGCTCAGAGTAAGGGCGGCATGGGCAAGAAGGGCATCACCACCCGTGAGGAGGACACGGTGGTGGACGTGTTCACCGCGTCTACCCACGACTATATTCTGTTCTTTACCGACACCGGCAAGGTCTACCGCAAGAAGGGCTATCAGATCCCCGAGAGCGGCAAGGCCGCCAAGGGCGTGAACATCGTCAACATCATTCAGGTGGAGACGGGCGAGCGCGTACAGGCCATGCTCCACTTCCGCGAGACGGGCGACGAGGAGCTGTACCTGTTCATGACCACCCGGAACGGCACGGTGAAGCGTCTGGAGGTCAGTGCCCTGAAGAACCTGCGGAACAACGGCATCCGCGCCCTGACGCTGGACGAGGGCGACCAACTGATCTCCGTGACGGAGACGCGGGGGCATGACCGTATGCTTATCGCCACCCACGACGGACAGGCGGTGTGCTTCGACGAGACGGATGTGCGCGCCATGGGACGTACTGCCGTGGGTGTCCGGGGCATCCGGCTGCGGGAGGGCGACTATGTCATTGGCGCCGCCCGCGCCGACGCGGGCAAGACCGTGCTGTCCATCACCGAGAACGGCTACGGCAAGCGGACGCCTATTGAGGAGTACCGCATTACCAACCGCGGCGGCATGGGTATCCGCAACTATATGGTCACGGACAAGACCGGCCCGGTGGTGGGCATGAAGGTGGTGGACGGTACCGAGGACCTGCTGCTGGTAACGGCGGCGGGCATCCTGATCCGCACACCTGTGGAAAACATCCGCGTAGCGGGCCGCGCCACCCAGGGCGTCATCGTCATGCGCTTCAAGGAGGAGGGCGACCGGGTCATCTCGCTGGCTCTGGCCGATCCCGAGGAGAAGGAGCAGCCCGCGTCGGAGGAGGCCCCGCTGTGAACGGCTCCGGGCTGGACATCATTGCGCGGATAGAGACGCCCTTTGCGGAGAAGTTCGGCGTGCCGCGGCAGAGCGGCATTGCCGACAGCCCCGGACGCATCGTGTTCGAAAAGCCCTTCCGGGACGTGGATGCGGTGCGGGGCCTGGAGGGCTTTTCACACATTTGGCTCATCTGGCAGTTTGACCGGGCGCAGCGGCAGAGCTGGTCGCCCACGGTGCGGCCGCCCCGGCTGGGCGGCAACGAGCGCGTGGGCGTGTTCGCCACCCGTTCGCCCTTCCGGCCCAACGGCCTGGGGCTCTCCGCTGTGGAGCTGGAGCGTGTGGCCTTGGACGAGCCGGAGGGTCCGGTGCTGTATGTCCGCGGCGCGGATATGGTCAGCGGCACGCCCATCGTGGACATCAAGCCCTATCTGGCCTACGCGGACAGCTATCCCGACGCCGCCGGAGGCTTTACCGGCGGCGATGCCGGCGCGGTGCTGACGGTGGACTTTCCCCCGGAGCTGCTGGCGCAGTTCGGCAGCGGCCAGCGCCACGGGCTGCTGAGCGCCCTGGCCGCCGACCCGCGGCCCCGGTATCAGGACGACCCCGACCGCGTGTACGGCATGGCTTACGCAGGAAAGAACGTGCGCTTTACCGTGCAGGACGGGACCGTGCGGGTCGTTGGGGTGGAGTGAAGGAAGGATATATGAGAACCGTTACGATCTACACCGACGGGGCCTGCAGCGGCAACCCGGGTCCGGGCGGCTGGGGGACCATCCTCAGCTACAAGGGAACGGAGAAGGAACTCTCCGGCGGCGCGGCCCAGACCACCAACAACCGCATGGAGCTGACCGCCGTCATCGAGGCGCTGCGGCTTTTGAAGGAGCCGTGCGTGGTGGAGCTGTACAGCGACAGCAAGTACGTCATCGACGCGCTGGAAAAGGGCTGGGCCAGAAGCTGGCAGCAGCGGGGCTGGGTGAAGAGCGACAAAAAGCCGGCGCTGAACCCGGACCTGTGGGAGCAGCTGCTGGCGCTGACCGATATTCACGAGGTGCGCTGCCACTGGGTGAAGGGCCACGCGGAGAACGAAAAAAACAACCGCTGCGACCAGATGGCTGTGGCCGAGAGCAGAAAGTTTCAGTGAAATGTGCTGTCTGCTGTGGAAAAAACGCGGCGTAAAAGGCAGAATTCACAAATTGTTCATGGCCGCTTCAAGATTCGGCCAAAATTAGAGGGTATTATAGCATCATCCAAAGGAACAACACTTCCTGATGTGATTTTCTCTCTCTCCTAACACAAACACACGGAAACACCCCGGCCATTGGGCCGGGGTGTTTCTGCTTTTTTTCACTTTCGGCAACGTATGTTTGCTTGCTTTTCGGTTTACGCAGCGTTTACCTGATCGTCCCTTGCGTGTGCTGCTTATGCGCTCTTTTGTATACGTTTGCGTCAGTCACGGTTTGCCTTTGTGTTCCCGAAGGCTCCGGAGCCTTGTGTTCTCAAAAGGCGGAGAGAAAAAAGGCGCACAAAAGGAAACGGGGCTCAGTTATAATAATCGGTCTCGTCGGTCAGCGCCATGGGCAGGCCGTTGTGGTAGACCGGCAGGGTCTGGAATTTGAAGCGGCTGGCCCGGTGCAGGGCGTCGATGCGCTCCTTGATGGCCGGGTCCACCACGCCGCGGCGGACGTACTCGTTCACCGCGCGGTAGGGGAAGCCCAGATTGTCCTCGTCGGTCAGGCCGGTGAGGCCGTCGGACGGCGGCTTGATGAGGAACTTCTCCGGCAGGCCAAGCTGACGGCCCAGGGCGACGACCTCCTCGGTGGTGTACATCCCCAGGGGGGAGAAGGCACCGGCGCTGTCGCCGTAGATGGTACAGTAGCCCACCCAGTCCTCGCTGAGGTTGCTGGTGTTGATGACGATGCCGCCCTCTACGGACTGGGCCACGGCGTACAGGGTGGCCATGCGGACGCGGCTGGGCAGATTGACCTTCGTCTGGCGGCTGGGGGTCAGGCCCGCTTTTTCCATTTGGCCCAGCACGCCCTGAACGGCGTCGTGGATGTTGATGGTGGTGTGGGGCAGGTCCAGGTGCTCCACCAGTGCCTGGGAGTAGTCGATGTCCGGCTGGACGCCGTCGGGCATGAGGACGCCGAGGACGTTTTCGCGGCCATAGGCGGCCACGGCCAGGGCGGCCACGGTGGAGCTGTCCTTGCCGCCGGAGATGCCGATGACGGCGGTCTTGCCGCGGCAGGCATTCATCTGCTCGGCCATCCACTCCAGCAGGCCGGCCAGCTGTATCTGGGGGTTGAATTCCATGTGCGATACCTCCCGTTCCGAAGTTTTGATGTCCTATTGTACCGCGTCGGGGAGGATTTTGCAAGGGCTATCCCAGCAGGGCCGCTGCATCCTCCGGCGTCAGGCCGGGCTGGAGCGCCAGAGTGACGCCATAGCCGATGAGCCGGCCCAGCTCACGGACGCGGCGGTCGATGTCCTGGGGCGTGACGAACAGTCCGGTGGGCGGGGCGTCCTCGTCGCCGCAGAGGGCCGCGCCGTCGATGACCGTGGGGACGCCCAGGGCGATGACCGGCACGCCAAGCGTCCGGGCGTTGACCGCCTTGCGGTGATTGCCTACGCCGCTGCCGGGGATCAGGCCCGTGTCCCCCAGCTGCACGGTGGCACACAGCCGGTGACGGCTGCGGGCGGCCAGCGCGTCGATGGCGATGACCACCGAGGGGTGCAGGCGGTCCGTCGCGCCGCGGATCAGCTCCAGCGTCTCCACCCCCGTGCGGGCCAGCACGCCGGTGGCCAGGGCCGCCACCGGCGTCAGCGCGCCGAACTGCCGGGGCATGGAACGGACCATGTGCCGCGTGACCAGCAGGTGATCCAGCGCCGCCGCCCCCACGGCGTCGGGGGTCATGGCGTCGTTGCCCAGGCCCACCACCAGGGCGGGGCCGTCCGATGGCGGCGGCAGCAGGGCGCGGAGCTCGCGGCACAGACAGAGGGCGGCCCGGCCGGTCAGCGCCTCCTGACGGGACAGGGCGGGGCGCAGGTCGATGGTGATATAGCGGCCCTCGGGCTTGCCGATGGCCCGGGCGCCCGCCGGGGTATGGACATGGATGCGGGTGACGGGACAGCCGCACAGCAGGCATTCGGACTTGGTGACGCCGGTGCCGGGGGCAAACATATCCCGGCCGGTGGGCAGCGCCTCCGCTGTTTCCACGGCCAGATCGGTACGCGAGAGGTTCATAGTAGTGGTCAACGCTCCCTTCTGAACACAAAATATTGTGGCTTTTGGGTAGCATGGCCGGTGAAATCGCTTTTATACAAAAACTGCCGCGGAAATTGCAAAAAAGTCTTGCATTTTTCAGGCAAAGATGCTAAAATATCATCCTGCGTGGAAGTGTATATTTTCGCTGCACAAAAAATTCAAGTCGGGGAGGTGTTTGGTTTGCCGAATATCAAGTCTGCTAAGAAGCGTGTTCTGGTGGCAGAGACGAGAAATGCTCGCAACAAAGCCAATAAGTCCGCACTGAAGACTGCTATCAAGAAGTTCGAGGCTGCTGCCGTTGAAGGCAATCGCACCGAGGCCGAGGGCACTTACAAGGTGGCGGTCAAGGCGATCGACAAGGCTGCTGCAAAGGGCCTGCTGCACAAGAACAACGCGGCCCACAAGAAGAGCGCGCTGACGCTGAAGCTGAACAACATTGGCTAATGACCAAACGCAACGGACATCCGCAAGGGTGTCCGTTTTGGTTTGCACGGGAAAAGGGACGGCGGCGCCGTCCCTTTTTTCATATCCCCTTATACTTGCGCCGGGTGGCCATTCCGCCGCGGATGTGCCGCTGGGAACGGTTTTCGTCCAGTATGGCCTTTACCTGTGTGTACAGCGCCCGGTCGCACAGGGCCAGACGCTCGGACAGGTCCTTGTGTACGGTGGATTTGCTGACGCCGAACTTCTTGGCGGCGGCGCGGACGGTGGTCCGGTTCTCTATCATGTACAGGGCCAGCTCTTTGGCCCGCTGCTCCAGATCGTCTCGCATAACGCAACACTCCCATGCCGTTGTGCTCTATCTATATGGCGGAACGCGGGCGGATATGACAAAGGGAACGGACCGCACATCCTTAACGGACACTTAGCGGGCGGCGGGAGTATAATTTGGCATCATCCGGAGATGAAATGAGGCGAGTCTATGGATATCTGGAAGGAATTGCGGGACGAGGGCGTGGACAGCGGCCTGCTGGACGAGGTACGCCGCTTCCGGGAGGCCCACCCCCTGACGCCGGAGGCGCAGGAGCGCGTGCCCGTGCCGAAGTATCTCTACTACGGCAGGGAGGTATGGGAGAGCGCGGCGGCGGCGCTGCTGTGCGGCGAGCACCTGCTGCTGGCGGGGCCGAAGGCCACCGGCAAGAACGTGCTGGCGGAGGACCTGGCGGCGCTGTTCGGACGGCCGGTGTGGGACGTGTCCATGTATGTGAACGTGGACGCGGCGGCCCTGATCGGCGCGGACACGCTGAAGGACGGGCAGGTGGTGTTCCGGGAGGGACCGGTGTGCGCCTGTGCGCGGCTGGGCGGCTTCGGCGTGCTGGACGAGGTGAACATGGCAAAGAACGAGGCGCTGGCTGTGCTGCACGCCACGCTGGACCACCGGCGCGTCATCGATGTGCCGGGGTATGAGCGCATACAGCTGGACGACGCGGCGCGGTTCATCGGCACCATGAACTACGGCTACGCCGGCACCCGGGAGCTGAACGAGGCGCTGGTGAGCCGGTTCGTGGTGGTGGATATGCCGGTGATCTCCGACGAGAATTTGCAGAAGCTGCTGCGGCGCAGCTTCCCCACCCTGAAGCGGGAGTGGGCCGAGCAGCTGACGGCGCTGTTCCGGGACCTGCGGACCAAGTGCGACAGCGGTGAGATATCCACCAAGGCGCTGGACCTGCGGGGACTGCTGGCGGCACTGCACCTGATCGAGAAGGGGATACCCTCCGGGCAGGCGCTGGACCTGGGCATCATCAACAAGGCCTTTGAGCCCTTTGAGCGCCAGCTGGTGGCGGACGCGGTGTGGGCGCGCCTGCCCAGGGACGCCACCCGGGACAAGCTGTTCGACTGATATGGACAGACAGGACAGAGAGACGCGCCGGGCGGAAAATCAGGTGTGGAACGGCTGGGGGGACTATGCCCGCAAGCCGGAGCTGCTGACCTTCGACCGGGTGGGGGATGCCGAGCTGTACGGCAACACGGTGCTGGGTCTGGCCTGCCGGTATTACGACTTTGACCGGTTCCGGCCGCTGCTGAACGAGTTTCACCGTTCGGCGCAGGAGGCACTGTACACGGACATATTCTTCCTGGTGCTGGAGGGGGCGGTGTTCGCCCGCGGCGCGGCGGAACGGCCGCTGCTGCCGGCGCTGCGGCGGGACTATGCCCGCCGGCTGCTGGCGCAGACGCCGGTGGCCGAGGGCATGAACGGGGACGCCGTGCGCCGGGCCTGGGCCTGCCGCGTGCTGGAACAGCCGGAGGACCCGGCCCTGTCGCCGCTGCTGGACGACATAGCCGCGCCGGGGGACAGCACGGAGGCGCAGCTGATCCAGCGGACGGAGCGCGTGCTGTACACCTGGTTCCGCCGCGCACGCCGGGCCGCCGACGACCGCCAGTGGGCGGCGTGGGTAGGCCGAAAGCGGGACAAAAGCGGCGGTGTGCACTTTGTGCGGCCCAACGCCCTGCGGGCGCTGTCACATGACGCGCCCGGCGGCAGCGGCGGCCTGCAGAAGCAGACGCTGTTCAGCTTTTTGCAGGGCCGGACGCCGGAGCCGATCCTGCGGCGGTATGTGGAGGACTGCTTCGGCGCGTCCATGCTGACGCCGGGGCAGCGCAGTGAGGCGGAGCGCACCCTGTGCACCGGCGTGCACAAGAACTGCCGGCTGCACTTTACCCGCGGCGAACCGGTGGGCCGCGCGCCCGCGCCGGAGGCGGCCTGGGACGCGGCCCACTTCCGGCAGCAGCGGGAGAAGAACCGGGCGTATTACCGGGAGCATCTGGTGGAAAACAAGCTGGCCATCGCACAGCTGACGCAGAAGCTGCAGAACACGCTGCTGCTGCGGGCGGAGGACGAGGGCGGTACGGGCCGCGCCGGGAGGCTGCGGCCGGAGCTGGCCTGGCGCGCCGGGGCGCTGGGGGACGAGCGGGTGTTTTCCCGCCGGTCGCCGCAGGAGCCGGGAGAGCTGTCCGTGGACCTGCTGCTGGACGGCTCGGCCTCGCAGAACCGGCAGCAGGAGAAGCTGGCCACCCAGGCGTATCTTATCGCGGAGAGCCTGAGCCGGTGCCGCATCCCCGTGCGGGTGACGGCGTTCTGCTCCGTCAGCGGCTGCACGGTGCTGCGGGTGCTGCGGGACTATGACCATCCGGAGCAGAACGAGGGGGTATTCGACTACGTGGCCGCGGGGTGGAACCGGGACGGGCTGGCCCTGCGGGCCATGGGCTGGCTGCTGCGGCAGCGGCGCAGCGAGCAGTCGCTGCTGCTGGTGCTCTCGGACGCCAGTCCCAACGACGACCAGCGGATACCCAACGGCCTGGGCGGATGGGCCTACACCGGGAAGCGCGGCGTGGACGACACGGCGGCGGAGGCCGCGGCCCTGCGGCTGCGGGGCGTGCTGCCGGTGTGTCTGTTCACCGGAAGCGACCGGGAGGTGCCGGACGCCCGGCGTATCTACGGACAGGCCATGGAGCGCCTGCCGGCCATCGGGTGGCTGGCAGACGCGGTGACGCGGCTGATCCGGGGCCAGCTGCGGCGGGGATAGGACGGTATTCGATATATTGCGACAGGAAGCGACGAAATGTGTCCGTGTTCGACATAGGTCGACGGAAAGCGACGGGATACGTCTGTGTGCGACGAGGAACGACGGGAAACGACGCAAAAGGTCATCGTGCGACGTCAAAAGACGAAAATCGACGTGAATGGCCGCCATACGACGTGCAAGGACAGAATGCGACACAAAACGACAGAAAGAGACACACCGAAGGGTGTGTCTCTTTCGCTGCTCAATACCAGGTGATGCCCTCCAGATCCTGTATCTGCACCCGCAGGTCCTCCAGCAGTGTCTCCGCGGCGGCGGAGAGGGCGCGGCCCTTGGGCGTGACCAGGTAGAAGGTGCGCTCCGCCGGCGGGTGGGCCAGGCGCAGCACCTGCACGTTGCTGAACATCCGCAGATAGGGCTCGGTGGCGCCGGCGGGGATGATGCTCCAGCGCTTGCCGCAGGCGGGCAGGGTCTCGGCCAGCTGGGGCGTGTCGGCGTACAGCAGGGGGCGGGCGTCCACGCCGAACCAGTAGTCGTGCCACTGCTGTATCTCCGGCTGGCCGTAGATGAGTATCTCGTCCTGCACGTGCAGGGTGGTGGCCTCCACCGGCTCCGTCAGTGCCACCGTTCTGGGCACCACAAGGAAGAAGCCCTCGCGGAACAGGGGCTTGGCTTCGATCTGCAGATCATAGTGCAATGCGCCGTCCACGATGGCCATGTCCGCGTCGCCCCGGGCCACGGCGGACACCGCCTGGTCCGTCCGCATGGACTCCACCCACAGGTTCACCGGCAGCTCGCGCTCCAGAAAGCGCTGGTACACCGGCGGCAGGATGTACTGGTTGGCGGTGTAGGCGGCGATGACGTGGAGAAACTCACGCTTTTCCGCGGCGGCGAAGGTCTGCGTCTCCGCCAGCAGATTCTGCCACCGGCGGGCCAGAGGCAGGAAGTGCTGGCCCGCATCCGTCAGGGTGATGCGGCGCTGGCCCTTGCCGCGGTGGAACAGGGGCGCGCCCATCTGGTCCTCCAGTGCCTTCAGCCGGGCGGACAGGGACGGCTGGGTGATGTACAGCGCCTCGGCGGCGGCGGTCATGGTGCCGTGGTCCAGCACGGCGAAAAAGGTCTCGATATCCTGGTTGGTCATAGGCGGCTCTCCAAATTATAGTTTATGTCTATATTATACCGTAGAATAATCAATTTTACAAGCACCAACCTTTGTGGTATGATTTGGCCACAATACAGAAAGAAGTTGTTCCCTATGACAAACACGAAAACCAAGACTTCCCCGGCAAAGGCGATCGCCGCTGTTGTGATCGCGGTTATTCTGGCGTTCACGCTGGTGTGCTTGCTGACGGGGAACATCAACCCCGTGTGCCGTGTCACCGCCATACTGATGCCGGTGTGGCTGGCCGCCGAGCTGCGCCTGCTGTGCACGCTGCTGTAACGGGGCACCGGCTGATTTTGCTGTTTTCTTCCCTTTTCTCTTTCTTATTTGCGAAAAACGCGGACGCACCTGCGTCCGCGTTTTTCATCGTCCGGACGCGTAAAGACGGCGCAAAGAATACTACGAACTCCGAACTATTTTCCCGAAAAAACCCTGTATTTGTAACGCTTTCGTGAATTCTGCGCCGTCCCGCTTGCAAGTCGGCGGCGGGGATGGTACACTTACACATTATTACAGTTTTACCCTGGGTGCGTGGGCGCTGCAGGCGGAAAAAGGAGGGACGGATATGGCCGGCTTCAGCGTGAAAAAACCGCTGACGATCTTTGTGACGGTGCTGGGCATTATCGTGCTGGGCGTGGTGGCGTATCTGAAAATGACACCGGATCTGCTGCCCAACATGGACTTTCCCTATGTCATCATCGTCACCTCTGATCCCGGCGCCAGCCCGGAGTCCATTGAGCAGTCCATCACCAGGCCGGTGGAGCAGTCCATGGCTACGCTGGATAAGATCAAGACCGTCACCTCCACCAGCCAGGACAGCGTATCCATGGTCATACTGGAGTTCGAGGACGGCGCCAATATGGATACCATCAGTGTGGACATCCAGCAGAAGATCTCCGTATTGCAGGGCAGTTGGGACGACACCGTTTCCGCCCCCTATGTGCTGAAGATCAATCCCTCCATGCTGCCGGTGATGGTGGCCGCCGTGTCCCGGGAGGACATGGACGTGTACGCGCTCAGCGATTTCGTCACCGGAGAGCTGTCCCCCAAGCTGGAGGGCGTGTCCGGCGTGGCCAGCATTTCGGTCAGCGGCGCCGTGACCCGGGAGGCTCATGTGATCCTGGACGAGGCCAAGCTGGACGCCCTGTCGGAGAAGCTGGCGGATGCGGTGCGTACCGAACTGAACAAGACGAAGCTGGATCTGCAGAAGGCCAAGGACCAGGTGGAAAAGGGGCAGGCACAGCTGGATGAGGCCAAGGAGGCCATTGCCGCCGGCGCGGCGGCCAAGGCGGGCGCGGCGGTGGATAAGCTGTACGAATATCTGAAGGAGGCCCGGGGCCAGATCCCGGGGCCAGACCCGGATCCGGATCCCGGTGAGCCGCCCATCACCGTGCCCGGGCAGGAGGAGCTGGAACAGCTGAAAAAGACGCTGGAACGGCTGAACGCGACGCTGGATAAGCTGATGCAGGATCTGGAAAGCGGCGAGCTGAAGCGGGAGGTCACCAGTGAGGTCTATGACCTGACGCTCTCCCTGATCGACGGCATTACCCAGCTGACGGAGGCGCAGATACAGCTGGATGAGGCCATGACCCAGATCGAGGCCGGCATGGACCAGATCAACGAGGCGTACAAGTCCATCGCCGACCAGACGGACGTGGGCGGGATGCTGTCCATCTCTGCCGTCAGCCAGCTGCTGACGGCGCAGAATTTCGCCATGCCTGCCGGGTACATTGAGGACGACAGCGGCGTGAAATACATGGTATCCGTGGGCGAGAACGTGTCCTCCCGCCAGGAGCTGGAGGATATGGTGCTGCTGGACCTGGGCATGGACGGCATCGAGCCGGTGACACTGGGCGACATCGCCACCGTGGTGGTCACGGACAACGCCGGGGAGCTGTACACCAAGGTCAACGGCGACAACGGCATTCTCATCACCTTTACCAAGCAGTCCAACTACGCCACGGCGGAGGTGTCCAATAACATCAGCGCACGGTTCGAGGAGTTGGAGGGCCAGTACGAGGGATTGTCCTTCGCACCGCTGATGGACCAGGGCGACTATATCTACCTGATCGTGGAGACCATCACCTCGTCGCTGCTGTGGGGCGCGCTGTTCTCCGTGGTCATTCTGTACCTGTTCCTGCGGGATTGGCGGCCAACGGTCATCACGCTGGTATCTATCCCCGTCAGCGTGATCTTTGCCATCGTACTGATGTACTTCACCGGCGTGACCATCAACATGATCTCCCTGAGCGGTCTGGCCGTGGCGGTGGGTATGCTGGTGGATAACTCCGTGGTGGTCATTGAGAATATCTACCGCCTGCGGGCCAAGGGCGCCACCATCATTCAGGCGGCGGTGTCCGGCGCGGGCCAGGTGCTGGGCGCGGTGACGGCCTCTACCCTGACCACCGTGTGCGTGTTCGCACCCATCGTGTTCGTAGAGGGCCTGACCCGCCAGCTGTTCACCGATCTGGCGCTGACCATCACCTACTCGCTGCTGGCCAGTCTGCTGGTGGCGCTGACACTGGTGCCGGCAATGGCCAGCGGTATGCTGCGCCGGCCCATGGTGCAGAAGCCGGGCCTGCTGGACAAGGTCTATCCCGCCTATCGGAAGGCCATCGCTTTTTCGCTGGACCACAAGGCCGGCGTGCTGCTGCTGTCGCTGGTGCTGCTGGTGACCAGTGCCGGCGCGTGCCTGCGCCGCGGCTTTACCTTTATGCCGGAGATGGATATGAACAACCTGTCCCTGACCATCACCATGCCGGAGGACACCTCCCGCGAGGAGGCGGTACGGCTGGCCGACGAGGTGCTGGAGCGGGTGATGACTGTGGACGACGTGCAGGACGCCGGCTTTATGATGGGCGGCGGCACCATGGGCGGCCTGAACATGGGCGGTGCCATGGGCGGCGCCTCCGGCGGCAGCTATGACGTGGAGGGCTACATCACCATGCCGGAGGGGACCTTCGGCTCTGTGGCGGGGAAGGAGATCGAGACGCTGTGTGCCGACCTGCCCTGTGAGGTGACGGCCAGCGGCGTGATGAGCGGTATGATGAGCTATATGACCGGCAGCGGCGTGTCGCTGCAGGTGTTCGGCAGCGATATGACGGACCTGCAGAGCAGCGCCCGGACCATCGCCCGGCGGCTGGAGCAGGTGGAGGGCGTCGGCGAGGTCAGCGACGGGCTGGACGCCTCGGCCCCGGCATTGCAGGTGACCATCGACCGGAAGGCGGCGGCGGAGAAGGGTCTGACCGTGGCCCAGGTGTATATGCAGATCGCCGCGGCGCTGCAGAGCAGCGCCAGCGTCTCTGATGTGACGCTGGACAGCGAGGACATGGACCTGACCGTGGACGCGGCGGAGGGCAGCGTCCTCAAGCGGGAGAACCTGCTGGAGCTGGAGTTGTCGGCGGAGAGCAGCGCGTCCTCCGCCATGACCGGCAGCGCCTCAGGCATGACCGGCAGCAGCGCCGCGGGGCAGCTGACCGGGGACAGCGAGGAGGACAAGACCTTCAAGCTGGGCGATGTGGCCACCGTGACGGAGACGGTGTCCATGAACACCATCTCCCGTGACCAGCAGCGCCGGTGCGTTACCGTGACCGCCGCCATCGCCGATGGCTACAACGTCACCCACGTGACCTCCGCGGCGCAGCAGGCCGTCAGCGGTCTGACGCTACCGGAGGGCGTCACCGCGGAATTCAACGGAGAGAACGAGCAGATCATGGAGGCCATGAGCCAGCTGCTGCTGATGCTGCTGCTGGGCGTGGTGCTGGTGTACTTCATCATGGTGGCACAGTTCCAGTCGCTGAAGTCCCCGTTCATCGTCATGTTTACCATCCCGCTGGCCTTTACCGGCGGCTTCCTGGCCCTGCTGATCGCGGGGATCGAGGTATCTGTCATCAGCCTGATCGGCTTTGTGATGCTGGTGGGCATCATCGTCAACAACGGTATCGTGCTGGTGGATTACATCAACCAGCAGCGGCTGTCCGGCATGGAGCGCCGGGAGGCGATCATCGACGCGGGCGTGACCCGCCTGCGGCCGATCCTGATGACCAGTCTGACAACGATTTTGGGTCTGATCGTCACCGCCACGGCGAAAAACGCCGGCACGGCGCTGATGCAGCCCATCGCCGTGGTCTGTATCGGCGGACTGCTGTACGCCACGCTGATGACGCTGTTCGTGGTGCCCTGTATGTACGACATGATGAACAAGAAGGACATGCAGAAGGTGGACGAGAGCGAATTGCAGATCGTGGATATGTGAGCAAAAAAAGAAAGCCCCGCGGGGCTTTCTTTTTTTACGCTTAATAGGCCAGCTTCTCGGCCAGATAGGCCTTCAGCTCGCTGATGGGGATACGCACCTGCTCCATGGTGTCGCGCTCGCGGACGGTGACGCAGTTGTCGCCGGCGTGCTCGGCATCGCCCACGGTGTCGAAGTCCACGGTGATGCAGAAGGGCGTGCCCACCTCGTCCTCGCGGCGGTAGCGCTTGCCGATGGAGCCGGTCTCGTCGAAGTCCAGCATCCACTCCTTGGACAGGTCTTCGTAGATCTTGCGGGCGGGCTCGGAGAGCTTCTTGCTCAGGGGCAGGATGGCGGCCTTGTAGGGCGCCAGGGCCGGGTGCAGGTGCAGCACCACGCGGACATCGTTCTTCTCCGCGTCCACGACCTCCTCGTCGTAGGCGTCCACCAGCACGGCCAGGACGCTGCGCTCCACGCCCAGAGAGGGCTCGACCACGTAGGGGATGTAGCGCTCGTTGGTCTCGGGGTCGAAGTAGGTCAGGTCCTTGCCGGACACGGTCTGGTGCTGGGTCAGGTCGTAGTCGGTGCGGTCCGCCACGCCCCACAGCTCGCCCCAGCCGAAGGGGAACAGGAACTCGAAGTCCGTGGTGGCCTTGGAGTAGAAGCACAGCTCCTCGGGGTCGTGGTCACGCAGGCGGAGGTTCTCGTCCTTCAATCCGATGCCCAGCAGCCAATTGTGGCAGAAGGTGCGCCAGTAGTTGAACCACTCCAGGTCGGTGCCGGGCTTGCAGAAGAACTCCAGCTCCATCTGCTCGAACTCGCGGACGCGGAAGATGAAGTTGCCCGGGGTGATCTCGTTGCGGAAGGACTTGCCGATCTGGCAGACGCCGAAGGGCAGCTTGCGGCGGGTGGTGCGCTGGGTGTTCACAAAGTTGGTGAAGATGCCCTGGGCCGTCTCGGGACGGAGATAGACGGTGTTCTTGGCATCCTCGGTGACGCCCTGGAACGTCTTGAACATCAGGTTGAACTGGCGGATATCGGTGAAGTTGTGCTTGCCGCAGGAGGGGCAGGGGATGTTGTGCTCCTCCACAAAGTCCTTCATCTCCTGCTGGGAGAAGGCGTCGATGGGTTTGCTGAGCTCAAAGCCGTTCTCGTGGCACCAGTCCTCGATGAGCTTATCGGCGCGGAAGCGCTCCTTGCACTCCTTGCAGTCCATCAGGGGGTCGGAGAAGCCGGCCAGATGGCCGCTGGCCACCCAGGTCTGGGGGTTCATGAGGATGGCGGCGTCCTGCCCCACGTTGTAGGGGTTCTCCTGGACAAATTTCTTCCACCAGGCCTTCTTGATGTTGTTCTTCAGCTCCACGCCCAGGGGGCCGTAGTCCCAGGTGTTGGCCAGGCCGCCGTAGATCTCGCTGCCGGCAAAGATGATGCCGCGGTTTTTGCAGAGGGCGACGATCTTGTCCATCGTCTTTTCGGTGTTTTTCATGGTGAGGTTCCTCCTATATGAAGTGTTTTGGCAACAAAAAAACGCCCTGAGCCGGTAAGGCTCAGGGCGAACTAAACATAGTCCGTGGTTCCACCTGAATTTGGATACTTCCACACTCTTCTGCCGGTAACGGGGCTTCCGGCGGGCATTTCCTCCCGCGGCTCAGGGCCGCCACGCCCGTCATCGCCTGTATCAGGAAAAGAATAGCACGTTTCGGGGTGGTTGTCAAGCACGCAAAGCAAAAACCGCCGCAGCTGCGGCGGTTTTCGGCTGTTTTCGGTTACTTTCCGGCGGCCATGACCTTTCCGGCGGCATCCACCACCAGACGGTCGGTCTTTGCGCCGGCGGCGCTCTTGCTGAAGCTCACTGTCCACGCGCCGGAGGTGACGTCATAGGTGGCGTACACCTGATCGTACGCGCCGGTGTACTGCGCCTTGGCCGCGTCGATGGCGGCCTGCTGGCTGACGCTCTTGCGGCCGATCTGGGCGGTGCCCAGAATGGACAGCAGCGCATCGCGGTTGGCGTTCCACACCTCGGTGGTCATGGTCTCGGAGGGGGAAGCCACATAGCTGCCCGGTACGTCCTCAAAAAAGATGTCCGCCATGACCATGGTGCCCTTTTCCGTGTCCTCCTCCGTGTGCTGCCAGACCTTCATGCCGTTGGCAAGGGTCAGCTCCTCGCTGGTGACGCCGGTGCCGCAGATGCCATAGCCGCCCGTCCAGCACAGCAGGGTGTAGCTGACGGTGGGGTCATCGGTCTTGTAGAAGCGGATGCCCTCGGTCTTGTCGGTGCCGTTATCGGACACCTGCTCCCAGCTCCAGCCCTCAGGCAGGTCCAGCGCCATGTCCACATAGCCGTGGGTGAACTCGGCGGTGATGACGGTGGGCTGGGGATCCGGCGCGGGGGTGGGGTCGGGCTTGTCGTCGTTGTTCTTTTTGCCGCAGGCCATCAGCGACAGGGCGCAGGCCAGGGCCAGGATAAATGCCAAAAACTTCTTCATGGGGGTCGTGCCTCCTTTTCTGTCTCTATCTGTTTGTGTGTATATACACCGCCGGGGGGCGGGGAGGGCGATGGGCCCGCCCTCTATCCACTAAGACGGAGCGCGGCGGGGTTTAGTTCCGCTTTTCTTATTCGCGGCCCTCGGGCAGCTGGGCGATGACGGTCTTGTACAGATGGCGGAAGAAGAACAGCGTCAGCGTCAGGGAGAATACCTCCGCGATGGGGTAGCTCCACCACACCAGGTCGCTGTTGCCCACGGAGGCGCCGTACCGGGCCAGCACGTAGGCGATGGGGATCAGGAACACCAGCTGGCGGACAATGGAGGTGATCATGGAGTACAGGGATCTGCCCAGCGCCTGGAAGGAGGCGCCCAGGGCGATGCACGCGCCGGCCATGCAGAAGCTGATGGAGATGATCCGCAGGGCGGGTATGCCTACGGAGAGCATGGTGTCGGTGGCGTCAAATATCTTCAGCAGAGGGCCGGGGATGACCCAGAAGAGGACGGTGCCGAAGACCATGATGATGGAGGCGTACAGCGCGCCGCGCTTGATGGTCTCCACCATGCGCTTGCGGTTCCGGGCGCCGTAATTATAGGCGACGATGGGCACCACGCCGTTGTTCATACCGAAGACGGGCATGAAGATAAAGGAATTCAGCTTGAAGTACGCGCCGAAGGCGGTGGCCGCCGTTTCATGGGCAGCGTGGTAGGTGATGAGTATCTTGTTCATCAGGAACGTCATCACCGAACCGATGGCGATCATAATGACGCTGGGCAGGCCGATGGCATAGATCTCGCCGATGAGCCGGAAGTCCGGGCGGAAGCCCTTGATGGACAGGGTGATGTCGGTATTCTTCTTGTGGTTGAAGTATATGGCCAGGGCGCAGCCGCAGAACTGGCCGATGATGGTGGCCACGGCAGCGCCGGTAACGCCCATGTTCAGGGTAAAGATGAAGATGGGGTCCAGAATGATATTGATGATGGCGCCCAGACCCTGGGTGTACATACTGAGGATAGACCGCCCGGTGCCCTGGAGTAGCCGTTCGTACATGATCTGGCAGAACATACCCAGCGAGCCGATGGTCACCACCCGCAGGTAGTCGTTGCCCATGCGGATGATGTTCTCTATCTGGGTCTGGGAACGGAAGAACAGGTCGGAGCAGGTGGCACCCAAAAGGGCGGAGATGACGAAGCCCACCAGCGCCAGCAGTATGCCGTGGTTGGCGACCTTGTCGGCGCGTTCACGCTGTCCGGCACCCAGTGCCCGGCCCATCAGGGCGTTGACGCCTACGGCGGTGCCGGTGGCCAGACCGATCATCAGGTTCTGGGCGGGGAAGGCCAGCGACACGGCGGTGAGCGCCTGCTCGCTGACACGGCTGACGAACACGCTGTCCACAATGTTGTACAGGGCCTGCACCAGCATGGACGCGATGATGGGCAGGGACATATTCCAGATCAGCTTGGAAATGGGCATGACGCCCAGCTTGTTTTCTTCGGGCAAGGTATCACTCTTTTCTGTGCGAAATATTCAGTGTCTCTTATTGTATCATGTATATCCATAAAAGGAAATCCCCGAAATGCGCTTTTTCTGCACATTTCGGGGGTGTTTTTTGTTGAAATAACGCAAAATTATTTCGCGCAGCGAAGCAGTTTACCGGCGGGAGAAAAAGGCCCGGATCTCCTCCGCCGTGCAGGCGGCGCTGCCCTGGGCGAAGCCGTCGCGGCCGCCGCCCCGGCCATGGAGCGCGTCGTTCATGTCCTTCACCAGCGGCCGGATATCCTGTCCGGCGTGGATGAGCGCGTACCGGTACGTGCCGTCCGATCCGGAGAACACGGCGCAGCGGCCGCCGCACGTCTGGGCCACGGCGTCGCACAGGCGGCGGACACCGTCGCCCTCCAGCGGCGCGGTGATGAGCACGGTGTCGCCCTTGCCGGCGTATTCCGCCGCTGTGTGGGCGAAGACCTGCGCTTCCAATCCGGCGGCGCGTTCCCTGGCGGCCAGCAGCTCGGACTGCATCCGCTCCACGGCGGCAAAGGACGCCTCCGGCTTTACCGACAGCGATTGCCCGATCTGGCGGGATTGTTCCCAGCAGGCGGAGAGATGGTCCAGCGCTCGCTGGCCGCACAGCAGCTCCAGCCGGACGCCATCGCGGAATTTCTGCCAGCCTATGAACTTCACCAGGCCCACCTGGCCGCTGCGCTCCACATGGGTGCCGCAGCAGGCGCACAGGTCCGCGCCGGGAAACTCCGTGAGGCGCACGGCGCCGGTGAGCTCCTTCTTGCTGCGGTAGGGCAGGACGGCCAGCTCCTCCGGGGAGGGATACCAGATGTGGATGAGGTGGTTTTCCCAGATGTACCGGTTGGCGCGGCGTTCGATGTCCTGCACCTGCTCCCAGCTGATGTCGGCGTTGTAGTCGATGGTTACGGTATCCGCGCCCAGGTGGAAGCCCACGTTGTCGCAGTGGAAGGCACTGCACAGCATGCCGGAGACGATGTGCTCGCCGGAGTGCTGCTGTATATGGTCGAAGCGGCGCGCCCAGTCGATATGGCCGCTGACCTCCGCGCCCACAGGCAGCTCATGGTCGCACAGGTGGGTGACGACGCCGTCCTTCTCATGTACGTCCAGCACCCGGGCATCCCCCAGCGTGCCGTGGTCGGCGGGCTGGCCACCGCCCTCGGGATAGAAGGCCGTGCGGTCCAGTGCCACCGCAAAGCCGCCCTTCACAGCCCCGCAGGACTCCACCACGGCGGTGAAGTCCTGCAGAAAGGCGTTTTCATAGTAGAGCTTGACGGTCTCCATCAGTCGTCCTTCTCCACCTCGCCCACGATGGCGATGTGCAGCTCATCCAGCTGCTTCTGCTCCACGGTGGACGGCGCGCCCATCATGATGTCCTGGGCGTTCTTGTTCATGGGGAAGGGGATGATCTCGCGGATGGAGCTTTCGCCGGCCAGCAGCATGACCATGCGGTCCACGCCCGGGGCGATGCCCGCGTGGGGAGGCGCACCGTAGCAGAAGGCGTTGTACATGGCGGGGAACTTCTTTTTCACATCCTCCTCGCCTAGGCGCACCAGCTCGAAGGCCTTGATCATGATCTCCGGGTCGTGGTTACGGACGGCGCCGGAGCTGAGCTCCACGCCGTTGCACACCAGGTCGTACTGGTTGGCGTAGATGTCCAGCGGGTCGATCTCGCCGCGCTCGGCCTTCAGCAGGATATCCATGCCGCCGTTGGGCATGGAGAACGGGTTGTGGCAGAACTCCAGCTCGCCGGACTCGTCGCCGATCTCGTACATGGGGAAGTCCACGATCCAGCAGAACTCATAGCGCTCCTTGTCGAAGTGGTTTTCGCAGGCGGCGCCGAAGGTCTTGATAAGCACGCCCACGGACTTGGTGGCGTATTGGCCTGCGGCTGCCAGCACCATGGTGCCCGGCTTCAGGTCGATGATCTTACCCAGCTCGGCCTCCACCGGGGCGACGAACTTGGCGATGCCGCCGGCCAGCTGGCCGTTTTCGTCCACCTTGAACCAGTAGGCCTTGCTGCCGGACTGGACCTCGCAGTCGGTCAGCAGCTTCTCCACCTGCTTGCGGGTCAGGGCGCAGTCGCTGATGGGCACCATCTTTACGGTCTGGCCCTTGAAGGCCTCGAACTCGCTGGCGACGAACAGCTCGCTGACGTTTTTGCAGGTCAGGTCGATACGCAGGTCGGGCTTATCGGAGCCGTAGGTCTCCATGGCGGTGTTGTAGGGGATGCGGCGGAAGGGGGCGGAGGAGGCCACGTTGTAGGTGCCGAACTTGGCGAAGATGGGGGGCAGCACGTCCTCCAGCACGGCGAAGATGTCGTCCTGGGTGGCGAAGGCCATCTCCATATCCAGCTGATAGAACTCGCCGGGGCTGCGGTCGCCGCGGGCGTCCTCGTCGCGGAAGCAGGGGGCGATCTGGAAATAGCGGTCGAAGCCGGAGGTCATCAGCAGCTGCTTGAACTGCTGGGGCGCCTGGGGCAGGGCGTAGAACTTGCCGGGGTGCTTGCGGGCGGGCACCAGATAGTCGCGGGCGCCCTCGGGGGAGCTGGCGGTCAGGATGGGGGTGGTGATCTCCAGGAAGCCGTGCTCCATCATGGCGGCGCGCAGGGCGGCCACCACCTGGCAGCGCAGGATGATGTTCTGCTTGACCGCCGGGTTCCGCAGGTCCAGATAGCGGTACTTCAGCCGCTGGGTCTCGTCGGCCTCGCGGCTGCGGTTGATCTCGAAGGGCAGGGCGTTATAGCGGCAGCGGCCCAGCACCTCGATCTTGGTGGGGACCACCTCGATCTCGCCGGTGGGCAGCTTGGGGTTCTTGCTGGCGCGCTCGCGGACGGTGCCCTCCACGCTGATGGTGGACTCCTTGTTCAGGCCCTTGATGACCTTCAGGTCGGCCTCGTCCTCCACCACTACCTGGGTGGTGCCGTAGAAGTCACGCAGCACCACGAAGGCCAGGCTGCCGCCTACCTCGCGGACATTCTCCATCCAGCCCACGATCTTCACGGACTTGCCCACATCGCTGGCGCGCAGCTGGTTGCAGGTATGTGTACGCATCTGCATCATTGTTGTTTTCCTCCCATTTATGATTGTGTTTTGTATAACCTTATTGAATTATTACGGATTGTTTATCAAAAACGCCGCCCCCTACACCCGTCTGCCGGAAATGCTTTGCGCCGTAGGGTAAGGCGCTTACTTCTCCACGATGACCTTGCCCTTGTTCCTCTCGGCCAGACCGTCCCGTATCCGCGCCAGGGTGGCGGCAAAGTCCAGGGTGGTCTGCTCGCCGCTGGTCATATCCTTGCAGGCAATGACGTTGTTTTTCACCTCGTCCTCGCCCAGAAACACCACATAGGGCACGCCGGTCTTGTCGGCGTAGTTCATCTTGGCCTTGAACTTTTTTTGCTCGGTGTACAGCTGGGTCCGCACGCCGGCGTCCCGCAGCTTTGTGGCCAGTGTGACGGCGGCGGACAGGTCCTCGGTCATGGGCAGGATCAGCACATCCGCCGGAGCGGTGGGCAGGTCGCCGTTGAGCATTCCCTGCTCGCCTAGCACATAGAACAGCCGGGTCAGGCCGATGGAGATGCCCACACCGGGCAGCTGCTTGTCGGTGTAGTATTCCGCCAGGTTGTCATACCGGCCGCCGGAGCAGACGGAGCCGATCTCCGGGTGGTCCAGCAGCGCCGTCTCGTACACGGTGCCGGTGTAGTAATCCAGGCCCCGGGCAATGGTCAGGTCCACGGCAAAGTTCTCCTCCGGCACGCCGAAGGCGGACAGGTATTTCACCACGGTTTTCAGCTGGTCCAGGCCCTCGTCAAACGTTTCGTTCCGGCCGGTGTAGCCCTCCAGGGCGGAGAGTACCTGATCGTTGCTGCCGGTGATGGCGATGAATTTCAGGATCTCGTCGGCGCTTTCGGCGGACACGCCTACCTCGCCGGTCAGCAGGGTACGGACCTTCTCTGCGCCAATCTTGTCCAGCTTGTCCACGGTACGCATGATGTCGCCGGCCTTGTCGGTCAGGCCCAGCATGGCATAAAAGCCGTTGAGGATCTTGCGGTTGTTCACCCGGATGCAGAAGCGCCTGAGCCCCAGCTCACTGAACGCACGGTAGATGATGGCGGGCATCTCGGCCTCGTTGGTGATGTCCAGCTTGCCGTCGCCGATCACGTCGATATCCGCCTGATAGAACTCGCGGAAGCGGCCGCGCTGGGCGCGCTCGCCCCGGTAGACCTTGCCGATCTGGTAGCGGCGGAAGGGGAAGGACAGGTCGTTGTAGTGCAGGGCCACATACTTGGCCAGCGGCACCGTCAGGTCAAACCGCAGGGCCAGGTCGGCGTCGCCCTTGTTGAAGCGGTAGATCTGCTTCTCCGTTTCGCCGCCGCCCTTGGCCAGCAGCACCTCCGCCGCCTCGATCACCGGGGTGTCCAGCGGGGTGAAGCCGTACAGGGAATAGGTGCGGCGCAGGATGTCCATCATGCGCTCCATCTGCTGCTGCGGCTTGGGCAGCAGCTCCATAAAGCCGGACAGGGTCCGGGGGGTCATCTCAGCCATTTTCCGTCTCTCCTTTATCTTCGGTGGTTTCGTTTTGCTCGTTTGTCTCCGGCAGCTCCTCCGCACCGGGCGTTAGCGTGTGGGCGGCGGCCTCGCGGGCGGCCTCGGCCTCCGCCTCGTGCTTCAGCTCCCAGGCGACCTCGCGGTAGATATCATCCAGGGCCCGGCCCTTCTTCACGCCGATGCGCTGGCCGATGACACCGCCGACTATGGCCAGCGCCAGGCCCGCATACCACAGACCCGGTACAATGACAGGCAGCAGCAGGCCCGCCAGCGCACCGAACCAGACGCCCAGCTCCTCATAGTGGCCCCGGACGGCGTGGTAGGCACCTTTTTTCTCCCGGAGGTGTGCCATTCGCTTCAGCTGCGCCAGGCACATACCGACCCGCAGCAGCGCCAGCGCCGTCAGCGGGATGAAGATGTCCCGCACGTGGTTGTTGATGAAGTCCAAAACAGCCTGCATAGCGTTCTCCTTTGTGTTTGTGTCGGCGGCGCGGACGAAAAAACGCTCCCGTCCCTGCATTGGGACGAGAGCGTAAAACACTTCGTGGTGCCACCCAAATTCGGCCTTGCGGCCCTTTTTGCTCCTGTTACGGGGAGCGCGCCGTGGATGTTTCCATCCCCGCTAACTCGCTGTCTTCACCTGTGCCTTGCCGCGGTGCACTTTCAGCCGATGGCGCACCTCTCTTGCAGCGGCGGTGTACAGGCTACTCCTGCGAGGTCTGCACGGTTATTCCTTATTGTATGCGATTTGCCGATGGTTGTCAAGCCGTAAAGGGCTTGTTCTTGGGGTTGACGATGTCACGCCAGTCCAGGTCGCCCCGGTCCAGACCCAGCACCAGCATCTCGGCGGTGGCCAGGTTGCTGGCAAAGGGCACGTTGTTCTGGTCGCACAGGCGGGAAATATACGTGATGTCTGCGTCCGGCGTTTTCTGGTTGGGGTCACCGAAGCACAGCACCATATCGATCTCATTATAGGCGATGCGGGCGGCGATCTGCTGTCCGCCGCCGTGGGCGAAGGACAGGAAGCGGTGTATGGTCAGCCCGGTAGCGTCGGCGATCTGCTGGCCGGTGCGGGCGGTGGCGCAGAGGGTGTGCTTGGCCAGGATGCCGCAGTAGGCGGTGCAGAACTGGACCATCAGCTCTTTCCGGTTGTCGTGTGCCATCAATGCAATATTCATGGAGGGCTCCTTTCCTTATATCTTCATCAGCGGGGTTTTCTGCCCCATGATGCGTTTCGCAATGTTTTCATAGGCCCGGGCGGCGTAGTAGTTCTGCTCCCGCAGCACCAGCCCGCGGTTCAGGCAGTAGGGGACGTCCGGGTCCTCCGGTATCACGCCCAGCAGCGGCAGGCCCGCCGCGTCGATGGCGTCGTCGATGGTGGTGTGCAGCTGACGCAGCACCTTTTTGGACACGCGCCCCACCACCAGATGCACCGTCCCGCTGGGGAAGGCGGACAGCTCTGCGGCGGTGCGCTGGGCGTCCCGCATGGCGGACACGTCCGTGGTGGTGATGACGATCACCTGGTCGGCCATGCACGCTGCCATCTGGAAGCCCTGGCCCAGTCCGGCGGGCGCGTCGATCAGGCACCAGTCGTAGCTTTCCCGTATCTCACGCGCCAGCGCCTGCAGCTTCGGCACCGACAGGGACAGCGGGCGGTCGGCCATGGGTGCGGTCAGCAGGGAGAGGGAGGGGTATCGCTCATGGGGCACCGCCGCCTCATGCAGGGTGCAGCGGCCCTCCAGCACGTCGGAGAAGTCCATCAGCGCCCGGTCGCTGAGCCCCAGCGCCAGATCCAGGTTCCGCAGGGTGATATCGCAGTCCAGGCACAGCACCCGCTGCCCCATGTGGGCCAGCGCCAGTGCCACGTTGGCGGTGAAGGTGGTCTTGCCGGTGCCGCCCTTACCGGACGCCACGGCGATGATCTTGCCCATGGACTTCCTCCTTTCACGGGCCGCCTATACCAGCGGCGCTTTTTTGATCCGGGCAAAGGCCCGGGGAAATTGCTTCGGTGTGTGCTGCGTTTTTTCGATGGATACGATGCGGTGCACCACGTCCGTCTCCGGCACGGTGTAGTCCGTGACGCCGGAGAGCTGTCCGCCCAGCTGGGCGATGGCGCTGTGGGCCTGCCGTATCTCCTCGTCGGTGGAGACGGATTTCATGGCGGCGAACTGTCCGCCTACCTTTACCAGCGGCAGCGTCAGCTCACACAGCACGTTCAGCTGGGCCACGGCACGGGAGGCCGCCAGATCGAACTGCTCCCGGTGCTGCGCGGCGAGTTCCTCCGCCCGGGCGTGAACGCAGGTCACATTTTTCAACTCCAGGTCCGTCTGGACCTCCTTCAGGAAGTCCACCCGCTTGCCCAGACTGTCCAGCAGCGTGAAGCGGGCGTCCGGCGTCAAGATCGCCAGCACCATGCCGGGAAAGCCTGCGCCGGTGCCTACGTCGATGACGCGCTTGCCGGACAGGTCCAGCTGCGCCGCCAGCGCCGCGCAGTCCAGCAGGTGCAGGGTGGCAACGTCCCGGGGCGCGGTGATGGCCGTGAGGTTCATGACCTTGTTTTTTTCCAGCAGCAGTTCGGCGTAGCGCGCCAGCTTGTCCGCGGCGGCGGGGTCCAGGTCCAGGGCCGTCAGGCCGGCGGTCAGGAGGTCCCTCATTTCTGCTGCTCTTTCAGCAGGTCGCGGATCTCGGTGAGCAGCTCCTCGCTGGTGGGAGCCGGTTCTTCCTCCTCCTGCGGCTCCTCGTCCTTTTTGCCCAGCTTGTGCAGCTGGTTGATGGTCTTGACCATCAGGAAGATGACAAAGGCCACCAGAACAAAGTCAATGACCGTGCTCAGAAACGTGCCGATGCCCAGGGTAACGGCCTCGGTGACCACCTGGCCTGCCTCGTCCAGCACCTCCGGCTTCAGCACGATATTCAGCTGTCCCAGATCCACGCCGCCGATGAGCAGGCCGATCAGGGGCATGAACACATCGTTCACCAGAGAGGTGGTGATCTTACCGAACGCGGTACCGATGATCACGCCGACGGCCATATCCATGACGTTGCCGCGCATGGCGAATTCCTTGAATTCCGCAAAAAACTTCTTCATGTGTAAAAGCTCCTATACTAAAAGTATAATTACGGATAACTATTACGATACGCTATCAGTGCAGCGGTACCAAGCGCTCCTTGCCGCCCATGTAGGGCTGCAGCGCCTTGGGTACCAGCACGGAGCCGTCCGCCTGCAGGTTGTTCTCCAGCAGGGCGATGAGCATACGGGGCGGGGCCACCACGGTGTTGTTCAGGGTGTGGGGCAGGTACAGTTTGCCGTCCTCGCCGCGGACGCGGATCTTCAGCCGCCGCGCCTGGGCGTCGCCCAGGTTGGAGCAGGAGCACACCTCGAAGTACTTTTGCTGCCGGGGGGACCAGGCCTCGATGTCGCAGGACTTGCACTTCAGGTCCGCCAGGTCGCCGGAGCAGCACTCCAGCTGCCGTACAGGGATATCCAGGCTGCGGAACAGCTCCACGGACCAGCGCCACATCTTCTCGTACCAGGCCTTGGAGTCCTCGGGCTTGCAGACCACGATCATCTCCTGCTTTTCAAACTGGTGGATGCGGTACACACCGCGCTCCTCGATGCCGTGGGCGCCCTTTTCCTTGCGGAAGCAGGGGGAGTAGGAGGTCAGCGTCTGGGGCAGCTTGTCCTCCGGCAGGATCTGATCGATGAACTTGCCGATCATGGAGTGCTCGCTGGTGCCGATCAGGTACAGGTCCTCGCCCTCGATCTTGTACATCATGGCGTCCATGTCCGTCTGGCTCATCACGCCCTCCACCACGTTGCCGTGGATCATAAACGGCGGGATGCAGTAGGTGAAGCCCTTGTCGATCATAAAGTCACGGCCATAGGCGGTGACGGCGGAGTGCAGCCGCGCGATGTCGCCCATCAGGTAATAGAAGCCGTTGCCGGATACACGGGCGGCGGCGTCCATATCCACGCCGTCGAAGCGTTCCATGATCTCCGTGTGGTAGGGGATGGGGAAGTCCGGGGTCTTGGGATCGCCGAAGCGCTCCACCTCTACGTTGCAGCTGTCGTCCGGACCGATGGGCACGGACTCGTCGATCATCTGGGGGATGACCAGCAGCAGCTTGTTCATGGCCGCCTCGGCGTTGGCCTTCTTCTCCTCCAGCCGAGCCATGCGCTCGGCGTTGGCCTTTACGGCGGCGTTGTTGGCATCGATCTCCGCCTGAAGGGCGGCCTTCTCCGCCTCGTCGGCGCACTTTTTCAGCCTGCCGAACAGGGGGCCGTTGGCCTTGGAGATCTTGTTGCGCTCGGCCTTCAGGGCCTCGCCCTCGTTGATGGCCTCGCGGCGCTCGCTGTCCAGGGCGATGACCTCGTCCACCAGGGGCAGCTTGGCGTTCTGGAACTTCTTTCGGATATTCTCCTTTACCAGGTCCGGGTTCTCCCGGATAAACTTGATGTCAAGCATATTCTATACCTCTATTCGATGATGTTTCACGTGAAACGCTTATCGCTTTCCCAGCTTCTCCAGAGCCTCCAGCAGGGCGTTCAGGTCCTCGGTGCCGTAGTATTCCAGCTCGATGCGCCCCTTCTTTTTGCCGTTGATGATGCGGCAGGGGCGGCCCAGCTTTTCGCCCAGCTCACGGGCGGCCTCCTCAACATAATTGACGGAAAGCGCGTCCTTCTGGGGCTTTTCTTTTTTCTCGGCGGTGAGTTTTTTCACCAGCAGTTCCGTCTGGCGGACGGAGAGGGCGTCCTTGACCACCGTCTCCGCGGCGGCCTGCTGCTGTTTGCTGCCCAGCGTCAACAGGGCGCGGGCGTGTCCGGCGGACAGCCGCCCGTCCTCTACCATGGCCCGCACCGGCTCGGTCAGCCCCAGCAGGCGCAGGGCGTTGGCCACGGTGGGGCGGGACTTGCCCACCCGCTGGGCACATTCATCCTGGGTCATGCCGTATTGCTCCGTCAGCACCCGGTAGCCCTCGGCCTCTTCGATAGGATTCAGGTCCTCTCGCTGGAGGTTTTCGATCATGGCCAGCTCCATGGCCTTGCGGTCGTCGGCCTCGATGACCACCACGGGTACCTGTGTCAGCCCGGCCATCCGCGCCGCCCGCCACCGCCGTTCACCGGCGATGATCTGATAGTAGCCGGATTGCAGCTTCCGCACGGTCAGCGGCTGGATGATGCCGTGTATCCGGATGGAGTCCGCCAGGTCACTGAGGGCCTCCGGCTCAAAGCTCTTTCTGGGCTGGGTGGAGCAGCTCTCCACCTGGCTGATGGGCAGCAGCAGGGAGGAGGCGCGCTCGTCCTTGGCGGCGATGACGTCGTCACCAAGCAGTGCGCTCAGTCCCTTGCCCAGACCTTTTGTGTTCGCCATACCGCGTCTCCTTTCAGCAGTTGTTCTTCCGCAAAAATTCCGCCGCCAGCGCCGTGTATGCGTCCGCGCCCCGGCAGGTCTTGTCATAGGCGGTGATGGGCTTGCCGTGGCTGGGCGCTTCGCTGAGCCGCACGTTCCGCGGGATCACGGTGCTGTACACCTTCCCGGCAAAAAACCGCTTCAGCTCCTGGGCCACCTGAATGGACAGGTTGGTGCGGCCATCGAACATGGTCAGCAGCACGCCCTCGATGTCCAGCCCCGGGTTCATGCTGCGCCGCACGATACGCACGGTGTTCATCAGGTCGCTGAGTCCCTCCAGCGCGTAGTACTCGCCCTGCACCGGGACCAGCAGACTGTTGGCGGCGCACAGTGCGTTCAGCGTCAGCAGCTCCAGCGAGGGCGGACAGTCGATGAAGATGAAATCGTAGCTGTCCGCCACCTGCCGCAGCGCGGCCTTCAGCAGGAACTGCCGGTCGTCCATGTTGATCATCTCCACGCCGGCGCCGGCCAGCGCCTTGCTGCTTGGCAGCACGTCGCCGTAGGGCGTGGCCACGATCAGCTGGGCCGTCTCTGCGCCGTTGATGAGCGCATCGTAGACGCCGTTGCTGGTGGTCTTGTCCACGCCCATGCCGCTGGTGGCGTTGGCCTGGGGGTCAAAATCGCACAGCAGCACCCGCTTGCCAGCGGCTTTTACGGCAGCGGCCAGGTTTACACAGGTGGTGGTCTTGCCCACGCCGCCCTTCTGATTTACGATCGCAATGATTTTCGCCACAGCAAATTCCTCTTTCTGTCTGAGTTCATTATGATAGTATATACCACCTGCATGGAGGGTTTCAAGAGGGAAAATGCAAATTTTCGCCCTTTTGTTTCACGTGAAACATAAAGGGACAAAAACAGGGCGGCTGTTTCACGTGAAACAGCCGCCCCATTCCTCATATCAGTATCACGCCGTCCAGCGGCGGCAATGTCAGATGTGCTTTCCCGTCGATGACCAGAAATCGCTGTCCGGTCATCGCATCCTGCGCGGTGGGCGCGTCCCAGGCCAGCGTCAGGTCTGCCGGCGCGTCCCCGGCGTTCAGCGCCGTTACCGTGCGTTCGCCTCCGTGCTCACGCTCGATGGCCAGAGCGCCGCCTCGGGCCAGCAGATAGCGCAGGGCGCCCGAGCGCAGGCTCTCCCGCGTTCGCCGCAGCTGTCCCAGAGTGCGGAAGAAGTCCGTCAGCGCCGCGTCCTCGCTGCCCCAGGGGAAGGCGCCCCGGTTCAGCGGATCCTCGAAGCCCTGCACGCCGGCCTCATCGCCGTAGAAGAGGGTGGGAGAGCCGGGGAAGCTGTAGAGCAGCATTCCCGCCAGACGGAGCTTTGCCAGGCCCCGGGCCAGCTCAGTGGGGGAGAGGCGGTACGCCGCACGCTCCGCCTTGGTTTTCGGTGTGCCCTCCGCGCCCAGCAGCGTCAGAATGCGCGCTGTGTCGTGGGTGCCCAGGAAGTTCATGGCGCCATAGAAGGCGAAGGGCGGGTAGTTCTCACGAATTGTCTCCATGCTGTCGCGGAAGACCGCGGCGTCGCCGCCGGCCAGCCAGTTCAGCAGGGCCGTGCGGAAGGGGTAGTTCATCAGGCCGTGGACCTGGCGGCCCAGCAGGTATCTGCGCCGTTGGGAGTAGGCGATCTTGTTGCTGCCGTCCTCCCAAACCTCGCCCAGCAGGTAAGCCCCGGGCTTTTCCGCGTCGATGGCCGAGCGGATGCCCTCAATAAAGTCGCCGGGCAGCTCGTCGGCCACATCCAGCCGCCAGCCGTCCGCGCCGCAGCGCAGCCAATGCCGGACCACGCTGTCCTGATCGCCGAAGATGAAGTCACGGTAAGCCGGCTGCGCCTCATTGACGGCGGGCAGAGTCTTCACGCCCCACCAGGCGTCGTAGTCCGACGGCCACGGGTGGAAGCTGTACCAGTTGTAATACTCTGAATTCTGGCTCTGGGCCGCCCCCGGCTCCGGATAGTAGCCCTCGGCGTTGAAGTACCGGCTGTTGCTGCCGGTATGGTTGAACACGCCGTCCAGTATCACACGCATCCCACGCTGATGGGCGGCGGTGCACAGGGCGCGGAAGTCAGCCTCTGTGCCCAGCAGCGGGTCGATGGCCCGATAGTCGCCGGTGTCGTAACGGTGGTTGCTGGCGGCCTCAAAAATGGGGTTCAGATACAGTGTCGTCACACCCAGGCCCGCCAGATAGTCCAGCTTCTCCGTGATGCCCTGCAGCGAGCCGCCAAAGAAGTCGCGGTTGGTGATCTGCCCGTGCTCGTCCGGAAGGAACACCGGCTGCTCGTTCCAGCTGCGGTGCAGCCACCGGTGCCCGGGCATATGGCTCACGTCCGGCATGGATACACGGCGGAACCGATCCGGGAAGATCTGGTACGTCACGCCGCGCCCGAACCAGTCCGGGGCGGGGGAGGGCTCGTATACCGTCAGCTGCCAGCGTGCCGCCTTCTCCGGCGCGTCCTGCACGCCATTTTTGCCGTACCACACGCAGTGCCCGTCCACGTCCGTCAGGCGGAAGCAGTACCAGCACAGCTCACCGCCAGCCGGCGCGGTGTATGTGCCGGCAAAGCCGCCCTCCGCCGGCGGCAGGGCGCACGTGTCCTCCGTGCCTGCGAACTCCCGGAGCACCAGCAGCTCGCAGCCGTAGTAGGTGTCGTCCGCCAGCGCAAAGCGCACTTCGGCGCCGCAGGGGACGGCGCCGAAGGGGTCTTTATAATGTTTGTCTCTCGAATTGAAATAGGGTCCCATGTGTGCCTCTTGTCTCTATAACAGATTTACCGCATCAGCGTGTCCTCGCCGGCGGCGGTGGCGCCGGTGCCATCCCGGGTGAACCAGGCGTTGATGATGTCCACGGCCGCATTGGCCAGCAGACTGCCGCTGCCGCCCTTCTCCACCACGATGGCGATGGCGATCTCCGGATCGTCATAGGGGGCGTAGGCCACAAAGGTGCCGTTGGCGATATCCGTACCCACCTGGGCCGAGCCGGTCTTGGCGCCGGCCTCCACCACACAGCGGGAAAAGGCGCTCCGCAGGGAGTCGTAGGTCAGATCGTGCATACCCTTGGTCACCGCCGCCATGGTGCTGTCCGAGATGTTCAGGTCGTTCAGCGGCCCCTTGCCATATACGCCGATAACTCGTGAATTATCATAAGATTTTACGTTTTTCAGAAGATGCGCCTCATAGTGCTCGCCGCCGGATACCAGCGTAGCCACATAGTTGGCCAGCTGCAGGGGGGTGAACAGGTTGTAGGACTGGCCGATGGCCGCCGTGATGGTCTGGCCGTCGGTCCACTCCCGGTCATGGGCCTCCGCCCACTCCGGGGAGGCCAGCACGCCGCTGACGTCACCGATCTCAATGCCCGTGGACTGCCCCAGGCCGAAGGCTGTGGCGTACTCGTCCAGCTTCTTGATGCCTGTCAGCCGGCCCACCTCGTAGTAGAAGTAGTTGCAGGAGTCCACGATGGCCTGACTGACGTTGATGCGCCCGTGGGTGGTGTGGGCCTGCCGCCAGATCCAGCACATGGGCTGCGGGTCCACATAGTAGGTGTAGATACCCTTGTCCTCAATGATCGTACTGGGGGTGATGATGCCCTCCTCCAGCGCCGCCACGGACGTGCACAGCTTGAAGGTGGAGCCGGGGGCGTACACGCCCTGGGTGGCCCGGTTAAACATGGGCAGGCGTTCGTCCTTCACCAGCTCATCATAGTCCTGGTTGAACGTCTCCAGATCGTAGGTGGGGTAGCTGGCCATGGCCAGTACCTCGCCGGTGCCGACCTGAATGACCGCCGCCGCGCCGCCGCGCTCGTTGCTGTCCTTGTCGATCATGCCCTGAATGGTACTGGCCAGCGTGTCCTCCACCACCTGCTGCAGGTCGATGTCGATGGTCAGCGCCACGGTGCCGCCGGGCTGGGGCTCCCGGGTGTACAGCTCGCCGGTGATCTTGCCGTTCTCGTCGGTGGTGATGAGCCGCTTGCCGTCATTGCCGTGGAGATATTCCTCAAAGGCCTTCTCCACGCCGTCCTTGCCCACCAGGTCATTCATATTGTAGCCCTTGTCGGCGTAGCCCACATAGCCGGTGCTCTCGTCGCTGCGCCATTCCTCCTGCCATATGGCGCCCACGGTGCCCAGAATGTGCGCCGCCAGCTTGGTGTTGTACACCCGCGCCGCCGCTGTCTTGATGGTCACGCCCCGGTACTTTCCGTCGGTGATGCGGCCCAGCAGCTCCGTGGATACATCCTCGGCAAAGGTGTAGCTGCTGCGCCCGTCCAGTTCATACCGCACGCCCACGATCAGACGCGCCTGCGCGTCGGTATAGCTGTCGTCGACCTTGTAGAGCTTCCGCATGGCGGCCAGCACTTCCGCGCTGCCGCCGTCCGTGGGCAGCTTGTTGTCGTCCAGATACTCCCGGAAGCTCTCATTCAGGCTTTTGCTGGTCAGCTGGGGAGAGGACCCTGTGGTCATGGGCAGGGTGTCGTTCCATGTGACGCCCTGCTCCTGACACAGCTGTATCAGCTGCCAGATGGCATCGTTCAGCGCGGCCTCGTCCTTGCCGAAGCTGCTCTTGTCTACCACCAGCGTATAGGCCAGCCGGTTGCTCACCAGCACCTTGCCGTTCCGGTCGGTGATGATGCCCCGGGAGGCGGTCACCGTTTCGCTGGCGGTGTTGCTGGTGATGGATCTGGCCCGATTTTCGCTGCCGTGTACCACCTGTGCGTCATACAGCACCGCAAAAAACAGCACCAGAAACGCACAGAAAAACCCCAGCAGCACATATACCCGCCGCCGGGAGGGGTGAGGATTTTTCATCATAGCTTGGTTCTCCTATGGTCATTCGCTCAGTGTCCGCCGCTGTGCCCACCGGAACAGCGGGTGCGCCGCCGCCGCGAAGGGCAGCGATACCAAAAGCTCCCTGCCCAGCAGCAGGCCCGCCGCGGTCAGCCCCGCGCCGCTGTGTCCCGCCAGCACCGCCATGTGCAGCAGTCCGCAGAGCAGCATACATACGCCTGTCACCACCAGCGAGCACACCACGCCCGCCATGATGACCTGCCCGCTCAGCAGCCACGCTGCCGCCGCGCCAAGCAGGAACGCCAGCGCGTAAAAGCAGGGCAGGCCCGTCACCGGCGAGAGAAGGTCGCACGCCAGCCCGAAAAATACCGCGTACAGCAGCGCCTGCTCGTTGCGCTCCAGCGTGGCCGGTATCACCGCGATGGCCGGCAGCAGGAACGGGTGCACGCCCCATACCCGCACGTATACCAGCACCAGCCCCTGCAGCAGTGCCAGCGCCAGCGCGCACAGACAGTACAATATCCACTTCAGCAGTATCGCCCGCCGTGTCATAGCCGTCCTCCGTCATTGGATCACGTCAAAATCCGTGATAATAAACATCTCCTGTATCGCCGCCACATCGCACTTGGGCGAGAGCACCGCGTACCGCGCCAGCCCGCCGTCATCCGTCTGCACGGACTCCACCGTGCCGATGACCAGCCCGGCGGGATAGTAGCCGCCCAGTCCGGACGTGACGATCACATCACCCTTGATCAGGTTCGCGCTGTCGCTGAGATATTGCAGCCGCAGCCGGCCCTCGGACATCAGGGCCAGGTCACCGCCGGCCACCGCCGTCTCGCCGGTGCGGAATACCCGCGCGCCGAACTGGGAGTCCGTGTCCAGCACCGTGGACAGCCGGCACCAGTTCAGGCCCACGTCTGTGACCACACCCACCAGGTTCCCGGCGCTGTCCACCGCGCAGTCGCCTATGGCCACACCGTGCTGACTGCCCCGGTCCAGCACCAGCGTGCTGGCCCAGTTGGACACGTCGCGCTGGGTGACGCGGGCCGCCTCGAACACCAGGTCGCTGCGCTGCTGCCGCAGGCCCAGCAGCTGGCGCAGCTCTTTATTCTCGGTCGCCGCCGGCTCCATCTGCCGCAGCTGCTCCTCCAGCTCCGCGATCTGCTGCCGCAGCTCGTCGTTCTCCTGCTGCAGGGTCTCCACGTCCTCAAACCGCTGGCTAATGCCGCCGACCCAGCCCGCCACGGCGGAACCCGCCGCCCGGAAGGGCGAGGCGATCACGCCCAGGGCGTTGTGCAGCAGCCCCGTTCCGGAGCTCAGGGCCGACACCACGCACAGCACCACCGCGATGGTGGCCGCCGCGGCCAGCAGCCATATTCCCGTTTTCGTAAAAAATCGCTTCATGTGTCGTTTGTTCCTCTCTGAAGTCTCCCCCGGCAGGGGAGGCGGCAGCGCACCCTCTCAGAGGGAGCGAAAGGGGCATTATCCCAGCAGCTGTAACCCGAATTCGCCCAGCATCTCCGCCAGCAGCACCACCGGCAGCCCCATCACGTTGAAAAAGTCGCCGTCGATGCGCTCCACCAGCAGCGCGCCCTGTCCCTGTACGCCGTAGGCCCCGGCCTTGTCCATGGGCTCGCCCCCGGCGATGTAGGCCTTCAGCTCCCGCTGTGTGGCCGGACGGAAATACACGTCCGTGTGCTGGGCGCGGGTCAGGGCTTTCTCCCCCTGCCGCACCGTCACACCGGTACAGACGGTGTGGCGCCGACCCTGCAGGGCCGTCAGCATTTGCAGGGCCTCCGCCTCGTCGGCGGGCTTGCCCAGCTTCTTGTCGTCCAGAAACACCATCGTATCCGCCGTGATGACGATCTCGTCCGCGTCGGACGCCACCGCCTGGGATTTCTCCCGGGAGATGTAGCACACCGTCTCCTCCGGCGTCAGCCCGGCGGGGAAGTATTCCTCCACCTCCGGCACCCGGACGGTAAAGTCGGTGATGCCCATCCGACGCAAAAGCTCCTGCCGCCGGGGGGACCCGGAGGCCAGTACGATCTTTGCCATATACGTCACCTGCCTGTGGAGCCGAAGCCGCCGGCGCCCCGGTCCGTCTCGTCCAGGTCCTCCGCCACCGTCACCGTGGGCTGCACCACCGGCACCACCATCAGCTGGGCGATCCGGTCCCCGGGCTGCACCGTGTACGGTTCGCTTCCCAGGTTTACCAGCCCCACGCCGATCTCGCCCCGGTAGTCGCTGTCGATGACGCCCACGCCGTTGGAAAGGCACACGCCCTTCTTGATGCCCAGCCCGCTGCGGGCGAACACCAGCGCCGCGTAGTCCGCCGACGGCAGGGCGATGGCGATGCCCGTGGGTACCAGCCGCCGTTCCCCGGCTGCCAGCGTCACCGCCTCATCGATGCAGGCGCACAGGTCCATGCAGGCAGCGCCGGCGGTGGCAAAGCGGGGGAGGGGTATCTCCGTCCCGATCTTGGGGGACAGGGCCTTGATCTTCAGCTCCATAGTAACACCTTTTTCTCCTGAAATTGAATACGGTTTGTAAATTATAACGAGTATTATACTATTTGTTTTACTCTACGCCCCGGTAGAACAGCCCGCGTGTGCTGCTGTCACCGGCGGTGACGGTCCCGGCCCTGTGGGCGCGGAGAAGCGCCGCGCACTCCGCCGCTGTCTCCGTGGTGAAGCGCAGGCGTCCGTACCGCAGGCCGCACCGGAACACCTCCGGCTTGTCCGCCAGCACCAGCGTCTTTCCGTTCTCGATCTCGCACCGGCACCCGTAGGCGCACAGCACCGGGAACTGCTCGCCCCGCCGGTCGGTCAGCACGCTGCCCGCCCCATGGGCGCAGCCCACGCTGTTCTTCGTCACGCAGTTTTCGGTGATCATCAGCGGCAGGCGGCCATAGACAAGGGCCTCGCAGTCCGCATATTTTCCCAGGTCCCGCACCTGCTGCCACCGCAGCTCAAAGCTGGCCGTCACGGACGACAGCCCCTGCTCCTGCCAGAAGCGCACCGCCCGGCTGTTGTACACGTTCAGACCGAAGTCACCGCGGAGCGTTTTGCCCAGTCCCTTCACGATGGCCAGGTGGCCCAGGTTGCCGATGGCCGCGGAGGTGACCTCCGGGTGCCGCTGCAGAATATCCCGGAACACCGGTTCGTCCGCCGTGCGGAATATCCGGGGCAGCACCGCGCAGAATTCCGCCTGCCCGATATAGGGCATCAGGTCCATCTTATCCAGCAGCTCCGCCGGGATATACACGATAGCGGGGCGTTCCGCCAGCAGCTCGGCCGTCAGCTGATCGGGCCTGCTGATGGACACGGTAAAGTCCAGCTCCGCCGCGCCCGCCGGGGCCTCCGGCAGGGGAGAGGCGGGCAACTCACGGCGCTTCGGGATGTCCGTCCGCCGTGCTGCCAGCTCGTCCAGCAGCTCCCGCCGCAGCGCGTTCACCGCGCTGGCGGACACCATCAGCCCCTCGTCCAGCTCTATTTCGATCTGATCTGCCGCGAACACCGTGCCGCCGGTCTTGGTCAGCCGCTGCCGCAGTTCCTCCTCCGTCACCGCCCGGTTCCGGGCTTCCTCCGGCGCATCGCCCGTGGCTAAGGCTATAGTCACGCCGTTCTGGACGGCGCACGCGCCGCCCAGCCGCACCGGTTCGCCCCGGCGTACTGTCAGACGGAGGTTCACAGGTATCTTTCGGTTCTCTTTTCCGTTTTCATAGGTCTCACGGGCCGCGGCGAACAGCTCCTTTGGCTCCGGTACGTTCTCCGGCCGTGTGCCGAACATGGCCTTGCCCTTCCTGCCCAGCCAATAGCCGTCCGTAAAGCCGCTGCGGGAGAAGGCCTGCTCCAGTGCCCGGGACTCCTCCGCCGTGGGCAGCCGCCTTTCGTCCAGCAGGCGGCGGTAGATGCCCGTTACCACGGCCACGTATTCCGGCCGCTTCAGCCGTCCCTCCAGCTTCAGGCAGGCCACGCCCATAGACGCCATATCCCGCAGATAGGCGGACAGGTTGGCGTCCTTCAGGCTCAGGGGATGTGCGTCCCGGCAGGGGCCGTTCACGCCGTAGGGCAGACGGCAGGGCTGGGCGCAGGCGCCCCGGTTGCCGCTGCGCTGTCCCAGCACGGCGCTCATCTCGCACTGGCCGGAGTAGCACATACACAGCGCCCCGTGGCCGAACACCTCGATCTCCGCGCCGCAGCCGGCGCAGATCTCCCGTACCTCGTCCCGGTCCAGCTCCCGGGCCAGCACCACGCGCTCCATGCCCAACGCCGCGGCCGCATTGGCGCCGCCCAGCGTGAACAGGCTCATCTGCGTGCTGGCGTGAAGAGGCAGGTCCGGCACGATCTCCTTTGCCAGGGTCAGCAGGCCCCAGTCCTGCACCAGCACCGCGTCCACGCCCATGGCGCTGGCCTTCCGCAGCGCCGCGGCCGCCCCGGGCAGCTCCCGGTCGGTCAGCAGGGTGTTCAGGGTCAAAAAGACCCGCACGCCCCGCAGATGGCAATACCGCACCGCCGACGCGAATTCCTCGTCGGTAAAGTTTTTCGCGCTCCGCCGCGCGTTGAACGCGCCAAAGCCCATATACACCGCGTCCGCGCCATTCTGCACCGCGGCGGTCAGCGCCTCATATCCCCCCGCGGGGGCCAAAAGCTCCATCATCACCGGCGGTTATTCTGGTTCTGGGCGTTCTGCAGCTTCCGGCGCAGCTCAGCGGCCTCGTTCTTAGCGCGGCTGGCCTCGTCCAGATATGTCTTCAACTGCCGGCGCAGATTTTCCGCGCCCTCCTGCGCCTTGGTGAGCTGGTCCGCCAGATTGACCGCCGCCAGCACCGCCGCCGCGTCACGGCTCATGTGGGCGCTGTCCATCAGCTTCTGCATCTCCGCATCCACCATGCTGCCGATCTTCTCCATGTAGGCGGCGTCCTCCTCCGCTACGAGGATGTACTCCGTGCCGCAGATAGACATCGTTACCCGGTTCGCCATGCCAAAACCCTCCTTAATTCATTTCGTTGGGTATATATACTTATACAAATAGCATTATACCACAAAACCCGCCGGAGAAAAGTCTATTTTGGCGAAAAGCGGAAATTTGTAAAAAGTTGTCCCGCCCCGCTTTACGCCGCCCCCTTTTTCGTGTAGAATGGAGAGCACGAATGAGAGGGGAGGTCATCGCCATGGACGGCTATATACTTCGGAACAGGCAGGAGCAGCTGACGCTGCCCGCCGACGCGGCCGACAAGCTGCTGCAAAGCGGGCAGGGCGACGCCGCCCTGCTGTATCTGGCCCTGCGCCGCTTCGGCCGGGGCGTCACGCCGGAGGAGCTGGAAAAGGTCCTGCCCATCAGCCGCCTGCGGATCGACGCGGCGGAGAAGGTCCTTCAGGACCTGGACCTGCTGCCTCGACCGGCCCGCCAGGCACCGCCCGATCCGGCGGACGAACGCCCGGTCTACACCGCCCAGGACATCGCCGGACTGCTGACGGACAACGAGGGCTTCCGCCTGCTGGTGCCCCAGACGGAGCAGCAGCTGGGCAAGAAGCTCCGCACCGCCGACTTGCAGATATTGGCCGGTCTTTACGATGACCTGGGTATGCCCGCCGACGTGATCTATCTCCTGGTGTGCCACTGTGTCGAACGGGCCCGCAGCCAGTGGGGCGAGGGCAGACGACCAACCATGCGCCAAGTCGAAAAAGAGGGCTATCGCTGGGCACAGCTTGGCATATTTGACCAGAATTCTGCTGCAGTATACCTGAAAAAATGGGCAGAGCGCAACAGGAAGTACACTTCCTATTTGTCGAATTTACGAATTCTTAACAGGCCGCCGGTGGAGGCCGAACGCCGCTACATCGACCAGTGGATGGACATGGGCTTCCCACCGGAGACGGTGGCTCTGGCCTATGAGCGCACGGTGTTCTACAAGAAGGACCTGAACTGGCGCTATCTTAACGGCATCCTGCGCCGCTGGCACGACGCCGGCTGGCACACGCCCCACCAGGTGGAGCAGGGCGAGGCGGCCGCCCAGCGGCCCGCTGCCGCCGGTAAGTCCGCCGCTCCCGCCGGGGACAAGGACGCCTGGATGCGCCGCTATATCAAGAGGTGAGAGTATGTCATACGACGGTATCATCATGCAGCGGGCCATTGCCCGCTTTGACCAGGCCCGCCAGCGCCGGGAGGCCGAGCTGGACCAGCGCCGCCGGGAGGTCTTTGCCCGCCAGCCCCGCCTGCGGGACATTGACCGAACCCTCCGCACCACCATGAGCCGTATCGTGGCCGCCGCCGCCAAAAAGGGCGAGGACCCGCTGCCCGCCCTGCGGGTCCTGCGGGACGAAAATCTCTCCTTGCAGCGCGAGCGCGCCGCCCTGTTGGAGGACATGGGCTATCCCGCCGACTACCTGGAGGACAAGCCCGCCTGCTCCCTCTGCGGCGACACCGGCTATACCCGGTCCGGCGTCTGCGCCTGCCTGAAGCAATACTATGCCCGCGAGCAGCTGGCGGAGCTCTCCCGGCTCCTGCCGCTGGGCGAGGCCCGGTTCGACACCTTCCGCTTTGACCTGTACGACAGCGCCGTGTGGGACAGCTACGGCGTTTCGCCCCGGGCCAACATGGAGCGCAACTTCGATGTCTGCCGGGACTTTGCCCGCCAGTTCTCCCGGGGCAGCGGCAGCCTGCTGCTCTCCGGCGGCACCGGCCTGGGCAAGACGTTCCTCTCCGCCTGCATCGCCCGGGAGGTCAGCGACGCCGGCTTCTCCGTGGTCTACGACACCGCGATCAGCGTTTTCTCCCGCTATGAGGACGCCAAGTTCCGCCCCGACGAGGTCAGCGATGCCGACGTCCGCCGCTGCGAGAGCTGCGACCTGCTGATCCTGGACGACCTGGGCACCGAGATGACCACCGCCTTTGTCCAGAGCGCCCTCTATCAGATCGTCAACGGCCGTATGCTCTCCGGCAGGTCCACCATCATCAGCACCAACCTGGCCCCGGAGGAGCTGGGCCATCGCTACGGCGCGCCCATCCTCTCCCGCATCGAGGGTGCCTACCAGATCCTGCCCTTCTTCGGCGAGGATATCCGCACAAAGCAGTGACCGCCGCACCCGTCCCGACAGGGGCGGGTGCATTTTTTTATTTCCCGACGGTCTTCGCCCGCTTTCGACAGGCCTCCCGCCGTACAATAGGCGAAAAAAGGAGGCGACCGCCATGAAAAAAGACCAGAAGACCGATTTCCTCTCTGCCCGTGTGCGATACATACCCTGTCTCTTATACACATCTCCGAGCCCACGAGACGTAGAGGAATCTCG